>Ga0206927_1215_pt1 | contig 10866 bp, 6 predicted proteins | sample Alteio_BWOrgHeat_60_FD_153249 | JGI IMG/M metagenome (GOLD analysis project Ga0206927, IMG submission 153249) | Enriched cells from forest soil in Barre Woods Harvard Forest LTER site, Petersham, Massachusetts, United States -... | ecosystem: Environmental > Terrestrial > Soil > Temperate forest > O... | reverse complement strand
TCTTACCGGCGCCCGCGTTCGCCCTGCGCCTGCTGCTGGGTGAAATGGCCGACGCGCTGCTGCTGGCCAGCACGCGGGTAAAGCCCGCAAAGCTTGAAACGTCGGGCTACTCTTTCAAATATCCGGAGCTCGATGCGGCGCTCCAGCACGCGTTAAGAAAATGACCGCCTGCCGAACGGTGAAAAGATTTCGCCGTTGTGTTAGTGTCCACGTGTGAATCCGTCCGACACTCAAACCGCCGAGTCCGTGCGACCGCGTCCGAACGCATTCGGGCTGGCGTTGAAAATTACGCTGCCGTTTGTGGCGCTGTTCGCGCTGCTGCTGAGCGTCCTCGGGTTCCTCCTCGCGCGGAACATCATCAGCGACATCGAAGAGCGCGTGGAGCGCGAGCAGCGTTTTGTGCTCAACATGCTCGGACGTTTCCCCGTGAACACCGACATGGCTGACGCGATCCATGGCATTGAAACCCAGTCTTTCGCGCGCGAGTCGCCGGATTCTCACACTTTTTTTGTGTTGTTCCTGACCGATCCCAACGGCCGCGAATCGCGCACCGTCGTCCCCGACGACGCAGACGGCCGCGCGATGCTCGAGGGACTGATCAAGCTGCGCAGCCACCCGGAATTCCAGGCCGACAAAGGCGGCTTCCGGCGGCAGTCTGCGACGCTGAGCGGTCAAAACTGGCAGCTTCTGTTTCGTTCGTATCTGGATTTCAGCTCCCGCCGCGACGCATACCACATCTATCCTGCCGACGAAATCGAGCAGGAAAAAAGCCGCGCGATCTCTCACATCGTCAAACTCGGCTGCGCCGGGCTGCTCTGCGTAGCGCTGCTCGGGCTGCTCGTGGCGTACTGGGTGGCGCTGCCCGTGCGCCGCCTTGCGACAGCGGCGCGACGCATCACCACCGCGGGGCTCGCCGCATCCACGCCCGGGACGCTGGCGCTGGAACAGGCCGGCAGGGCGCGCGATGAGATTGGCGAGCTGGCGCTGGCGTTCAAAACCATGCTGGAAAGCTTGCGGCGCTCACAGCAGGAATTGTTGAAGAACGAACGTCTCGCGTCGACCGGGAAACTCGCCGCCAGCGTCGCACACGAAATCCGCAACCCGCTCACCAGCATGCGCATGACCATCGAGATCATGCAACAGCGCGCGCAGAAATCGGCCGACGCAGATCCATCGACGCGCGAGGGCTACGCCATTGTGCTCCGCGAGATCGACCGCCTGGCGCTGGCGGTGGATGAACTGCTGACATTCGCGCGCCCGCGTCCGCCGAAGCGCGAGCCGATGGACGTTAACGGACTCGCCGGCGACGTCTTGAAATTCATGGAGCATCAGCTCACGCATGCCCGCGTCTCCGCAAGGCTGGAGGCGGATCCGGCGATGCCGCCACACGTCTCACTGGATCCCAACAAGATCCGGCAACTGCTGGTGAATCTGATCCTCAACGCTCAGCAGGCCATCGTGCGCGATGGCGCGATCACGGTGCGCACGCAATGGGACGCTGCAAACAAGCGGGTGGCGCTGGCCGTGGCCGATACCGGTCCGGGCATTCCCGAAGAAATTCGCGCCAACGTTTTCGACTTGTTTGTCAGCACCAAAGACGGCGGCGGCGGGATCGGCCTGGCGATCGCCAGGCAGATTGCCGAGGAGCACGGCGGCAGCATCGCGTTCGAAACGTCGTCGAAGGGGACGACATTCAATATTGTGCTTTCGGTTTTGTGAAAGCGCCGCCAGTTTCGCGTACTACTTGTTCTGCAGGTGATTGCCCTTGCGGAACACCGTCACGCTCGAAATCGCCTGGAAGGAAACGGTCTTGCCGTCCGGCGAGGAGAAGGTGAGGGCGATCGGCAGCAGTTGTGGTTCACCGCTGTCTAGCGTGTCCTCGGCAAAAATCCGGAAGGCTTCAAGATAGTTGGTGTCGAACATGATCGTGCCCTTATTGTTGTCGATGGTCAGGTTGTGAAGAGGGATGCTGGTATCGTTGTTCGTAAACGTGAGCTTGTTGTTAGCCTGGATCAACGTTGATGCGGGGAACGTGGCGATGCAATTGTTCGCCGTTCCTCCGACCGCCACGCTGACCACGTCGCTGGCGTTCGGGGTGACCGGCGCGCCGAACGGCAATCGCAGATAGCCGCTGAAGCGCAATTGAACCAGATCGAAATTGCCGTCGCCCAGTTTCTCTGTTCCGGCGACTTTGGTAATGATAAATTGTCCGGACGGGTTCGACTTCACTTTCGTATTTGTGGTTCCCTTGCCGATTCGCGACGTACGCTTGTAATCGAAACTAACGACCGACGTCTTGTCGAAGGCGAGCGAGGTGGCAGTCGACGTGCTTGAAGAGGTGGCAGTGTCGGTCGATGTGTTCGAGTTCAAAAAGGCAGCGACCGAATCAGTACCGATGACCACCTCAATGGGAATATTCTGGCGGAACGTGCGGAACGACGCGTTCAGTCCGTTGATCAACGAAACGCCGGTGAAGGTCGCGTTCAGGACGCCGCTCGCCGGATCCAGCGTAATCTTGTACTTGGGCGTGGAGGCCTGTGGCACGGGATCTCCTTCGTTTTGCGCCGGCGGCGGAAAGCTGACCCGGCCGTTTTGATCGAAGGTATTTACCTGCGTCACCGTGCTGGTGCTGCTGGTCGTGCCCGTTCCCGTGCCGGTCAAGCCTTGGGGAAGGACGACACCGCCCACCGCAAGTGCGATCGGGATCCCGTTCAGGTCCGCCTTTTTGCGGATTCCCGCGACCGAGAGCAGATCCTTGTTGATCACGCCGGTGAGCTGAATCGAATCGGCGCTGCCGTCCTTCGAAAAATCCAGATTGAACGTACCCTTTGTCACGATCAGCGCCGATTCAATGGGTCCTTGGACCACCGGCAGAATGAAACCCTGCGAAATCACGCTGCCGCTTCCGTCCGTCACCGCTACGGTGAAGGGAGGCGGATTCAGGTTCGCGGTTGTGGGCGTGCCCATGACCGTTCCATCCAAGCCCAGCACGATGCCATCGGGAATCGCTTCTTGCGATACGACATCCGCGAGCTGGAAGATGTACGGCGGCACTCCGCCGTCGGCCTGGATCGAGAATTGATACTTCTGGCCAGTCAGGGCTTTAGTCAGGAGCGGTGTGTTGACGAAACGCAGCGGCGGGATGATCGAGATAGAATTGCCAGTATCGGTGGCGGTAATCGTGTCCGTAGACAGGGTTGACTGTTGCAGATTAAGTGTAAATATGCGCGAAATTCCCGTGTTCGTATTGGGAGTTTGCGCGGAAAAATCCACCGCGATGATCTGGGCAGCGATGGTGACTTGCGTAATGGTATTGGTGGTGGTGTCGGTCCCTGAAGGGAACGCCGGCGTCCCCGACATCGCTCCTGCTGAGCTGATACTGATTCCGCCGTAGCGGATGTTTCCCAGTCGAAGCGTGTGCGGCGAAATACCGAAGCGCACCAGGATCTCTCGTTTGAACAGCGAACCGGCGAGCACATTTCCCAGATCTACGTCGGTAACGAACTCCGTCGGAACCATGGGGCACGTCGTCCCGATCGCTCGCGATGCCCCTGTTCCATTGATGGTGAGCTGGTTATTGCCGGACGTGGCCAGAGCGTAGGCGAATCCTAAGCCCGCGAAGAGCACACCGAACGCGATTGACCGAACGCCTCGATTCACAGGATATCCCCGTTCCGCTTGGGCTGGTTGAGCCTGTTGAGCGACCGTTTGTGTTTCCATTTTGCGCGTAATTCCTCCCCACGCGTGGTGACACTGGCCTTGCGGCAGCATCCACGGACGTCAACCTCGGACCCAACTATGGCTTGCGACTCCCTAACGGTAGCCACCTTCACAATGCGTGTCAAGTCAGGGCGGCATGCTAATTATATCCAAAAATCGCAAGCCCAACCTTAAGTTGGCCACTTGTACTGTAAACAATGGGCGCCTGAACATCTCCCGTTATCGGAACTTCCACAGCCTTTGTGCACAATAAACCATTGCGAGGTTCTCTTAAAACTGCTATGTATCGGTCGCTGTCGACCCACTCCTCCTGTTCGGATCGTCTCATGCTCGCCAAACGCCTGATTCCCTGCTTGGACGTCAAAAACGGCCGCGTCGTCAAAGGCGTCAATTTCGAAGGTCTGCGGGACGCCGGCGATCCCGTGGAAGTCGCCACGCGCTACAACGCGCAGGGCGCCGACGAACTCTGTTTCCTGGACATCACCGCCAGCCACGAGGGCCGCGGGATATTGCTGGACGTCGTGCGGAGAACGGCCGAGCAGTGCTTTTGTCCGCTGACCGTCGGCGGCGGGATCCGCGAGGTCGAGGATATCCGCACGCTGCTGCGCGCCGGCGCCGACAAAGTCTCGATCAATTCCGCCGCGATCAAAGAACCCGAGCTGCTCACCCGCGGCGCGCGTGAGTTCGGCGCGCAATGCATCGTCCTGGCGATCGATGCCAAGCGCACCGGCCCGGGACGCTGGAATGTTTTCATCCACGGGGGGCGCATTGACACCGGCCGCGACGCGCTGGCCTGGGCGCGCGAAGGCGTGGAACGCGGAGCCGGCGAAATATTGCTGACCAGCATGGACGCCGACGGCGCCTGCACCGGTTACGATCTGGAGCTGACCCGGAAACTGGCCGACAGCGTGCGCGTTCCGGTCATCGCGTCGGGCGGTGCGGGCAGTCTCGAACATCTCCACCAGGCGCTGACCGAGGGCGGAGCCGACGCGGCGCTGGCGTCGAGCATTTTTCATTACGGAACCTACACGCTCGGCCAGGCGCGCGAGTACTTGCGCGAGCGCGGCGTCGCGGTCCGCGACTTTTTGCCGCAAGCCCTGTAACGCAGCGCGGCGATATGACATAATGGGGCATAAACGTGACGCGTCGGCGTGACGTGCAGCCGAAGACAGTCACAGAGGACATGAGACATGGCCGAAACCAGCTTGCCCGCTGAAGCCGCGGCGCCCGCCCGGGAACTCGACAAATACCTGACCGCCGCGTGGAAAAACAACGCCAGCGACATCCACATCAAGGTCGGCGAACCTCCTCTCTTCCGCATGCGCGGCACCGTCGTGCGCGCCAAGATGGCGCCGTTCACCTACGAGCAGGTGGTGGCGATGTTCAACGAAGTCATGTCGCCCGCGCAGCAGGAGGAACTCGCGGAACTCGGCGGCGCGGACTTCGCATACAGCATCAAGGGCGTGGGCCGTTTCCGTTTGAACATCTTCCGGCAGCGCGGCTCCCTTTCGATGGCGGCGCGCACCGTGAAAACCGAGATCCCGACAATCGAGCAGCTCAACCTGCCGCCCGGCGTCAAGACGCTGTCCACCTTCGAATCGGGATTGGCGCTGGTCGCCGGCGTCACAGGAGCCGGAAAGTCCACGACGCTGGCGTCGATCATCGAGATCATCAATCAGACTCAGAAAGTTCACATCGTCACGCTCGAAAACCCCATCGAATACCTCTACCACGACAAGGAAGCGTTCGTGAATCAGCGCGAGATCGGCATCGACCTCCCCGATTTCCAGAACGGCCTGCGCCACGTCATGCGCCAGGACCCGGATGTGATCCTCGTCGGCGAAATGCGCGACGCCGCGACCATCGAAGCCGCGCTGCTCGCCGCCGAGACCGGACATCTGGTCTTCGGCACGATCCACTGCGGCTCCGCATCGCAGTCGATCGGCCGCATCCTCGATTATTTCCCGCCAGACAGGCATCACCAGATCCGCCAGTTGCTCTACTTCAATCTGCGCGCCGTCGTCGTGCAGAAGCTGCTGAAGGGCCGCAAGCCCGAGACGCCGCGCATTCCCTGTGTTGAAATCATGCTGGTCAACCCGTTGATCAAGAAAATGATTTTCGACGGCGACGACAAGAAAATCCCCGACGCCATCCGCGCCGGCCGTCAGGAAGGCATGCAGGACTTCAACCAGGCGCTCTGCGACATGATCAAGCGCGGCTTGATCAGCGAAGAAGAGGGCATGAACAATTCCCCGAATCCCGAACAGCTCTCGATGAATCTGAAGGGCATTACGTTAGGCTCCGATCGTGGCGTTATTGTCGGCTGAGGCCTTTACCTCAAGCCGGCGCAAACTTCAACCCGTTCAACCCATCGCAGGAGATCCCATGTCGCTATTGTCACGCAGAACTGTGCTGGCACTGTTGTTCTTGAGCCTCCTGCCGCTGGCCGGCCGGGTGCGCGCCGCGGACGAGAAGATCCGCATCGCCTGCGTCGGCGACAGCATCACGTTCGGCGCCGGAGTGAAAGATCCCAAGGTGAACGCTTACCCCGTGGTGCTCGGCGGACTGCTCGGAGACAAGTACGACTCGCAGAATTTCGGCGTCAGCGGCGCCACGCTCCTGAAAAACGGCGACAAGCCTTATTGGAAAGAAGCAGCGTACAAGCAAGCTCAGGACTTCAAGCCCAACATCGTCGTCATCAAGCTCGGCACCAACGACACCAAACCGCAGAACGCGAAACACAAAGATGAGTTCAACGCGGATCTGGCGGCGATGGTCGACGCGTTCGAGGCGTTGCCCTCCAAGCCCAAAGTTTTTCTGTGCTTGCCTGTGCCCATCTATGGCACGTTGTACGGCATCAACGACAAGAACCTCCAGGACTTCGTGCTGCCCGGCATCAAAGCGGTCGTAGAGCAGAAGAAGCTCCCGCTGATCGATCTGCACACGGCGCTCTCCGGCAAGCCCGAATTGTTTCCCGACAAGATCCATCCCAACGCCGCCGGCGCCGCGCTGATCGCCAAAGCCGTCGCCGAGGCCATCGAGGCCGCGAAGTAAACCGGAACACAAAACTGCAAGCAGAAGGCTCCACACAACTTGCCGTTCGTGAGTAACGTGGTACGACAAGATCCTTCCAAATTCGGAGGCAGCGCGGTGGCGGCAATTTCGGGCGAACTGGTGGTGATTTCTGGCCGCTACAAAGGGCACCGCATTCCGCTGGGTAAAGACATCGTGCGCATCGGCCGCGATCGCGCCTGCGAAATCGCACTGGACGATGAAGCCGCAAGCCGCATTCATTCCGAAGTCATCCGCGACAAAGAAGGCTACCTGCTGCGCGATCTGCGCAGCACCAACGGCACATTTTTGAACGGCGCCAAGATCACCGAGTCCCGGCTGCAGAACGGCGATCGCATCGGCGTCGGCGACACCATCATGCTGATGCAGGTGGAGCTCGACGCATCGACGATGATGCTGCCTCAGATCATCTTCTCGCGCGACAATAAGAAGGGCACCAGCGCCCGCTTCAAACTCAGCCTGAACGACACGCGCTTCCTGGAACTGCAGGAAGGGACCACGATCCCCGACGCGCAGCGCCATTTCACGAAGCTCTACGAATTCATGGTCGATATCGCGTGCATTCTCCATCTGCCGGCGCTGCTGGAGCGCGCGCTGACGCATCTGTCCGGCGCGTTCCACGCCGACCGCGTGCTGATCCTGCTACTCACCCCAGACGGTCAACCCGGCGTCAAGGTCGCCAAGATCCGCGAGGGCATCGCCGGCAACGAAAACATTTCGATCTCGCGCACGATGGCGCACCAACTGCTCGAATTGAAAGAAAGCTTCCTCTCGATCGACGCGGCCAGCGACGAGCGCCTTGCCGCGTCGCAGTCGCTCCACGACATGCGCGTCTATTCGATCATCGGCGCCCCGCTGAAGGTCAAAGACAAGATCATCGGCATGATCTACCTGGACACCATCGCCGGCGGGCAGCCTTTCTCTGAAATGGACCTCAAGCTCTGCACCGCCATGGCGCTGCAATTGGGCATCTGCATCGAGAACACGCGGCTCTACACCGAGCTGCTCGACGCCGCCGAATTCAACAATTCCGTGCTGCGCTCGCTGGCCTCCGGCGTGATCGTGCTGGACACCGCTGGCCGCGTGCTGCGCATCAACCAGGCGACGCAGACGATTCTGGAACGCGACGAATCGCAACTGGTCGGGCATTCCCTGCGCGAAGACGCGGAACTGGCGGAGCTCAACCGCGTCATCCAGACGACGCTGACCACCGGCCACGCCGAAGACCGCTACGAAGTGCTGATCCGCGCCGGCGCCAAGACCATTCCGCTGGGCCTGTCGACCTCGATCCTTTCCGACCACACCGGCAAGCCCGTGGGCGTGGTGGCGAACTTCCGCAATCTCGCCGCGATCCGGAAACTCGAAGAGCAGGTGCGGCGCTCGCAGCATCTCGCCGCGCTGGGCCAGATGGCCGCCGGCGTCGCGCACGAGATCCGCAACCCGCTCAACTCCATCCGCGGATTCGCTCAGCTCGTGCAGGAAGGCACTGCCAAAGATCCGAAACTGGCCGAGTACACGCAGATCATCCTGGAAGAAGTCGACCGGATGAACCGCATCGTCCAGGACCTGCTGGATTTCTCGCGCCAGCGCGACTTGACGCTGGTGCCGCTGTCGCTGGGAAAACTGATGACGGATCTGGTCCACGACATGGAGCCCGATTCAAAAAAGACCGGCGTGGAAATGAAAGTCGCCGAAGAAGAACGCGTCTTCCCCAACGTGCTGGGCAACGGCGACAAGCTGCGCCAGGTCTTCCGCAACATGCTGCTCAACGCCATCCAGGCCTGCAAGTCTGGCGGCCAGGTGACCGTGCGGCTGGGACTGGCCGAGCTGCCGCCCCCCGAACCCAAACCCGACGAGGCTCAACCGCCCGCGCCGGCCGACGGCGAAGCCCGCCGCGTGCGCCGCGAAGTGACGGTTTCGATCGAAGACACCGGCTGCGGCATCGACGTAGCGGTGATCGCCAAGATCTTCGACCCGTTCTTCACGCAGAAAGACAGCGGCACGGGACTGGGGCTGTCCATCTCGCAGAAGATCATCGAACAACACGGCGGCCGGATCGAAGTGCGCAGCGAAGTGAACAAAGGCTCGACGTTCACGGTGCATCTACCCGCTGTTTGAGTTTCGGTGTGCTCCTGCCAACGGCGGGAACGGACATTTTCCATTGTCCATTTGCCAGTTTTCATTTTCCATTTCGCGAAGCCAATGTTGCGGACAGGATGGCGCTCTTATGGTGCGCGGACATCTTAGCCCGCCGCCATTGGAGTTCGATATCGCACGGCGGTGTTTGGGATTCTCATTTTCGTACTGGCCACTCGTCGAGCTACTTTTTCGGCGCCTCTTCGGGCGGAGTTGGAACGGGGATCGGCAGAGCGATCGGGTTGGGCGCGGGCTGCTGGTCGGAGGTGTTCTCAGGCTGTTCCTGCTTAAGATCGAAATCCCGCCAGCGGAGCTTCCATTTTCCATCATCTTTGAAGGCGAACTCCAGCGCGGTCACGGAGGTTTTTCCGGCCGACGGGAAGACCGACAGGAACATCGTGGCCGTCTCCTGAGTTGGACTGTATTCAATGTTGTTGACGATGACGTCGCAGAAGGTCAGCAACGGGACCATGGTGTCGCCGGGCATAGGGAGTTCTTCGCGGAATTTATCCAGCTCGTCGGGCATGCAGAAATCCGCGAGGGCTTTTCCGTCGCCCGTGCGGATGGCGCGCAGAAATCCCGCGAGCGCCCCGGCGGGACCGGGATCGCTCTCCGCCGGCTCCTTGGGGAACTTGCCTGCGGCCTTGCGGCGCACGCGCTCCAGCACCTTGTCGACGTCTTTGGGATCGATGGCGTCGGGGTAGTACTCCTTCAGGATCGAATACGCGTGCTCGGCCTTCGCATAGTCCTTCAATACATATTCGCTGCAGCCGCCGAGCGATTTCGGGAACTCCGCGTAAACCCGTTCCGGCGGCAGCACGGCGATGGCCCAGTCGGTGACCTCGGCGGCATGCTTATAGTCGTGCATCTGATTCATCAGGGCGTCCAGCAGTCCTGAAATCGCTTCCTGCGCGTCTTCGTCGACGGGGAAGGCCGTGTTGAACGCCTTCACGTGCTGAACGGCGTCGTCCACGCGGTGCTGCAGCAGCAGCGCTTCCAGGATCTGCTGATACGCGAAATGTGATTCCATGCTGCGCGGATAATCATTGATCAGCTCGCGGCTGACCATGTACATGCCTTCGAAGTCCATGACGCGCCGGTAGATCTCCGCCTCGATCTTCAGGATCATCGGGGTCAGCCGCGACTTGTTACCGGCGGCGACCTTCGCTTCCTGCGCCGACTTCAGTGCGTCCATGTGGCGAAACAGCGCGCGCAGCGCCTGAGACTGCGCGATCAACAGAGACGCTTTGAGCAGGCCCTGCGGCGCGGGGTCGGCTTTGAGCTGCCGGCCGACTTCCGCCAGTTGCGTATTGGCGTTCTCGACGTTGCCGATGGTCTGGTTGATGTAGTCGATCATCTGCTGCGCCTGACGCTTGACGTCCACGACCGTCGCATAGGCGATCACCTGCAGCCAGGTGTTTTTCAAGTCTTCCAGCGTATCGACGTCCAGTGGCCCCGAGAGCACCTTGGCGCGCTTCTGCATCGCTTCCTGGTACATCTTGTAAGTCTGGGCCTCGATCTTGCCGCGCAGCTCCCGGACGCGCTTGAGCACGTCGGCGTCTTTGCTGCCCAGCAGCGTGCCGAGGACGTTGTGGCCGATCTGGCCGGAATCGTAAAAGACCTGAGCGGCGGCGTCTTGTTTGGCTTTGTCGGGACTCTGGAGGTCGGCGATGTATGGCGACCAGTCGGAAATCTGCGGTTTGCTTTCAACTTTGCCGGACGTCGTCTTGTTCGCCGGCGCTTGCGTCGCTGTCGGTCCGGCAGCGGGTGTCGGAGCTTGCTCGGCGAAACACACGGACAGGCAGGCCGTCAGCCCGGTCGCCAGGCACAGGCGCCGAGTGAAACATCGCAGAGAGAGCGTCATCAGGCTTTTTTTCCCTGGGGTACGAAACCCGCGCCCTTCAACGCGGAATGCAGCGCCTGACGGGTCGTGGACTT
>Ga0206927_1227_pt1 | contig 10888 bp, 10 predicted proteins | sample Alteio_BWOrgHeat_60_FD_153249 | JGI IMG/M metagenome (GOLD analysis project Ga0206927, IMG submission 153249) | Enriched cells from forest soil in Barre Woods Harvard Forest LTER site, Petersham, Massachusetts, United States -... | ecosystem: Environmental > Terrestrial > Soil > Temperate forest >... | reverse complement strand
AAGCGCTTCTCATAATCATTAATCAAACGGGAGGCGTTGGCAGGGTTGATATTCTTTGCCAATTCGGGCATTTGCGGAGTAAATCCTATAATAGTCGGCAGTTCTCCGGCCGTAGCTATGGAAGGATGATTGGACAATATACTCGCCATGAGAGTAGTGCCGGATCTCGGCATTCCGACAATAAATAAGGGCGAGCGGCTATTTGACGCAAACGCAAATGGTTGAGCCAAAAAGTCCTTACTGAAAGCATCGATGATACCGTCGGTAATTTTAGTTACCATGTCGGGATTATAAGAAACATTAGCATTACCGATATCGTTTGCCCGCCGGTAGTATTCGAACGCATCGTCGTAACGGCCGCAATCATCGTAGATTTTGCCCAGGGAAAAATAAAGAACCTCCCTGTCTTTTGTTGAGGTGCTTGGCTTATCTAGTAAAATTTGAATATTTTTTATATCCTTGTCCTGATATTTACTGATACGCGTCAGATTGAACAATGGTTCCGGAAAATCCGGCCTTAACTCCAGCGCTTTAAGAAACATCTTTTCTGCTTCCTGTATGTCGCCTTTGCTCAGCAATGCATTGCCCATATTGTTGTAGGCCGCAACATAGTCAGGTTTAAGCACTATGGCTTTGTTATAATCTAAGAGCGCATCGCCGAACCGTTCCAACCCCTCCAGGGCTGCGCCTTGATTATTATAAGCTTCGACATAATCAGGCTTAAACGCTATGGCTTTTTCGTAATTTGCCAATGCATCGTCAAACCGTCTTAGTGCTTGGAGTGCATTGCCCAGGTTATTATAGGCTATGGCGTGGTCAGGTGCCCGAGCAAGAATAAGATTATAAATATCTATTGCCGCCTGGTAGTTCCCAAGATTTTGCTCTTTTATCGCCAACGTCCCGGCTTCTTCAATCGTATGCGATTTGCCATATAATATGATCATTGTACTGCAGTTATCCTTAGCCTATGCGTAGTAGCCTTCTGTTCACGGTATATAAAACGTGCCAGAATCAAAAATATATCACACATTAATACGTTCCCAAAAATTTGTTGGTATACATCTGATTCTCTTAATCATTATCACGAGCGGCACCAGTTTTTCCATATATCCCTATATAAACCCTCGAGATTAGAGGTAAAGCTTTTACCATCATAAAGGGAAGAGTTGAGAAGTTCGTTTCTCAAATTTTTTCTGATTTCTGCAAGCCTGGAAAAATCAGCAGCTAGCGTTACTGCCTTTTCAATATACTCAGCTACTGTCCTTGCCACCCATTCTTCACGACCAATCGCTGTAAGAATGCTTTCGCTCATCCTCCATGCATACTGGTTGCCACTCAAGGTGATAACAGGGATTCCCGAAAATAATGCATGCGATGTGGTAGTATTGCCGTTGAAGGGGAATGGGTCAAAAGCAATATCAACTTCACCATATTCTGCAAACATCTGCTCAGTGGAAGTATGGCCGGAAAACTTGATTCGTTCTTCTCCTATGCCCTTCTGCCTAAAAATGAGTGTAAATCTTTTGCAAACTTCTTTGTCGATAAAAACCCGGCTTTTCAATAGAATTCTGGAATGAGGAATTTTACTCATTACCTCCGCCCAACATAAAATTACTTCTTCAGTCAACTTACGCGAATTATTAAAAGACGCGAAAGTCACATAGCCATTTTTTAACGCTGGAAGTTCGCTGACAGCTGGGCTGGAATCAGGTTTTTCAAGGCAGAGGTAACACCCGCGGATATACAGAGGCTTTTCCGTGTAATATTTCTCCTCCCCCTCCAGGATCAGATATTTGTCACATAATATGTAATCCATTGACTTCATTCCTGTGGTATCGAAGTAACCGATCCAGGTAATTTGTAAAGGTGCAGGTTTACGCGCAAATAGCAGAAGCCGATTACCACGCGTATGCCCCGCCAGATCTATCAGTATATCTATCTTGTCCGCTATTATCAGTTTTGCCGCCGCCTCATCATCAAGCGCGCAAATATTTCTGAGTTGATCAACATTTTGGGTTATTTTAAGCGTCAGAGCATCGCCATATCTTTGGTTGGCATAGCAATATATTTCAAAATTTTTTCTGTCATGGTTAAGGATTACTGTTTCTATGTAATAGCCAACCGGATGATTTTTAAAATCTCCTGAAACATAACCAATCCTAAGTTTCCTACCAGGGTCTTTTACATTATCATGGCCATTTGCCATCAGGCTTTCTGGCGTGAATTTTTCTGCCCATTTTCTGGCTTCGGCAAAAAGGGCTTTACGGCTGAAAGAAGGATCATAATGCATCATGAGCAATAGATTGCTGCTTGCATTTCTATCGCTAGGATTTATTTCTATGGCTTTCTGATAATATTTCATTGCCGTTACCACATCTGCGGTATCAAAAACAGCGTTACCCAGATTAACATATGTAACAGAGTCGCGTGGCTTAATGGCTAAAGCTTTCCTGTAATTTTCAATTGCCTCCGTGACCTTTCCTTGCTCCCTTAGCACGTCGCCAAGGTTGTTATAAATCTCAGGAGAAGATGGATTAAGCTTTAGGGCTTTTTTATGCGCGGCCTCCGCTTCAGCAAACTTGTAGGAATTATGGTAAATTCCTCCCATGCTGGAATGGGCAAGAAAACTATCGGGTTTTATGGCAAGGGATTTTTTTATTAGTTCTAATGCATCACTGTTCCTGCCAACTTGTCCGGCAAGAAGCCCCAGCATACACAAAGCGTCAGCATGTTTTGGATTGTTGTTTAATATATTCCTATATAAGGCTTCAGCCTGCGGCAGGCGCCCAGCCTTATGATGCTCCACAGCTTCATTATAAATTTTATCAATTTTTGATAAAGAAACAGCATCAGAAATCATATTATCTCATCCAGGGCATAATCTTTAGCAGTTAACGCAGTATTGACTTTCATGCCATTATAATCGACTTTGCATGAAAATTATATGACTCGTAAACTACCTTGGCTTCCATATGTTTTCCGAGAGAAGGAATTAAATAAAATCAATTCCTGCCTTGCTCTAGAGCCAAATTCAATCGACTTGCTACTTGCCAAGGCCGATCTGCTTACTGGGCTTGGCCGCATTGAAGAAGCGAAATCCACTTATATGGAAGCCGTGACCATGGCGCCAACGCATTTTGAGGCATTAAATAATTTCGGAAAATTGCTTTTCTATACAGGATTCACGTCAGCGGCGCGCACTATTTATAAACAGATGATAGAACATCACCCCGATAGTCCAATAGGATATGTGAATATGGCTACCATTTCCTATAAAGACCGTGAACTGGAAAAGGCCCGCGAATATTACGAAAAAACGTTAAAACTTAACCCAAAGCAAATCGAGGCGCATAGGGGGTTATCATATATTTTTAGGGAATTCGGAGATGAGGAAACCTCCAAGCTGCACCGGCGACTCGCGTTTGAGAATCACTCAGTCATCTTCCAGCCTTTTCGTGGAAAAGGCGAGCCGATTACGGTGCTTCAGCTAATTTCAGCGGCGGGAGGGAATATACCGATAGAGCAATTCTTAGATGAGAGTATCTTTCTTACCGCAGTCGTCGCCACGGAATATTTTGACTTGAATTTACCGTTACCGATTCACAAGCTGGTAATCAATGCCGTCGCCGATGCTGATCTGAACAAGGAGGCATTGGATGCAGTAGAGAAAATTCTGGCAAAAACATCGGCCCCGGTAATCAATTACCCAGCGGCGGTTAAGAAAACTACCCGCGCCGGTACTTCTTCCCGCCTGGCAGGAATACCGGGAGTCATTGCGCCAAATACCATAAATTTGGTGCGTGAAGTCCTAGAAAGCGATACGAACTTGCAAACGCTTTCCGATCATGGATTCAAATTCCCGCTTTTACTGCGATCCCCGGGTTTCCATACTGGGCAATATTTCACACTGGTGGCAAATGAGGATGAACTTGCGATGACTCTGCCAACACTTCCGGGAAATGAACTGATGGTAATAGAATATTTAGACGCTAGAAGTGCAGACGGTAAAATACGAAAGTATCGAGTGATGATGATAGACGGCAATCTCTATCCGCTGCATCTGGCGATCTCGCATGAATGGAAAATTCATTATTTTTCCGCGGAAATGGCTGATAATCCAGAGCATCGCGCCGAAGACAAGGCATTTCTGGAGAATATGCCGGAAGTTCTTGGCACCAAGGCTATGGAGGCGCTGAAAAATATTCAAAATACCCTTGGGCTTGATTATGCCGGTATCGATTTCAGCCTGAATGCTAAAGGTGAAATTCTGTTATTCGAAGCCAATGCAGCAATGAATGTTATTCCTCCGGATAGTGACGAACGTTGGAATTATCGCCGCATCCATGTGGCTAAAATATTCTCCGCTGTAAAGGAAATGCTGTTAAAGAAAGTTGATTATAAAGTACCGACATGAACAACCCAGCCCAGGAAAAACTTCCCAACATAACGGAGCTGCTAACCACAGGTGGCGATTCACGCATCTTATTGAGCCCGGAAACCGGACTCAACAAATACGGTTGCCCGCCATTTCCGGAACCAGAAGTGCTGTCTTATGGTTCCGTAACGGCTTCTACCATATCGGCAAAAAGTTTTGTTGGCGTGGAGAAGTTCTATAACAGATTATTGGATAGCCCGGGATCTGAGGCTCCGCATATCATTTACGCAAGGGAATTGGACCGTATTCGTGCGGAACTTATAAGCCTTTGCGAGCTTGAAACAATTCCCGGCCTTGAAATAATCATTACAACTTCTGGAACCGACGCGCATTTATTTGCCGCGCAGCTTGTGAGCAAAAAAGATTCGCCGCTTTCGGTAATCACCCTTGAACCCGAAGAAACCGGGAGCGGGGTTCCGGCAGCGCTTTGCGGCAAAATAATTAACGCCGGAAATGCAATCAAGATAATTTCAGTGTATGCCAGGAAAGAAGATGGCAGTTTGCGGCCGCAAGCAACAATTGATGCCGAGATTGAATCACATGCAATAGCCAATATTAAATCAGGGCGCAATGTATTGCTGGTTTTAACCGACGTATCAAAAACCGGCCTGATCTTTCCTAGTCTCCGTTGTGTTATGGATTTACATACGCGGTTCCCCGATATGATTGATGTATTGGTCGATGCCTGCCAATTTCGGCTTGGTTCCCAGGCGCTGCGCGCATATCTGGAACAAGATTTCCTGGTTGCAATTACCGGATCAAAATTCATCACCGGGCCAGCATTCTCCGGCGCTCTTCTTGTGCCAAAAATATTGGCGCAGAAATTCCGCGCCAAACTTTTACCCAATGAATTAGGCTTATATTCGGCAGCGGCCGATTGGCCGAAAGGCTGGGATATGCAAAACATCCTCCCTAAAACCGCAAATTATGGATTATTGCTGCGCTGGGAGGCAGCTTTGGAAGAATTACGCGCATTTCACGCGCTGCCCACCAGCGCTATAAAATCTTTTTTGCAAGATTTCCAAGCCGCTATTTGTGAACGTATTTCCGGCAATCCAGCTTTTGAACCGCTGCCTGTGAATAAACTGATTCGTCAATCGGAAGATTGGAGCTCTATCCAGACAATCTTCCCATTTCTGCTCTACCGTAAGAAATCGAATGGCTCCAGAGAATTATTGAACCGGGAAGAAACCGAGCGGGTTTACAAACTTATGGGAAAGGATTCATTGCACTGCCAGATCGGCCAGCCGGTGCTTTGTGGAAGCAGGAACGGAATTCCCATCAGCGCTCTGCGCTTATGCAATAGCGCCAGATTGACTTGTGATGCGGCATCCCCCCAGGGACGCGGCGCGAAAACAGTTATAAAAGAAGCAATGCAGGTGCTTGATAAGGCAGCGATGCTTGCCTCCCTTGAATTACTTTAGGGCTTTTGTTTTTGCGCGGGTTTTAGCAAAGGAATCATATCCCTGCTTAATTTCCACACGAATTTGCCGGTTGTTTTTATCAACATGAACCACCTTCTGTTCAACTTTGGCGGCTTCTTCCCGGGTTAATTGTTCCAACGAAAGTATAATCACTTCATCGCCAGGTTGAAACAGGCGCGCCGGGCAGCCATTCAGGCAAATATCGCCACCCCCCGCCTTCCCCGGAATTACATAGGTTTCCCAATGCACCGCATTTGCCTTGTTGTTTATGTGCACAAGCTGGAAAGGCACGATTCCAGCCGCTTCCATCAGCGCGGAATCAATCGTGATGCTGCCCTCATAATCAAGCCGCGCTTCCGTGACCCGAACTGAGTGAAGTTTACCGGTGCAAACAGTGATGGTCATAAACTTTATTAGCTAAAGGAATAACGCCGAGCAGATAGGAAAATAGGCTATTATCTCTTCGAGAACTGGAAGCTGCGGCGAGCCTTTTTGTGGCCGTATTTCTTGCGTTCCACCACGCGGCTGTCGCGGGTTAAATACCCGCCCTGGCGCAGAGTTTTGTGTAAGGTAGGATCGAAAAGATCAAGCGCTTTCGATATGCCATGGCGAATCGCCCCGGCCTGGCCTGATAATCCGCCGCCCTTCACGGTACTGAAAACATCGAAATGGCCTTTGGTTTTTGTCGCCTCGAACGGCTGGTCTATCAGCATCAGATAAGTCGGACGGGCGAAATACTTGCCGATTTCGCGACCGTTGACGGTCATTTTCCCGGTGCCGTGCTTTATCCAGACGCGGGCGGAGGCGTTTTTCCTTCTACCGGTGGCGTAAGAGCGGCCAAACTTATCCTTTTTTGGCTGGCGTTCCTCAGGTGCAGCAGTCTCCGCTACGGCCTTGGAAGGCTTCAATTCCTGCAGCGATTCTTTCGCCCGCTCTTTTTCTTTAGCTTTTGGCATGATTAACTATTTCTTTTGTTCTTTTTGTTTCTTGCCGCGATATCCAGGATTTCCGGGTTTTGCGCCTGATGCGGATGTTCCGCACCCTTATAGACTTTCAGTTTTTTAAGTTGCTCGCGCCCCAGAGGCTCGCGGCTGACCATGCGCTCCACCGCTTTTTCGATTATCCGTTCCGGATATTTGCTCGCCAGGATTTTCTCCGGGGTAGTTTCCTTGATGCCGCCAGGATGGCCGGTATGCCGGTAATAAACCTTGCCGGTCAGTTTCTTGCCGGTCAGGGCGATTTTTTCGGCGTTGATGATGATAATGTTATCGCCGCAATCAATGTTCGGCGTATAAATCGGCTTATGTTTGCCGCGAATCATCATTGAGGTGATAGAGGCCAGGCGGCCGAGCACTAGGCCGGTCGCGTCAATGACGTACCATTTATGCGTAATATCTTTCGGCTTGGCGCTATAAGTTTTCATAAGGGGCGGCATTATGCCATAGGATTTTCGGCTGTCAACGGTTATTTCCCGAGTTCGACGGTGCTTAAGACTTTCCCGGTGCAATAATCGAGAATCACCACTTTTTCGCCGGTTTTATCGGGGGCGGCTATGTGGAGGAAAAGCAGGCCGTCATATTCGTTCATTGCCTTGATTTCCCCAGCATCCAGCCGCATATTCCCGCCAGGGCATTGGCTTTCCTGGGATTCATGCACCAATGATTGCCCAGGGGATTGATTACGCTCATGTATTAGGTAGATTAGAGAGATGACTCCGAGCATCAGGAAAACACCCATCGCCATCACCATTATCTTAAGCGCGCGGAAATTATTATCGTTCATGGCTAGATAAATAACAGAAAAAACGATAAAATCTAGTCGTTAATCATTTATTAACCTTTTTCGGATATACTTACGCAAAAATACCAACGATAAGAGGTAATTATGAGCCAACCAACCAGTACTCCCAACATTATTATCTGGTGCATTGACCACCAAACAAAAGAGATAAAATCCGAACCGATACCAGATAAAGATGTAGCTGGTAAATCTAAAGATTATGTTAATCTCATATTGTGCCTATTCTTTGCTACCCCCAATAATGTGGCACGGGTCACAGAGGATAAGGGTAAGCATTATGTAATATGCACCCCACCCAAGAATGTCGCCTTCCCCTATTTTGTCGAGAAGTTTCAGAAATATCTTCCTTACGGCAGATACGAAGAAGTCAATAACACATCGCTAAAAGTGGGAAAGCCTTTATCCGTAGATCCTTCCTGGTCATGGGAGAACGGCGTAGCAGTATCTGGTGGACTCCCGGCGGACGAGGCAGTAGGGTTGCGTGATGAAATGGAAACAAGGAGGCGTGACCACCGTTTAGCACTCGGCGTCAGTGAAAGTCATTACTATGGCAGTAGTGGCACGGGGAGAGAAATTGTCATTAGGCGCGGCAGCACTATTCTTGATCTTTCGCGTATTACAATTTCAGACTATACTCCCGAAGAGCTTGCCGAGGCATTCGGGATAACCAATATAAAGGGCGTATACAAAAGCCCCAAACAGTTAACCGGTAAACACCCATAGCCGATAATCTCCAAGTCACTCCAGAAGAATCCGGTGCTCGGCTCGATAAATTCTTGGTGGAAAAATTGCCGGAATTTTCGCGCACGCGGATTAAGGCGTTGGTCGAGGGGAATAATTTATCCAAAGCCGGAAAAATTTTCACCGATATTTCATATAAAGTGAAACCAGGGGATGAGTTCACACTCACCATTCCGGCGGCAAAACCCTCGGAAATCCTAGCCAATCCGATTCCGCTAAATATCGTATATGAGGATAAATACCTGCTGGTGATAAACAAACAGGCGGGCTTGACCGTCCATCCCGGCGCAGGGAATCACGGCGATACTATGGTGAATGCTCTGCTTTCCCATTGCGCCGGGAAATTATCGGGAATCGGCGGGGTGGAGCGCCCGGGCATTGTACACCGACTGGATAAGGATACATCCGGACTGATGGTGGTGGCAAAAGACGACAACACCCACCACAGCCTGGCCAAACAGATCGAATTGCGCGAGCTGAAACGGGTTTATCTCGCGGTAGTTTGGGGAGTCTTAAGCCCGCCGAACGGCAAAATAGAAGCCAATATCGGGCGGAGTAAAACCAACCGCAAGAAAATGGCAGTATTCCGGACTAGTGGGAAAAAGGCACTGACCCATTATAAGACTCTGGAGAATTTCGGCGGGCTATTTTCATTGGTCGAATGCCGGCTGGAAACCGGCCGTACCCACCAGATCCGCGTGCATATGGCGCATAAGGGAAATTCGCTGGTCGGCGATCAATCATATGGCAATAATAAGCGCAAAATTCCGGGACAAATCGCCGATTTAATTCGTGAATTTCCCCGCCAAGCCTTGCATTCGGCGAAAATCGCCTTCACCCATCCGAAAACCGGAAAATCAATGGAGTTCACTGCAGAACTTCCGGCGGATATTAAGGAGCTTATCCGAAACTTAAAATGAGTGCGTCATTGCGAGCGGAGCGAAGCAATCCAGACTAGATTGCCGCGTCGGCCGTTGGCCTCCTCGCAATGACGGAAGCGACTAAGCAAACAAACTCGAAACCGACGATTCCTCGGAAATCCGGCGCATCGCCTCGGCCATCAGTGGTGCAATAGGAACGATGGTTATGTTTTTGGCTTTCTTCACCGCGTCAGAGGCGTTTATGCTGCTGGTAACGGCGAGCTTTTTCAACTGCGAATTCTTAACCCGTTCTACCGCCTGGCCTGAAAGCACGCCGTGCGTCACATAAGCCGAAACGCTGGCCGCGCCTTCTTTCACCAGCGCCGCAGCAGCATTGCATAACGTCCCTGCCGAATCGACAATGTCATCGATCAAAATGCAATGGCGCCCCTGCACCTCGCCGATGATATTCATCACCTCGGAAACGCCTGCCTGCACCCGCCGTTTATCGACTATCGCCAGATCAACGCCTAGGCCCTTGGCCATAGCCCGTGCCCGCACCACGCCACCGACGTCCGGCGAAACCACCATTAAATCTTTTCCGGCAAAATTTTTCTTGATGTCCCGGATAAAAACCGGCGCGGCATATAAATTATCCAACGGAATATCAAAAAATCCCTGGATTTGCCCGGCGTGCAAATCCAGGGTCAGCACTCTATCAGCCCCAGCGCGGGTGATGATGTTGGCACAGAGCTTGGCGGAAATTGGCGTGCGCGGTCCAGGTTTTCTGTCCTGCCGTGCATAGCCGAAATAAGGGATGACGGCGGTGATGCGGCGGGCGGAAGCGCGGCGCAGTGCATCGATGCAAATCAGCAATTCCATCATATTGTCATTGGCAGGATATGAGGTGGATTGGATCAGGAAAACATCCTCGCCACGCACGTTTTCCTCGATTTCGACGAAGATTTCCATATCGGCGAACCGGCGGATGGAGGCGCACGTCAATGGGATTTTCAGGTGTTTCGCTATCGCCTGTGCGAGCGGCAGATTACTGTTTCCGGCAAGGATTTTCATTTGGAATAAAGATAAACAAATATTAATGGGCTGTAAATATTATAGTTTTTCCGATATTATTAATGCATGGTCGATCCTATAAATCCGATAAACCCTACTGCGATATTGAATCCGCCGCAGTCCATACCGGTAACTCCACAGTCCGGCGCCACCGCGCCTTTGACTCCGCCCGGCATAACTAACTCACCGGCAGGAACATTGAATCCAGCACAGTCGGTGCAGGCGACGCAACCGTCAGCCGTCAGCGGACTTTTGATTCCGCCCGCCATAACCAATTCAACCGTAGGGACGTTGTTGAATGCCATAGTAGTGGGGAATGACGTCAACCAAAATGTGGTTCTCTCCACGTCTGACGGGCTGTTTACGGTGACGAGCAAAGTGGCGCTGCCTAGTAACTCCCAGCTGGTTTTAAGTGTAACTGCCAATAATGTTACCACTGCCGGGAATCTTTTCGAGGCGCGGATCGTTTCTCTGAACGGGCAAGCGTTCGATGCCCGGAATGCAGGAACTATCCAAAATTTGGCATCGCCTGCGGCACAGCCCGCTGCCACGGC
>Ga0206927_1065_pt1 | contig 10890 bp, 7 predicted proteins | sample Alteio_BWOrgHeat_60_FD_153249 | JGI IMG/M metagenome (GOLD analysis project Ga0206927, IMG submission 153249) | Enriched cells from forest soil in Barre Woods Harvard Forest LTER site, Petersham, Massachusetts, United States -... | ecosystem: Environmental > Terrestrial > Soil > Temperate forest > O... | reverse complement strand
ATGTTGCAGCCGATGCTCGGCGCTTGAAATTCTGAAGTGGTTTTTCCGACCAGAACTGCATCAATCGCAGCGCGCAAATCTTTTCCGGTGACGGGAATTCCGTTGCCAGGACGGCTGCCGTCGAATTGTCCGCGATAAACAAGGCGACGTCCACGGTCAAACAGGAAAAAATCCGGCGTGCAGGCGGCACGGTAATTTTTGGCTACGGATTGTTTTTCGTCGTAGAGATACGGGAAAATGTAGCCAGCGGATTTCGCTTCGTCCTTCATTTTCGCCGGGCTGTCGTCGGGATAATTTTTCGCGTCGTTTGAGTTGATGCCGACGATGGCGACATTCTTCGCAGCATAATCGTAAGCGAGTTGCGCAAGTCCGGCGCGGATGTGGATCACATACGGACAATGGTTGCACATGAAAATCACGAGCAGCGCGGGCGCGCTTTTGAAGTCGGCGAGCGAGACGATTTTCCCGCTTGTGTCCGGCAATTCAAAATTCGGCACAGCTGTGCCGAGCGGCAACATGGTTGAAGGTGTCAATGCCATGAGCGGAATGTATCAGCGGACGTGAGGCTGCTCAAATTTTTTAGATGGAGCGGACTCGCGTCCGCTGCTACAAATTATCGCTTCGTGGCAAAGAACATTCTTTATTTCGACCTTGAAACGCAGAAGTCCGCCGATGAAGTGGGCGGCTGGGGCAATATTTCCAAGATGGGCATGAGCATCGGCGTGACGTGCAGCAGCGCGAGCGGCGAATATAAAATTTATGGCGAGAAACAGGTGGACGAACTGATCAAGGATTTGCAGCGCGCGGATTTAGTTGTCGGCTTCAACAATTTGCGCTTCGATTACGAGGTCTTGCACGGCTACACGTCGTTTGATTTGAGCCAGCTTCCGACGCTGGACATGATGGTGGAATTGCAGAACACGCTGAACCACCGGCTCTCGCTCGACTCGATCGCGACGGCGACGTTCGGCGTGGAAAAAACTGCGGAAGGCTTGCAGGCGATCCGGTGGTTCAAGGATGGCAAGCTGGCGGAGATCGCGGAGTATTGCTGTTATGACGTGAAAATCACAAAGCTCGTTCACGAATACGGGCGGCAGCACCGGCAATTGCATTACAGCAATCGCTTCGGAAAAAAAATGACCGTTCCAGTGAACTGGTGAAATCTTATGAGAACTATAAAAGAAAATCCGTCGGTCCGGGTCGGTCATGGACTGAATTGTGCGCGTGTTATTTTTGCGGCGGCTCTAACGTTGACGGTCATTTTTTGCAATGACGGCTGGGCTGCTGCGATAAATTCAACCGAATTGTCGCAGGGCTGGACTTTTATTTCGGCCAGCAATGTGGCTGACAGTGGCGAAGTTGTTTCCAAAACCGGATATAAAGTTTCCGATTGGTATCCTGTCACCGTGCCGTCAACGATCATGGCGGGGCTTGTCGCGAACGGCGTTTTCACCAACGACAGCCTTTTCATGGGAACGAATTTGAAGTCGGTCCCGGATTTGTCGAAGCAAAAATGGTGGTATCGCGGCGAATTTTCCGCGCCGGAAAATTCCGGCGGGCAATACTGGCTGCGCTTCAAAGGCGTCGCCTACAAGGCGGAAATCTGGCTGAACGGAAAATTGCTCGATGCGAACGCCGAGGGCACGATGGCCATCCACGAATACAATGTGACCGGTCTGATAAAACCCGGCGGCACAAATGTCGTCGCACTCAAAATCACGCCGCCGCTCGACGGCGGGAAAAACCTTTCGTTCTGGTATGTGGACTGGAATCCCGCGCCGCCGGACAACAACGGCGGCATCTGGGGGAAAGTTTTTCTGGACGTTTCGGGGCCGGTGAAATTGCATGACCCGTTTGTGAAAACAGTTTTGCCGCTACCGAAAACCGATTCGGCGGATTTGACAGTTTATGTTGACGCGGAAAATGCAACGACGAATCCGGTGGATGGAATTTTGACGGCCACAATCAGCAAACCGGGTTGCCCGACGATTGAAGTTAAACAGCCGGTCACGCTCGCTGCGAACGAGCGCAGGGAAATTTCTTTTGACCCGACGACATTTGCAAAATTGCACGTCGGGAATCCCGTTTTGTGGTGGCCTTACCAAATGGGCAGGCCGGAGCTTTATGATTTGAAAGTTTCGTTCCGCGCGGGCGAAAGTTTGAGCGCGAGCCAATCCATCAAATTCGGCATCCGGCAAATCACGCAATTTCAGACGCCGCCGATGAACGGGAAAAAATTCTTTCAGGGATTTGAAGTGAACGGGAAAAACTTCCTCGTGCGCGGCGGTGCATATTGCTGGGATCTATTTATGCGATGGGATTCGCAGATCAACGAGACGCACATGAAATACGCAAAGGACATGGGGCTGAACGCGATCCGGTTCGAGGGAATTTTGGGCAATGAGGACATTTACGACATCGCCGACCGCGAAGGCATCATGCTGATTCCCGGCTTCGTCTGCTGCAGCCGTTGGGAGCAATGGGCGAAGTGGACGACAAATGATTTCGCCGTCGCCTGCGCCTCGCTGGACAGCCAGATGCGGAATATGCGCGCGCATCCGAGCGCGCTGGTGTGGCTTTTCGGCAGCGACAACACGCCGCTCGACACGCCGGAACATCCGGTGTTGAGCACTTACAAATCCATCGCGCAAAAATTGCACTGGCAAAACGGAGCCGTGAACAGCGCCGGTCAGGACGGAATAAAAATGGACGGCCCATACGTCTGGGAGCCGCCCGCTTACTGGTATGACGACACGCAAAACGGCGGCGCGTTCGGTTTTTGCGCCGAGGAAGGCGGCGAAACGCCTCCGCCGATTGACAGTCTGAAAAAATTCATCCCGCCAACCGAACTGTGGCCGATGACTTTTGGCAAGGAAAGTTCATACAGCTATCACGCGGGCAAGGGCGAGTTCAACAGCATCAAAACTTTCAACGCCGGATTGGACGGACGCTACGGCGCGTCAAAAAATCTGAACGAGTATTCCGACAAATCGCAATTGCAAAATTACGAGGCCGCGCGCGGGCAGTTCGAGTCAATGGCCGCGCGCGCTTACAATCCCGAAACCAAAACCGGCGCGGCGACCGGGACGATTTTCTGGATGATGGATAATTCGTGGCCGACGATTCACTGGAATCTTTACGACTATTATATGAAGCCCGCCGGAAGTTATTTCGGCGCGAAAAAGGCGAACGCTCCTGTGCAGGTGATGTGGGATTACAACACAAAAAAAATCAGCGTCTTCAATTCCACGCTGAACAATTATTCCAACATGACGGTTTCCGCCGCCGTGTTCAACATTCCCGACCTCGTGCAAAAATACGCGAGCCAGATGACCTTGAATCTTCCGGCGGATTTGCCGACTGAAGCGTTCATGCTGCCGGAAATCAGCGGTCTTTCGACGACATATTTTGTCCGGCTGCAATTGAAGGATTCATCCGGCAATCTGGTTGGCGATAATTTGTATTGGTATTCCATCCAGCCGGATATTTTTAATTTCGCAAAAAGCGACTGGTATATCACGCCAGTGACTAATTACGCGAACCTGACCGGCCTCAACAGCCTGCCTGAAAATAATAATGTGACTGCTTCCGCCACGCGGACGAGCCGCGACGGCAATGACTCTGTGATAATCACACTGACCAATATGGATAAAACCAACGTCGCATTTTTCGTGCGTGCCGAAATTATTGCTGGAATAGACGGCGGGGAAATTTTGCCAATCAATTACTCCGACAATTACATCAGCCTTTGGCCGGGCGAGACGACGACAATCACGGCGAGATACGCGGCGGAAAATCTGGGCGGGCAACCTCCCTTTGTCAGAGTGAAAGGATATAACGTGCCTGAATTTTTGATCAACAGCACCGGCGACTTACAAAAAAAAGTCCGTTAAAATGGTGCCCACGACAGGACTTGAACCTGTATGATTTTACTCACTAGAACCTGAATCTAGCGCGTCTGCCAATTCCGCCACGTGGGCTAATCGTGGGCTGTTTTAATACGCCTTCAAGCACGCGCGGGCAAGTTAAATTGACGGCTCTGCAGAACCGATGCCTGATTTGTATTTCTCTTCGGTAGATGTAACCTTCCAGTTACAAGTTTAGTTAAAAATCAAACGACCCCCTGCGGTAATGTCCTTAAACTGTCCGACTTCGAGACATGACTGTCCAAAAATTAAACAGAACAAGAAAAGCAAAGCTGCCAAATATATTCTTAATCACATAAAGCCCGCGCTTGTTTCGGAAATTGAGAACGGCCTGATAATTGCTCATTCCACCATAAGTTTTTGAAATAGGCATAAATATTTTCCCCAGTATTTTGTATATAACAGGCCGGTTAATTAATAACCGTGATGCAATGACGTATAAATGGCATCAATAAAAAATGACGTTTGTTCAGCCCATCCGTTGAGTTTTTTTCCACGATGGGGAGGCTGCATAGTTGGGTTGATTTTGATTGTTTTGACAATTAACGCGTCTGCCCAGACAAATGACGACGTTACTTCCCCTGCCGCGTTAAAAAAATTAAGCCTCGAAGAGCTGATGGACTTGGATGTCACGTCCGTTTCCAAACAGCCCGAGCCTTACGGTCAGGCACCCGCCGCGATCCAAGTCATCACAGGCGAAGACATCCAGCGGTCAGGCGCGTCGAGCATTCCCGAGGCGCTGCGGTTGGCCGACAATCTGGACGTAGCACAGAAAAATTCCCACGATTGGGCGATCAGTGCGCGCGGGTTCAACACCGCCCTTGGCAATAAACTTCTGGTTCTGATTGACGGGCGGGCAGTTTATACGCCCCTTTATTCCGGCGTCTTTTGGGACGTGCAGGATTATTTGCTCGAAGACATTGATCGCATTGAAGTCGTCAGCGGACCGGGCGGCACGTTATGGGGTGCGAACGCGGTCAACGGCGTCATCAACATCACCACCAAGAGCGCGAAAGATACGCAAGGGTTATACGTCGAAGGCGGCGGCGGAAACTGGCTGCAGGATTTCGTAGGCGCGCGCTATGGTGGCATGCTCGCTTCAAATGTCTATTATCGCGTTTATGGAAAATATTTTGATCGCAGCAGCGAGGTGCTTTCCAACGGGAACAGCGCCTCGGATTCGTGGCGCATGGGACAGGGTGGTTTTCGAATTGATTCGGAGGCATCCCCGCAAAATCTGCTGACCTTGCAGGGCGATTTTTATCTCGGCGACGAAAAAGCGACGACTGGCGATACACGAACGGGCGGTGGCAATGTCCTGGGCCGCTGGTCGCACATTTTTTCAGATGATTCCGACATGAGCTTGCAATTATATTATGATCGAACCCACATCGCCATCCCGAAGCCGGCGGTTTTTTTAGACGCAGCCGGGACCTTGCGGGATGACCTTGACACCTACGATCTGGATTTTCAGCATCACTTCAGTTTGGGCGACCGAAATCGAATTATCTGGGGTTTGGGTTATCGCCTGACACATGACATAGTGGGAGAGGCGCCTTCAGTAGAGTTTGTGCCCGCCACGCTGTATCAAAATCTGTTTAGCGGATTTGTGCAGGACGAAATCAAACTTCACGAAAAACTGTTCCTGACGCTGGGAACCAAACTGGAACATAATGATTACACCGGCTTTGAAGTCGAACCTAGCGCACGAATTCAGTGGAACGCCACGTCCAAACAAATGTTTTGGGGTGCGATTTCACGCGCAGTGCGGACGCCATCGCGCATTGACCATGATTTACGCGAGCCGCTAGGCGGGCCTCTTCCCGACCTTCTGGATGGCGGAACGAATTTTACTTCAGAAACCCTGATTGCCTATGAACTAGGCTACCGCGCCGAACTCACCAAAAAAATTTCCACCTCGATTTCTGCCTTTTACAACGACTATGAGAATATCCGAAGCTCAAGCACAGAATTACCTTCTTCCTTGCTTGTCTTTAAGAACAATCTCGAAGGCGACACATACGGCTTTGAATGGAGCGGCGACTGGCAAGTGCTTGATTGGTGGCGACTGCATGGGGGCTATGATTTGCTTGAAGAAGACATTCACGTCAAACCTGGCAAAACAGATTTCAGCAACGGGCTTAATGAAACAGCCGACCCGCAACAGCAATTTTCCATCCGCTCATCCATGGACTTGCCGGAAAATGTGGACTTGGACGCCACGCTGCGCTGGGTAGACACACTTCATAATAATAATGGGCCAAATCCCGGAACCGTGCCGAGTTATTTTGAACTGGATGTCCGCATCGGCTGGCATCCGACAAAGAACCTGGAATTTTCCATCGTCGGCCAAAATCTTTTGCACGACCAGCACGCCGAATATGGCTTTCCGGGCGCAACAACGACCGAAGAAATTGAACGCAGCGTTTATGGAAAGGTCGCATGGCGATTTTAAGTTCAGCAATTTTTTTGATAACGAGCCGCAATTTGATGAAAAAAATCATCTGGCTGGCCGCAATTGCGCTTCTGCTGTCTGGCGCACCCGAATTGCCTGCCCAAACGGGAATTTCAAGGGAATACCAGGTCAAGGCCGTCTTTCTGTTCAACTTCGCACAATTCATCGCGTGGCCAACTAATGCTTTTGCCGACCCGCAAACGCCGATGACGATTGGCGTGCTGGGTGATGATCCGTTCGATTCGTTTCTGGACGAAACGGTGCGCGGTGAAAAAGTCGGCGAACATCCGCTGGTCATTCAACACTACCGCCGAATTGAGGATGTTCAAGGCTGCCAGATTTTGTTCATCAGCCGTTCCGAGGATGGACAGACGGGACGTATTCTGGCCGGTTTGAAGGACAAAAATATTCTTACGGTCGGTGACTCTGACGGTTTTATCAAAGACGGCGGCATCGTCCGTTTCGTCATGGAAGAAAATAAAATTCATTTCAGAATAAACCTGGAAGCTGCGAAGAGCGCTAATCTGGCGATTAGCTCCAAGTTGCTTCGACTAGCCGAGATTGTTGAGCCCGGAAGCGATTGACGATGTTAAGAAACATACCCATCCGAAGAAAATTGATGACGGTCAATCTGCTGACCAGCAGCGCAGTATTGCTGCTGACGTGCGCCGCGTTCATCACTTATGAAGTCGTCACACTGCATAAAGGCATGGTGCAGGGTTACATGACACGCGCCGAAATCATCGCGGCCAATTCTACGGCAGCGCTGGCGTTCCAAAGCGAGGCCGATGCCGCCGACGTGCTGGCCGCGCTCAAAACCGATCGGCGAATCACAGGGGCTTGCATTTACGATGGCACGGGGAAAATTTTTGCGAAATTTCCGGCCAATGCAAACGTCGGACTTTTTCCCGCATGGCCGACACAATCCGGCTATCGGAACGGACATTTGGAAGTTTTCTGCCCCATCGTTCAAGGCCATCGCACGCTCGGCACGGTTTATATCCAATCCGATTTGTCTGCCCTGACAGACCGTTACTATGCATACGCCTGGCTGTCGGCGGCGATCATCGCCGGTTCGATTTTGGTGGCTTACCTGCTTTCGCGGATGCTGCAAAAACAAATTTCCGCGCCCATTGTGGCTCTGGCTGAAACTGCCAATGCCATTTCCAAGCAACGCGATTTTTCCGTCCGCGCCATAAAATTCGGCGAGGATGAGCTGGGTTTATTGACCAACGCCTTCAACGAAATGCTCGCGGAAATTCAAAAGCTGAACGCAACGCTGGAGCAGCGCGTCCAGGAGCGCACGGCGCAACTTGAAACCGCTAATGTCGAGTTAAGCCGCAGCCGTGCCGTCCTGGAAAGCCTTTTCAAATCGTTGCCGGGCCTTTTTCTGGTTCTCACGCCGGAACTAAAAATCGTCACCGCCAGTGACGCCTATCTCAAAGCAACCATGACCAAGCGCGAAAATCTCATGGGACGCGACATTTTTGAGGTTTTCCCAGACAATCCTGACGACCCGAACGCCACAGGCTCTTCAAATGTGCGCGCATCTCTGAATCGCGTCTTGCAAAGCGGAGAGCCGGACACGTTGCCCATCCAAAAATATGACGTGCGCCGGCCCGACGGAGTTTTTGAAGAACGTTTTTGGAGCCCGATCAATTCGCCGGTTCTCGGAGCCGATCACCGCATTGAATATATCATCCATCGCGTCGAGGACGTGACCGATTTTGTAAAACAGCAGCAGCCGCAAAAAAATTCCATCGGAGACGACAATGGTTTGCGAGTGCAAATGGAAAGGATGGAAGCCGAGATTTTCCGCAGTTCGCAGGAAGTGCAGGCCGCAAATGAAAAACTTCAAGTCGCCAACAAGGAACTCGAGGCATTTTCCTATTCTGTTTCGCACGATTTGCGCGCGCCGTTGCGGCATGTGGACGGCTTCGTGGATTTGTTGCGGAAACAATCCGCCGAAAAGCTCGACGATCGCGGACGCCGTTACCTCGACGTCATCGCCGCTTCCGCGCGGCAGATGGGCACCTTGATTGACGACCTCCTGGTTTTTTCGCGGATGAGCCGCACGGATTTGCGCCGCACAAAAGTGGCATCAGAATCGCTAGTCCATGAGGTCAGGGATGCCCTGCAAGGCGAGATTAATGGTCGTCGCATTGTCTGGAAAATGGACAGCCTGCCTCAAGTTGAGGCAGACGCGCCGATGCTCCGCCAAGTTTGGGCTAACCTGATCGGCAACGCGGTCAAATATTCGCGCACGCGCGACCCGGCGGAAATCGAGATCGGCTGCAACACGGTGAACGACGAGTTTGTATTTTTCGTGCGCGACAACGGTGTTGGATTCGATATGCAATACGTGGACAAGTTGTTCGGTGTTTTTCAACGACTGCATCGCGCGGACGAATTCGAGGGCACGGGCATCGGGCTGGCCAACGTCCGCCGCATCGTTTCCCGCCACGGCGGTCGCACCTGGGCGGAAAGCAAAGTGGACGGTGGCGCGACATTTTTCTTCTCACTTCCAAAAATCTCAAACGAAAAGAAAGGATAAATTATGGCTCCATTAAAGCGCATATTGCTGGTCGAGGACAATGAACGCGATCTCGAACTCACGATGGCCGCCCTTGATGAACACCATCTTGTCAACGAGGTCGTCGTCGCGCGCGACGGCGCGGAAGCGCTGGATTATCTTTACAACCGTGGAAAATTCGCGGGCCATGCCAACGGGTTTCCCGTCGTCGTCATGCTCGATCTGAAAATGCCGAAAGTGGACGGGCTGGAAGTTTTACGCGTCATGAGAAGCGATCCGTATTTCAAACACATTCCCGTCGTGATGATCACCTCGTCGCGCGAAGAACAGGATTTGGTTCGCAGTTATGAATTGGGCGTCAACGCCTATGTCGTCAAGCCGGTGGATTTCACAAAATTTGTCGAGTCCGTCAAGCAAGTCGGCTTCTTCTGGGCTATAGTGAATGAGCCACCACCGGGCGCGATGAAACGCGGAGGTTGAAATTATGGAAACACGGGCGGACAAGCGTCAGGTGCGCGTGCTGCACCTGGAAGACAACGAGATGGACCACATCCTCGTCGCCGAGACGCTTTCTACGAATGAATTGATTTGCGAGTTCACGCTAGCCAAGTCGCGCGAAGAGTTTGAGACCGCTCTGCGCCGCGCCGAATACGACCTTATCATTTCCGATTTCACGCTGCCGTCATATGACGGATTGAGCGCATTATCGCTCGCACAGGAAGTGCGACCTGAAATTCCATTCGTTTTTTTCTCTGGCAGCATCGGCGAGGACATCGCCGTGGACAGCCTCCAGCACGGCGCGGTGGATTATGTTCTCAAACAACGTCCCGGCCGCCTCGTTCCCGCCATCCGTCGCGCGCTGCACAATGCCGACGAACGGGCGCGCCTGCGGCAAGCCGAGCAGATCATCCGCGAGCAAGGCGCGTTGCTGGACAAGGCCAGCGACGCCATTTTAGTCTGCGACCTGACCGGCCAGATCATTTTTTGGAACAAAGGCGCGCAACAGATTTACGGCTGGATTGCCGAAGAAGCGCTCGGGAAAAATGTTTTGCAACTGTTGTTCAAGGGAATTCTGACGCCGCAGATCGAAGAAATTTTCAAAAGCATCACGACGCAAAACGAATGGGGCGGCGAACTTCAAAAAGTTGCGAAAGATGGCAGACGCGTCATCGTGCAGGCGCGCTCTACTTTGATTCGAGATGATCAAGGCCATCCGAAATCCCTGCTCATCATCAACACCGACATCACGGAACGAAAGCAGCTCGAGGAACAATTTTTTCGTGCCCAGCGTCTCGAAAGCCTCGGCGTCCTCGTCAGCGGCATCGCCCACGATTTGAACAATGCGATTGCACCAATCCTCATCGGCTCAAACATCCTGCGCGGCGAAAATCTTTCGGCGGAAGCCGGAAGCATTTTGGACACGATGGAATCCAGCGCCAAGCGCGGTGCGGATATGGTGCGTCAGGTGCTCGCCTTCGCACGCGGCGGCGATTCCGGTCGGACGATCATCCGCATTGACCGGCTCGTGAAGGAAATGGGCAAAATCATCACCGATACGTTTCCAAAAAATATTGATTGCCGTATCGAAGCGGACACGAATTGCAGTCCCATTTCCGGCGCGGCCACACAATTGCATCAGGTCCTGATGAATCTCTGCGTCAACGCCCGCGACGCCATGCCCAACGGCGGCAAGCTCACCCTCGCGACAAAAAACACCCGCCTCGACACCGCTGAGGCCGCGAAAATTCCCGGCGCGAAAACCGGAAATTATCTTTGCATCAGTGTCACTGACACCGGCGACGGGATTCCCGCCGAACAATTGGTGAAAATTTTCCAGCCGTTTTTCACCACCAAGGCCGCCGACAAAGGCACTGGACTGGGATTGTCCACCTCGCTGTCCATCGTGAAAAGCCACGACGGCTTTTTGACCGTGACCAGCGAGGTCGGCTGCGGGACGGAATTCAAATTATTTTTTC
>Ga0206927_1225_pt1 | contig 10920 bp, 9 predicted proteins | sample Alteio_BWOrgHeat_60_FD_153249 | JGI IMG/M metagenome (GOLD analysis project Ga0206927, IMG submission 153249) | Enriched cells from forest soil in Barre Woods Harvard Forest LTER site, Petersham, Massachusetts, United States -... | ecosystem: Environmental > Terrestrial > Soil > Temperate forest > O... | reverse complement strand
GCGGATTACTTTCCAGGCGATGCCGGTGGGTCAGATCATCGCATTCGCTTACAGTTTCCCGGCGGAAAGAATGGAAGGATGGCCGCAGTGGATCTTCGATGACGTTTATGATGTTGCGGCAACGACGGCGGCGCCAACGAGTCTGAGTGATCAAAAGCTGATGCTGCAGGAGCTTCTCGGGGAACGGTTCGGCTTAGTGGTTCATCGGACCTCGAAGGAGGGGCCGGTTTATGCTTTGGTGGCGGGGAAGAAGGTCAACCTGATCGAAACGAAAGAGGCCGATTCGGTGGATGTACCTCAGTTCGCCGGAAGGTTGGTGTCTCAACAAAGCTCGATGAGTATGGTTTATACAGGGAAGCACGTATCCATGGGCGATCTGGCGTCTTGGCTATCGGCGGGGGTGGGACGTCCGGTAGTGAACAAGACGGGGATCGAAGGATTATTCGACATCGAGATCGATGGTCCAGGGATTGAAGCGGTCAAGGGGGCTAGTGTGGGTGGGCCGGACCAATTGATTCCTGCGGTGCGGAATCAGCTGGGACTGAATTTGGAATCGGAGCGCGGGGTGGTGGAGACGCTGGTGATCGATCGAGTGGGGAAGCCTGGTGAGAATTAGTGCGGGAACTGAAGTCCCCGTTGCAGGCTGAAGCCTGCTCCACACTTGGGCCATTAGATGGATTTGGGGGGGAGGATTTCGGATTAATTCTGAAGTATTATCGGAATACACCGGGGAGGGATGAATGCGAACTGAATGGTGGCGACGGATCGCGATCGGATCGGCTGTGATGCTGGGGATCACGTTTGCGCATGCACAGGTGGGGCCGGTGTTCGAGGTGGCTCGGGTTCCCGCGAGTGGCCGGTGGCCTACTGCGGACAGGCTGGTTGTGAATCCGCAGAAGGTTGCGTTCCAGGCGACGCAGTTGGGCGACATCATTGGGTTCGCGTACGGATTTCCGATGGACCGGGTGGACGGGAGGCCGCAGTGGATGTATGACGATTACTTCGACGTTGCGGTGACCACGCCGGCTCCGGCGACTTTGGCGGAGCAAAGGCTGCTGATGCAGAAGCTGCTGGAGGATCGGTTCGGGCTGGTGGTGCATCGGCTGTCGCAAGAGGGGTTGGTGTATGAGATGGTTGCCGGGCCTGACGTGCGTCTCCAGAAGGCGGACGAACCTGTGGCGGAGGAGCTCATTGGGTTCCACCCGGCTCCGCGGCCTCCGTTCAAGGTGGGAGAGCTTGTTCCCGTCTCGGCGTTGGGTGTCTCCACGATCGGCAGGCATGTGTCGATGACGGATCTGGCGTGTTGGTTGTATCCGTCGCTGCGGGTACGCGTGTTGGACAAGACCGGCATCACGGGGTATTTCGATCTCGAGATTTCGGGGCTGCCGCTTCGGGGCGGGGCGGACGGGACGATTCCGGTGGTGGAGAAGGCGCTGGGGCTGAAATTGGAGCCGCATCGGGGAACGGTGGAGACGCTGATTATCGACCGGGCGGAGGAGTTGAGGGCGGATTAGGGAAGGAGGCTTCTATGGGACGGGTTGCGGTGAACGCGGCGGTGGCGCTGGTGGCGGCGGGGATTGCGCTGGCGCAGTCGGGGGCGGTGTTCGAAGCCACGCGGGTTTGGGACGGAACGATTTACAAGCGCGGGGGATCGCGGACTCCGGAGCAGATTACTTTCGGGGCGACGCGGGTGGGCGATATCATTGCGTTCGCCTATGGATTTCCGGCGGATCGAGTGGATCGGCAGCCGCGGTGGATGAATAGCGATCTCTTCGATGTTTCTGTGACTACGCCGGGTCCCACGAGTTTGGCGGAGCAGAAGGTGCTGCTTCAGAAGTTACTGGAAGAACGATTCGGCTTAGTGGTTCATAAGCTCACGCAGAACGGCTGGGTGTACACGATGACGGCGGGTCCGAAGGTGACACTCACGCCGGCGGGCGGGTCCGATGAGGCGGCCGGGTTCCCTGAGTTCCCCGTGCGGCGACCTGCGGACGACCTGCCGGTGTTGTACTTGCCGGGCGGGGTTGCGCGCAACACTTCCAGCGTCCTGATTGGGGCCAAGCATGTATCGATGAATGATTTGGCGGATTGGATGTCTTCGCGGGTGAAGCACCCGGTGATCGACAAGACCGGGATTCCGGGGTTCTTCGACCTCGAGGTCCAAGGCAGCCAGGGCGGCGCGGAACAGACTATAGCGGCGGTGGAGAAGTCGCTGGGGCTCCAGTTCAAGGTGGAGTTGGGGCCGGTAGAGACGCTGATTCTCGATCAAGCGGAGGAGCTTCGGTGAGGTGGGCGGTTTGCGCCGTGATGATGGCGGTCGCGCTTGGGCAGGGCGGTGCGCAGTTCGACGTGGGGCGGGTGCGGGGCGGATCGATTTACAAGGTCGCGGTATCGCGGACTCCGGAGCAGCTTGCTTTCGGGGCGACTCGGGTGGGAGACATTATTGCGTTCGCGTACGGGTTGCCGGCGGATCGAGTGGATCGGCAGCCGCAGTGGATGTATAACACCTTCTTCGATGTTGCGGTGACGACGCCGGGTCCGGTGAGTTTGCCGGAGCAGAAAGTCCTGCTTCAGAAGCTGCTGGAGGAGCGCTTCGGGCTGGTGGCTCATAAACTGACGCAGAACGGCTGGGTGTACGCGATGACGGCGGGTCCGAATGTGACGCTCGCGCCGACGAAGGAGCTCGATACGACGGACGGAGTCGCGGAGTTCCTTCCGCAAAGGCCGGTGCAAAACCTGGTTGGCGCGTCTAACACGCTCAGTGGCTTTGTCGGGGCCAAGCATGCATCGATGGGCGATCTGGCGGCTTGGATGTATACGCAGGTGAAGCGTCCGGTGATCGACAAGACGGGGATCACGGGATTATTCGACATCGAGATCTCCGGTGGGCCGAGTTGGGGCGGCGCGGAGCAGACTATTTCGGCGGTGCGGAAGTCGACGGGGCTCGAGTTCAAGGTGGAGCTGGGGCCGGTGGAGACGCTGATTATCGATCGTGCGGAGCCGCCGAATGCGGAGTAGGGGCGGGTGGGCGCTCGGCGTTTTATTGAGCGCGGTTGCGCTGGCGAAGTCGGCACCGGTGTTCGAGGTGACGCGTGTTTCCGCGGTTGGGATACGTTACGGCACCGGGCCATCGTTAACTCCCGAGTCGGTTTCTTTCGAGGCGCCGTTGCCGGCGGTCATCGCCTTCGCTTACGGAGTTCCGCTGGAGCGGGTGGATCGGCAGCCGCAGTGGATGTCCCAGGAAGCTTTTCGTGTCGTGGTACTCACGCCGGGTCCGGTGACTTTGGCGGAACAGAGACTGCTGCTCCAGGAGCTGCTGGAGGAGAAGTTCGGTCTGGTGGTGCATCGGCTGACGCAAGACGGTCCGGTTTATTTCATGCGGGCGGGACCGAGTATGAATCTCACGGCGTCGACACAGGGAGCAGTTGATCGCCTGCTTCAGGATCGTGAGCAGCTGCCTTACCTCAGTTCGGTACGGGACGAGGTTACTCCCACCCTTTTTGGGGTGAGGCCTGCATCGATGAGCGACCTGGCGGCATGGTTGTCTGAGCAGGTGAAGCGCCCGGTAATCGACAAAACGGGGATCAGCGGATTGTTTGACATCGCCATCGTCCCCAGCTTCGGGCGCGACCCGGACGGGTTCATGTCCTCTGTGCAGCAGGCGCTGGGGCTCAAGTTCGAAGCGGGTCTGGGGCCGGTGGAGACGCTGATTATCGATCGTGCGGAGGAGCCTCGGTGAGAGGTGGGTGGGCGCTTTGCGCCTTGGTGATTGCTGGGGGCGCGCTCGCGCAGGTGCAGCCGATGTTCGAGGTGGCGAAGGTTGCCTCGGCGGGGAAGCCTTATCGGGTGAGGGCGTGGAGGACTCCGGAGAGGTTGGAGTTTTCGGCGGCGCAGGCGGCGGACATTATTGGATTCGCATACGGATTCCCGGCGGATCGAGTGGATCGTCGGCCGCAGTGGATGTACAACGATTACTTTGACGTCGCGGTGACGACTCCGAGTGCGGCGACGTTGGCGGAGCAGAAGGTGCTGCTTCAGAAGTTGCTGGAGGAGCGGTTTGGGCTGGTGATGCATCGAGTCTCGCGGGAAGGGCCGGCGTATTACATGATGGCGGGACCGAACGTGAAGCTCACGGCGTCGACGGAAGGCGAAGAGGTGCTCTATCCGGAGTTCCGCACGAGATTGCCTGAGCCGACCAAGACGCCGCGCTCGGGGCCTATGCGTCTGATCTGCACGGCGAAGCATGTGTCGATGAGCGACGTGGCCACGTGGATGTATTCGCTGGTGAAGATGCCTGTTTCAGACGAGACGCGGATCACGGGATTTTTCGACCTCGAGATTCCGGGGATGCCGATCAACAGCAATGGGGACGTGGCGATCGAGGCGGTACGGAATACGCTCGGGCTGGAGTTCGAGTTGAAGAAAGAGCCGGTGGAGACGCTGATTATCGATGGGTCGAGGGAGCCGGGTGGGAATTAGGTGCATCTTGTGCGTTGTGGTGATGATGGGGTGCGCGTTTGCGCAGACGCTGCCTCGGTTCGAGATTGCATCGGTGAAGGCGATCAAGCCGGGGTCGCAGGGCGAGCCTAGCATCACGACGACTCCGGATACGCTTACGGTGCGGTCGACGAATCTGACGGGTCTGCTGATGTGGGCTTATCAGATTCGCAATGCGAATGAGATTCAAGGACCGGACTGGAGATATACGCAGGACTTCGATGTTACGGCGAAGTCGGCGGCTCCGGTTTCGACGGAGCGGCTCCGGTTGATGCTGCAAGCGCTGCTGGAGGATCGCTTCAAGATGGCGATCCGCCGCGAGCAGAGGATCGTGCTGTTGCTTGACCGACGCGACCTCGAATGCCGGCTGCCCAGCCGCGAATGTGGCCGCAAAAACTCCGAGAAGAATCGCCCCCCGCATCCTCAAGTATCCGCTGGTTGCAGCACACTTTCGATCGCGCGCGTCACCCGCCGGAACTCCTCCACTTCGATTCCCAGCTGCTTTTTCCCCGCGAGCGTCAACTTGTAAAACCGAGCCTTGCGATTCAACTCCGTCTGCGCCCACTCCGCCGTGACCCAGCCCTTCATCAGCATCCTCTGCAACGCCGGATAAAGCGAGCCCTCTTCCACGTGCAGCACGTCCGCCGACGCGTCCCGAATCCGTTGCGCGATCCCATACCCATGCATCGTTCCCCGCATCAATATCTTGAGAATCAACATCTCAAGCGTTCCCGGAACCAGTTCGGACTTCGACTTGGAGTCTTCCATAGTTTATCTTTCCATAGAAAGCCTATAGAAAGATAACTACGCTGTCAAGGTAGGACAGACGATCGCCTTTCGTCGTCTGTCATTCTTCTCTACTGCACGATCATCACATCCGCCGACCAAAACGCCGCCTTCTGCCCCCCCGGATCCAACACCGTCACCTGGCACGTATACTGCCCCGGAGCCAGCTTATCCAGCGGCACCGTGAACCGAATCGGCATCGTCTTCACCGACGTGCTGGTCGTAACCGCGTTCTCCGCCACCTGCACCGGAGCCGTCTCATACACCTTCTCCGCGCCCTTGTAGAACGACACGAACGACACCACCGGTCGCGTCGGATCCGTGCCCTTCTCGTAGGCTTGCAGGAACACGTACATGTCCTTGCTCTTGCTGAACACGCGCGTTACGCTGGGGATCAGCTTCTGCCCTTCCAGCACCAGCGGATTCGACGTCTCCGCGCGATCCTTATCCTTCACCGCATTGAACAGCGCGTCCTTCAAATCCACCTTCTGGCTGCTCACCACCACCGAACTGATCGGTACATGCTTGGTCTCACTCAGCAGATTCGGGATCACAAACGGAGTCTCGAACGTCCCGATGTGACCCGTCTCATTGTCGCGAGCCAGAAACTTCACCTTGTACTTACCCGGTAAAAGCGTGAACCCCGTCGGGTACTCCATCGGACGCTTCGCCAGCTCCGCAGCGGTAACATCGCTCAGCTTGATGGGACCGATCTTTTCCTTGATGTTCTGGATCGTGCTGCCGTAGTCGTCCTTCACTTCCAGGATGAAGTCGATCTCGGATTGTTGATAGCCGCCCTTCTTTGCCAGCGCCAGCTCGCTTCCCGGAATCTTCACCATCATCGGAACGTAATACTCGGCCTTGTTCAACTGAAAGTAGTCGATCTCCATCCGAATCGACAGCTCCGTCATCGGATCGCCCAGCATCAGCGCTTCTTCGAGCTGCCGTTCCTTATCCGCGGTCCCGAGCTTCGACCACACCTTGCCCGCGTAATATCCCTGCCGGCCCTGCTCCAGCTTTGCCGTGGCATCATTCAGCGTGATCTTCACCTTGCGAAACTTCCCATCCAGATTCGCATTTGTCGTGTAATAACCCAGGATGTAGTAGCTCTGCGTCGACTTCTGAGCATTCACGATGCCCAGCGAGAGATCGTTGAAATCCAGCAGCGCCTTGCCGCCCGTGTCCCCCGCGATCGCATACAGCGTGTACTGCGTCCGTTGCAGATTCGTCACCATCGCCATCGCCGACTGTCCGCTATACATGGCCGCCCCGCCCGGCGCTCCGCGAGTCGCGTCGCCCAGTGGAGGCGCCGCCACCAGCCCGCGCGCATCTACCGTCCAGATCTGTACGCCAGCCTTGATCGCCGCGTTTTCCGTCGCGTGCAGCTGCGCCTGATTGTCGACGCCGTTCAGCCGCAGCCCGCTCGCGAAATACACAAGAGACTTCTTCTCATTCAGCGTGCCCAACATTTTCACGGCCGTCTGAAGCGCCGACAATTGCCGATCCGTCGTGAAGAGATTAAACTCCGAATCGTCCTGCCCGAACGCCGCGCCCGTATCCGCCGCCGTGGAGGTGTCCGTCTCGTCGAACCCCTGCCCTTCGCCGACGATCATCGTCTCCACTGCCGTCAGCAGCTTGTCGCGATCGTCCGTGAAATTCACCAGCACGTCTACCGACGACCCGTTGTACCGCATGATCGCCAACAGATCTACTTTCTGCATCTCGGTGCGAATGAACTTCTCTGCTCCCGATAACGCCCGCAGCTGATCCGGAATCGGCATCGCGCTCATGTCGAAATACAGCGAGATCAGCCTGCGATTCTTGTACTGAATCTCGCCCGGCCGCTCCGGAGTGATCTCCGTCCGAGCCAGGTGATTCACCACCGTCGGCGCTACCGTCGACGCCGGCAGCAACTCCGTATCCGCCGGAGTATCGGGAAGCTTCTCGTACTCCAGGAACGAAATCATCTGCATCACGCCGTCTTCCGTGATGCTGAAATCCTTCGCCGACAAACCCTCGATCGCTTTGCCGCTCTTGTCCTTTACGCCGACCGTCTCCACCACCAACTGCGAATTGGCCGTGAAGGACGCTACCGGACCGCCGTTCTGCCCGGGCGCAACGTTCCCGCCCACCTGCTGCGCGCTTGCAACCAGCGCGAAGGAAAGCAATGTAGCCAGTGTTTTTTTCATAGAGACCTTGTCTTAGAAACTCAAGCGAACGTTCGCCACTACTTGACGCATTTGATTCGCCGCCGGCGGCAGCCCGAACTGAAAACTACCCAGCGTGGTGATCCACGTCCCGTACGTAACGTGGTTCAAAAGATTGCTGGCATTCAACTGGAACGTCAGGTTCATCCGGTCGCTCATCCGAAACGTGCGCGCCATCGTCCCCGACATGCTGAATGACGAAGGACCCGTGATCGAATCCCGTCCCGCATTTCCATACTCGCCCATCGGCGGCGCTACATACGCCAGCGGATTCAGGAAGCGCCCTTGAACATCGTACAGCGGAAGCCCCGTATAGTCCGGCCGCAACGACCCCACCGCACCCGAGACTGGAGCGTTATAGATCGGACTCAGCGGTCTGCCCGTAGCCGCGTTCACCTGCGTCGCGAACGTCCATTCCTTGAACGCCAGCCCACGCCAGCCGCTGAGCAGATTTCCTCCGCCGAGACCCAACCCGGTCGTGTACTGCACCTGCAAGCTCAACTGATGCCGCTGATCGAAGTTCGACAGCCCGCGCTCGCCCGCCAGATCCAGCCAGTTCTGCGCGACCACGGAGCCCCCTCCGGCGCCTCCCAGCACCGCATCATCGATGGCCTTCGCATACGTGTACGTCAGCGTCGAGGTAAACCCGCTGCGCAGTCTCCGCCGCAATTGAAGAATCCCCGCCTCACGCGTCGAGTTGCCGTTCGACGCGATGTACGAGAATCCCGAAGGACACAGCGGGCAAGGATTCACCCCGCCGTACGGATACGTGTTGGGATAGAACTGCTGCGCCGCGCGAGTCCCCTTCGTGCCGTTATACGTCACCGACATCTGCAAGGAAAACGGCAGATCCTTCTGGACCTGTAACTGCCAGTTCTGCACGTTGCCGAGCTTGAAGTTCGGATCCACCGCAAACGTATCGTTGTTCCCCGTGGGCGATCCGATAAAACCGTTTGCCAGCGTCAATGGAGTCGCGAGGCTGTTGCTCACTCTCAAGCTCTTCGAGAGCGGCGATTGCTGGTCCATCTGTGCCGCCAGGTACGAATATCCCGACGTGTCGAAGTTGAGATCGTATCCCAGGCGAATCAACAGTGACGATCCGGCAATCGGCCTCCACGCCAGCCCGATCTTCGGCATCAGACCATGTTTATCCGTCCCCACCAGCGAATCCGGATAGTGCATTCCGGTCAACGAGCCCACCGGATCGTACGCGATCACCGGAGCCACATTCGTGAACCCCGACGCCACGTCCAGGTTCACCAATCTCCCGTACTTTTCGTAATACGGCGAGTTGTACTGCCACCTCGCGCCGATCCTCATGCTCACCGACGGGCTCAGTCTCCAATCGTCGTCGATATAGGCGTCCATGTTCTGCGCGCGCAGATACTTGTCCGCATTTCCGTAGGCGATCGAAGCGGTATCCGGTATCCCCAGCAGGAAGCCCGCGAAATCCGCGGACGGCGATCCCGTCGAGATCCCCGAAAATTGGAAGCTCCCGCGCGGACTCGTTTGGCCGATATTATTCGTTTGCAGCTTCGTCAAATCCGCGCCGAAGGAAAAGTTATGCCGCGCGTGATTCCACGTGCTCCCGAAGGAGAACGTCGTCGTCTGATTGTGAACCACGGACGAGTTCCCATCGTTCAGCCCCGTAATCCCGCTCGTAAAACCCAAACTCGGCGGACCCCAGTTCAGCGGCTCCTGATTATTCCCCGTGATCCCCGCGTTCCCTGAAATGTTCGTGCGGCTCGCGAAGAACGGAACCGACGTAATCCCCTGGCGGCTTACCGTAACGCCGAAAGTCCCGTAGAACCGGGGCGTAAACGTCCGCCGCCACGTCGCATTCGCATTGAAACCGAAGGACCGGTTCGTATCCAGGAAACCCAGCAGATTCGGATTGTCCTGCCGGTTGCTCTGCATCGAGAACTGCCCGTTCAACTGATTCTTGCGGCCCACCCCCTTACCCACGCGCACCGATAAGGAGTCCGAGTGCGTAATATTGATGATCGGAATCTGGTAGTTGTACGGACTCGTTCCCGTATTGGTGAAATTCGGCCTCGGATATAACGCCAGCAGCGACAGCGCTTGCGGACTAAACCGGGCCAGCGGAATCTGATTGGTCGGAAACGCCAGTCCGGTGCTCGGATCAATAATCGGAGTCGTGAGATAGGAGAAGTTCCCCGCCCTCTGCGCATCCGTCGGCATCAGACCCGTCTGCGTGTTGCCGATCCGGCTCCGCGTGCCTTGATAATTCACCGTGAAGTTCGGACCGTTCCGCGGGATCAGTTTCGGAATCTTGATGGGACCGCCGAAGTTGAGCGACCCGGTAAGCTGGCTCGTCTGCGGCTTCTGCGTATTCTGCCCCGTCAGCGAAAACGACTGCGCGTTGAAAGAAGAATTCCCGATATTCAGCGCCACGTTGCCGTTGTACAGCGACCGCCCGCCGCGCCGGTTATTTCCAAACGCCGGATTCAGCGCAAACGGCGAACTTGCTCCGTTATTCGAGTTTCCGTTGATCAGAAAACCGTCCGCCGCGCGCGAGCTTGCCTCGTCCGTCGCGGGAGCGTCCGCGGGAGGAGCCGCCGGAGCCGCTCCGGCCGCAGCTACCTGAGCATTCGGCTTCGCAGGCGCGGGCTTCGGAGCATTCTTCGGCGGAACCGGCGCGACCGTATTCGCCGCCCGCACTTCCGTCCGAGCCGGAGGCGCTTGCACCGGAGCATTCAACTCCGCCAGCCCCATCATCTTCAAGTCCCACATCGGACTCGCCGACGCCGCCACATCGTTCTTCAGCGGCGCGAACCCCGACATCTCCACCTGCATCGACCAGGTTCCGTCCGCCAGATCCGGGAACGTGTATACGCCGTCCACGTCCGTAATCGCCTTCAGTTTCTTGTCGCCCTGTGTCGCCGTGACAACCGCGCCCGGCACGCCCACGCCGCCGAAGATCACTTGTCCGTGATTCTCCGCCGCCGACAGCACAAACACATTCAGGCACAAACAGACGCAGAGGAACACCGATAAACACTTGAATCCGCGCTTATTTGGGCTCATCCGGAACCGAATTCTCCGATGGTTTTTCATGATGGACAACAACTACCTCCGCGGACTCTTTCCGTCATTCTAGCTTTACTCTTTGCTCAGACTGCCAGACCAGTCATAACGTTAGGACCGAGCTGAACAATATTTGTCTGGGGACCGGTGCACGCGCCACACCAATCTACAGACGCTAGAATCTCTTTATTTGTTCAGACATATTTACCGCTCCACGCCTGCCCTACCCTCACAGGTGTCCGTTTATGGCACAGTACTGCCCATCCGCGAGCTTTCCCACAGCCCCGAATACCTCATTTCCGCGCACCAGTCGACAAAGTTCCCTTTTTCGACCGCCGGCCTCAGTTCACCCCCGGCTTTTCCGCGTGCACGATCGTCAAAA
>Ga0206927_1224_pt1 | contig 10925 bp, 7 predicted proteins | sample Alteio_BWOrgHeat_60_FD_153249 | JGI IMG/M metagenome (GOLD analysis project Ga0206927, IMG submission 153249) | Enriched cells from forest soil in Barre Woods Harvard Forest LTER site, Petersham, Massachusetts, United States -... | ecosystem: Environmental > Terrestrial > Soil > Temperate forest > O... | reverse complement strand
CCGTGAAACGCTTTCTATTTTCAACAAAAAGCTTTTTGTCCAGCGGTGAATATTTCATTGCTATTTACTATTTATTAGTTACTGTTTATTATTTCTTTGCATCCTTAGCCAGTTGCTCTTTCACCCATTTCTCAAGTTCTCCTTTTGCATCTGTTTTCACTAATTTATTTACTTTATCATCATCTTTAACTCCATTACCCATTTTATAAACCTTAATAACACTTTTCAGTCCGGCAACATTACCTTTTACAGCTTCCTTATCTTCAGGATGTTGAATTGCATAACGTGTATATCCGCCCATAAAAGCAACAAGTAATTCAGGATTTCTATCCGTAAAAACAAGAATGTTTGAACTCATAACAATCGTTACATCAGGGCTTCCTGTTGTCCATTCAAGCAGGAAATCTTTTGCTTTTAAACGATTATCACGTTGGGTATTTATGGGAGTATTTTCAAGATAATCAATTGTTTTCAGAATATCCTTTTCATACTTTTTGTAATCTTCATTTTTCACTAATTTATAATCAGGAGGAACAGGTGAATCCTGAGCCAGAGCCACCGAAACACATAGCAACAGGGTTGCAGACAGTAAGATTTTTTTCATTTTCATAGTTGTTTAATTTATTTTATAATAGGAATTAATAATTCAATTTTAGAGTGTGGCGAAGCCATAAAATTAATAACAATAGCTGATGCAGAAACCAATATGGCGATGATATTTATAACGTTCAATGTTTTTTTTCTTTTGTTCAAAGTCTTTACCGTGCAAAACAATGTGAAAACACCGGGCAATAATAGCAGGAAGAAAAGTATTGCGGGATAAATCATCATCGAACAATACTCACATTGAGAGCCCGCTTCCAAGCCTGTGAAATATGTTCCCAATACAAACCCGGTAACAACTCCGGTAATTATTGTATTGATTAATCCGAAAATCCTTAGTTTGATAGTTTTCACTTAAATTTTTGTTTGGGATGGCAAAGGTAAACAAAAATAATAAACAGATATAGTATTCCTCTTCAATATCAAATCGTTAAGTTTTAATAACCATAACTTTAATCCATTTTTCTATCTCCTAGAAAATGTTAATCTTTGCACTCTCAATCAAAATATAAATAAATCCATTAAAAATGCTTTCCACCTCGAGTAGTCGGTCGTTCTTCCTGATTTGCCTCTTCGCATGTATAGGAATATTCATTACCGATTTAATTAGCCCACTAGGCATCACAGTAAGTGTGGCTTATGTTGCTGTTGTGTTAATAACTTTATGGATAAATGGATTAAAAAGCACCCTTTATTCCGGCATTGTTGCTACTGCTTTGGTTGCATTAGGATACCTATTAGCTCATAAGGGAGCTCATGAGGAGTGGATTGAAATGATCAACAGGATATTCGCTGTAATGGCGGTATGGTCAGCGGTATATTTTGTATTTAAATATAAGACATCCATCGCGAAAGAAATGAAAAACAAAGAGAGATTGGATGCCTTGTTTGAATATGCTACTGAAGGGATGTTGATTGTAAATGAAAACGCAGAAATTGTTATAACAAACCCTGAATGTGATAAACAATTTGGCTATGAAAGAAATGAGTTGATTGGTGTTAAAATAGAGATATTGATTCCTTCCCGATTTACTGGAAGGCATGTAAAACAACGCGATGGGTATATACATAATCCTCGTCCACGTCCGATGGGAAAGGGAATGGAATTGTTTGGACGAAAGAAAGATGGAACAGAATTTCCGGTGGAGATAAGTTTAAGTAATTTCCAAACATCGGAAGGTAAGTTTGTAATAGGTTTTATAATTGATATAACGGACCGAAAGAAAGCTGAAGAGCGTATCAGGAAAGAAAAGGAGATAGCGCAGATGTATCTTGATGTTGCCCCTGTTTTGTTTGTTGTTTTTGATAGAGATCATACCATTCTTTTGATTAATCAAACAGGTTGTAATATTACCGGATATGAGGAAGAAGATCTAGTCGGGAAAAAATGGACTTATATGCTTGTCAAAGAGTCTGAAAGGAAAGAAAGAGATCAGTTGCTGTCAGATTTGTTTGCCGAGAGAAGAACAAAACTTCATAATCATGAGAATATTATCATCACAAAAAGCGGCGAAGAAAGGCTGATATCATGGAATAATACCATTATCAGAGATGAAAAAGGAACTCCTATTTCCATTCTAAGTTCCGGTGAAGATATTACAGATAAAAAGAAAGCCGAAGAAAGTATAAGGAACGAAGTGGAAATGAAGAAACAGCTTGAAAAAGAAAAGGAATTGAATGAGATGAAATCGCGATTTGTATCAATGGCTTCGCATGAGTTCAGGACACCGCTGACAACAATTCTTTCATCGGCTTCACTCATTTCAAAATATCCTTTAAATGAAGATAATGACAAGAGGATAAAACATATTAACAGGATTAAATCTTCAGTAGAAAACCTTACCGAAATATTAAATGATTTTCTATCCATAAGTAAGCTTGAGGAAGGAAAAATCACAAGTCACCCCATTGAAATTGGAATTGTTCCTTTTGTAGAAGAGATAATTACAGAGATGCATTCGGTGGTGAAGAAAGGGCAGCAGATAATTTATAATCATCCCAACCAGGATTCGGCTGTTATTTATCAGGATAAACAATTATTAAAGAATGTTTTGATTAACCTGACTTCGAATGCCATAAAATATTCTGATGAGGATAAAAAGATATACATCAGCCACGATATAGCCGATTCATTCTTAACCCTGAAAATAAAGGATGAAGGCATTGGAATTCCGGAAAGTGATCAGGAACATTTATTTGACAGGTTTTTCCGGGCAGATAATGCAACAAACATACAAGGAACTGGTCTCGGTTTAAATATTGTTAAGAAATATATTGAATTGATGGGAGGAAGTATTACCTTTGCAAGCGAATTAAATAAAGGAACTACCTTTATAGTTAAGTTACCGATATAAATTATTAGATATATGAAGACTATTTTATTGATTGAAGACAATAACGAAATGAGAGAGAACATTGCCGAAATCCTTGAACTGGCAGGCTATAAAGTTCTTACGTCTCCTAATGGAAAAGCAGGCCTTGATTTAGCAAATAAGCAACATCCTGATCTTATCATTTGTGATATCATGATGCCTGAGTTAGATGGCTTCGGTGTATTGCACATACTAAGTAAAAATCCCGATACCATAACCATTCCTTTCATTTTCCTCACTGCAAAAGCAGAGAAAACTGATTTCAGGAAGGGCATGAATTTAGGTGCCGATGATTATATCACCAAGCCATTCAATGATGTCGAATTGCTTGATGCTGTTGAGATGAGATTAAAGAAAAATGAATTCCTGAAGAAAGAATATGCTCCAGATGCATCGGGTTTAAATGAGTTTTTGGATAATGTAAAAGGATTGGAAGAACTTAAAAAATTATCGAACGACAGGAAATTCAAAGTCTATAAAAAGAAAGATACAATATATATGGAAGGCGGGTTGGCGAATGGAATTTATTTTATCAGCAAAGGGAAAATAAAGACTCATAAATCCAATTCTGAAGGCAAGGAGTATATCGTTGATTTATATAAAGAGGGAGATTTTTTCGGGTATAATACTTTATTCGAAGAATCTCCTTATTCAGAAACCGCAACCGTTCTGGAAGATGCAGAGGTTTGTATGATTCCTAAACATGATTTCCTTTCTTTACTGTATAATAACAGAGAAGTATCAGGAAAATTCATTAAAATGATGGCAAATAACATTAAGGATAAAGAAGAAAAACTACTTAATCTTGCATATAACTCTGTTAGAAGAAGAGTTGCCGATGCTTTGGTTTTATTGCATGATCGCTATCATAAAGAAGGTAAAGATCCTTTTACAATTAACATTACACGAGAAGATTTATCAAACCTTGTAGGAACTGCCACAGAGTCGTTGATAAGAACTTTATCAGATTTCAGAGAAGAAGGTTTAATTGACCTGAAAGGAAGCAACATCACGGTAATAAGTCCCGAAAAAATATCTAAAATGAGAAATTAAGTAAGTTTATTAAATATACTTGCTTAAAATAAAATGGATACACTTACACATACTGTTCTTGGTGCAGCAGTAGGTGAGGTTGTATTAGGTAAGAAGCTCGGCAAAAAGGCAATGTTATGGGGAGCATTATTCAGTAACTTCCCCGATATAGATGTTGTTTCCAATTTCGTTATGAATCCTGTAAATGCATTGCTTGCACACAGGGGTTTCTGTCATTCGTTTCTCTTTGCATTGCTGCTGATTCCGCTGTTTTCTTATTGGTTTATGAGGATTTTTAAACGATACAATACTAACTATATGGATTGGTTAAAATTAATCGGCATCACATGGATTTCTCATCTCCTGATTGATTCATTAACCTCTTATGGAACGGGGTGGTTTGAGCCTTTCAGTCATGTTCGGGTTTCATTTAATACAATTTTTGTTGCTGATCCTATTTATACTTTGCCGCTTTTGATTAGCGTCATAGTATTACTCATTTTAAATTCAAAATCAAAGCGACGAAAAGCCTGGACTTATACCGCAATAATATTGAGCAGTCTTTATTTAGTTTTCACATTCATAAATAAAATCCACGTTGATACTATTTTCGAAGAATCAATGAAGAATCAAAAGATAACTTATACAGAAATGATGACCACACCTACTCCTTTAAACAACATTCTCTGGAATTCTATTGCTAAAACTGATAAAGGTTACTGGATTGGTTTTTATTCCTTGTTTGATAAAAGTAAAGATATTAGTTTTTATTTTACTGATAGAAATGATTCCATAGTTAAGGATGAATTGAATACTGAACGTGGTAAAAAACTCATCCGTTTCTCACAGGATTATTATTGTATCACACAAAAAGACAGCATAAATTATTTCCATGATCTTCGCTTCGGACAATTTGATGGATGGAATAAACCGAATGCTCCCTTTACTTTCAGTTATAGACTAGGACAAAATAAAGAAGGAGAAGTATTTTCGAAAATAAGAAAATTTCAAGGTTCAATTTCCGAATTATTTTCGAGTTTATTGGAGCGAATTAAGGGAAGATAAACTTTAAATGAACATCGGGTTCCATATATCAATAAACGTCTTGTCATTCCGACGAAGGAGGAATCTCATAGTATTATTAAAGAGCTTCCCCCTGCGTCGAAATGACAAACGACCTGATCGTTCAGTTCGTTTTATAGCACTTGATGTAAACAAACCTACAGTCATTAAACATTATATTTTTTTATTACCTAATTTTACATCATGAAAACTGATTGGATTTTAATTTTAAACATAAAAGAATTAACAGGGATTTCTGATAATAAAGATTCTAAACTTTGTGGTGATGAAATGAAGAAATTAAACAGCATCAATGATGCTTTCCTGATGATTTTTAAAGGTAAAATAATGGGTTATGGAAAGATGAAAGACATGATGATGGGTCCTGCTTCTAAAGATAATAAGCACTCAACCATCATTGATGCCAAAGGAAAAATGGTGTTCCCTTCCTGGTGCGATTCTCACACTCATTTGGTTTATGGAGGCAGCAGAGAAAATGAATTTGTGGATAGAATTAATGGAATGACCTATGAAGAAATCGCAAAACGTGGAGGTGGTATTTTAAACTCTGCAAAACTTATTGTAAAAGCATCGGAAGACGAATTATTTGATGCTGCATGGAAAAGATTAGAAGAGATAATAAGAACCGGAACGGGTGCTGTAGAAATAAAAAGCGGCTATGGTTTATCATTGGAAACAGAACTGAAAATGTTAAGAGTAATAAAACGATTAAAGGAAAAATCTCCCTTAACAATCAAATCAACTTTCCTTGGTGCTCATGCAGTTCCGACTAAATATGAAAATAATAAAGAAGAATATATCAGACTTATAACTCAGGAAATGATGCCTGCCATTGCAAAAGAAGGGTTAGCTGATTTTTGCGATGTGTTTTGTGAGAATAATTATTTTACTAAAGAGGAAACAATCTTCATTTTAAAGGAAGGAATCAAGAATGGTATGAAACCAAAAGTGCATGCCGAACAATTATCTCATTCAGGTGGAATAGAAGCCGGAGTTGCCTGCGATGCAATCAGCGTTGATCACCTGGAATATATTAATGATAACGATATTTCATTATTGAAAAACTCCAATACCATGTCAACCATTCTTCCTGGCGCTGCTTTCTTTTTAGGATTGCCAAACCCTCCTGTTCGAAGGATGATTGATAATGGATTACCTGTTGCTATTGCATCGGATTACAACCCCGGCAGCAGTCCTTCCGGTAATATGAATACGATGATTTCCATTGCCTGCATACAATATAAAATGACACCCGAAGAAGCCATCAATGCGGCAACAATCAATTCGGCTTATGCAATGGATTTGAGTAAAACTCATGGAAGCATTTCCGAGGGTAAAACAGCAAATATTTTTATCACAAAAGAAATTCCATCCTATTCTTATCTTCCTTATTCTTTCGGAAGTAATTTGGTGGAAACAGTTATTTTAAATGGTGAAATACAATAAATTTTTATATGAAACAATTAATAGAATGTGTTCCCAATTTCAGTGAAGGAAATGATTTGAATATCATCAATCAGATTGCTGATGCTATCAGGTCTGTAGAGGGAGTTAAATTATTAAATGTTGATCCCGGCAAGGCAACCAACAGAACGGTGATGACTCTTGTTGGAGAGCCATCCCAGGTTGTTGAAGCAGCATTTCAAGGGATTAAAAAAGCTGCTGAATTAATAGATATGTCTAAGCATAAAGGAGAACATCCACGCATGGGTGCTACTGATGTTTGTCCGTTAATTCCGGTTGCTAATATAACAATGGAAGAGACGGCTGAATTTGCGAAAAAACTTGGGAAAAGAGTGGGTCATGAATTAGGTATTCCGGTATATTTATATGAAGCTGCACAAAGTAATCCGGCACGGAAAAACCTTGCTGTAATTCGTCATGGCGAATATGAAGGATTGACAAAAAAGATTCTTGATCCTGCATGGAAACCTGATTATGGTGATACAAAGTTTAATGTTAAATCAGGAGCTTCTGTGATTGGTGCAAGGGATTTTTTGATTGCTTATAATGTTAATCTGAATACTAAATCAGTTCGTCGGGCAAACTCTGTCGCCTTTGATATTCGTGAGGCAGGAAGGATGAAAAGAAAGGGAGATCCGGTTACAGGTCCGATAGAAAAAGATGAAAATGGAAATGAAATCAGGATACCCGGGAAATTAAAAGGGGTAAAAGCAATCGGTTGGTATATTGAAGAATATGGAATAGCGCAGGTTTCAATTAATATCACTAATTTCCGTGAAACTCCTTTGCATATTGTGTTTGATGAAACAAGTAAGAGTGCACAGGAAAGAGGAATCCGTGCAACAGGTTCTGAATTGGTAGGATTAATTCCGCTTTCTGCCATGACTGATGCAGGAAAATATTTCCTTAAGAAACAAGGTTTATCAGTAGGAGTTTCAGAAGCGGAACTTATTCACATAGCTGTGAAATCAATGGGTTTGGATGAATTATCTCCTTTCCATCCTGAAGAAAGAATTATAGAATATCAATTAAAAAAAGATACCATGAATAACAAATTAACCTCAATAACTTTAACTGCTTTTGCTGACGAAACAGCATCTGAATCTCCTGCTCCCGGAGGAGGTTCAATCTCTGCATATATTGGTGCATTAGGTATTTCTTTAGGTACAATGGTTGCCAATCTTTCCGCAGGTAAAAGAGGTTGGGAAGATAAAGTTGAACAGTTCTCCTCATGGGCAGAAAAAGGGCAACATTATAAAGATATTTTATTGTCTTTGGTAGATGAAGATACCAATGCTTTCAATAAAATCATGGAAGCATTCGGACTTCCAAAAGGAACCGATGATGAAAAGAAAGCAAGAAAAGCAGCCATTCAATCAGCCACAAAACATGCTATTGAAATTCCTTTTAAAGTTATGGAAACTTCCTTTGCTTCCATGGCAATTATCAAGGAAATGGCTGAACATGGCAATCCTAACTCTGTTTCCGATGCAGGAGTTGGCGCATTATGTGCGCGTTCTGCTGTGATGGGAGCATTTTTAAATGTAAAGATAAATGCATCGGGTTTAGATGATAAAACGTATGTAAATGACATCCTAGATAAAGCATTTGCCATCGAACAAAAAACAAAATCTATGGAAGAAGAAATCCTGAAGATAGTCGAAAGCAAAATAAAATAACCCCATACTTTTGAAACGATAAAACACGTTAATACGTACAATAATAAAGTATATTAAATACAATGAAAATTGGTTCGCAGGGTAGTTAAAACATTTAGAATAAGGATCAACAGGGTAATATACTTTTTCCCTTTTCAACTTGTTGTTGTTCTCATTAAAAGAAATTTTCTCTTTCTTTTTTACTGGACCATTCTTTTTCTTTTTGTAATGAATAAGATTGGTATAAAATACGGAATGACTTATCTCTTCCTCGATCCTGAATACTTAGGCAAGGTAAATTTTTGGTCCATGTTTGTTGTTGGTTTAGGAACCGGCGGCATAATTATGTCTTTTAATATTTCAAGTTATATAATCAATGCCAGGCGCTTTCCTTTTCTCGCAACGCTGACCAAACCTTTTTATAAATTTTCATTAAACAATTGCATTGTCCCTTTGTTGTTTATAACTGTTTATCTTTATAATTTCATTCCCTTCCAAATGGAGAATGAATTCAAGAGCATCTCCGATATCTTACTTAAAGTTGCAGGCTTCCTTTCAGGAATTATCTTCATTATTGCAAGCACTATTATTTATTTTACTTCTACCAATAAAGAGATATACCATTATGGTGCAACCCATGCTACACATCCTTTGCTTCGCTCTAACTTTATTGATGATAAGCTCGAACAAGATTTTAAAAATGATAAGAAGAAAGCCAGGATCAAATGGCGTGTAGAAACTTATTTAAGTGGTTTCTCCCAAATCCGTTTAGTGCGCGGAACAGAACATTATGATGTAGATACACTTGCCAAGGTCTTTAAACAAAATCACCGCAACGCCTTTATTTTCGAACTGGTAACCATTCTTATTTTATTTTCTATCGGCTTATTTAAAGACATTCCTTTCTTTATGATTCCTGCAGGGGCAAGTGTTCTCCTTATTTTCTCCATCCTTATTATGTTAGGAAGCGCAATTCGTTTCTGGCTGAAAGGTTGGACCATTCCCCTCGTCATTCTCATCTTTCTTTTGATTAGTTTTTTATCAAGCAAAAAAGTTTTTGAACATCCTAATTGCGCTTATGGATTAAATTACAAAGGAATCCCTGCTGCCTATGATGTTACTGACCTTGATTATCTCCAGCATAAATATAATGATTTGGATATTCAGAGTACATTGGCAATTTTAGAAAAGTGGAAAGAAAGAAATACTGTTTCCGGTGGAGATAAACCTAAAATGGTTTTCATCGACGTAAGTGGTGGCGGACTTCGTTCTGCATTATGGACCTTTCATACCCTGTCTGCTGCCGATAGCGCTATTGAAGGAACTCTTATGAAACACACCATGGTCATCAGCGGAGCATCTGGTGGAATGATTGGCGCAAGTTATTACCGCGAACTTTATTACCGCCATCTTTATTCCCCGATGAACTCCTTTCAGAAAACATTTTATGAAGATAAAATAAGTAAAGACCTGTTAAATCCTATAGCTTTTTCAATTATCATCAACGATCTTCTGGTAAACGTCGAAAAGTTTAAAGATGATAAATATGAATATTCAAAAGACAGAGCTTATGCTTTCGAATCTCAGTTAAATATCAATACCGATCATTTACTAGAACGAAGATTAAAAGATTACGTTTCTCCCGAAGCGAATGCAGAAATACCCATGATGATTTTTTCTCCTACTATCGAAGAAGACGGTAGAAGATTATTGATTTCCGCACAGAATATTTCCTATCTCGTCACCACCAATCTTCACAACCACCTTACTTTCCAGCCCTTACCCGATGGTGTTGAATATACCCGCCTACTAAAAGACCACGACCCATTGAATACCCGCTTCACCAGTATTATCAGGATGAATGCCACCTTCCCATACATTCTTCCCAATGTCACTTTGCCCACCAATCCGGTCATGGACGTCATGGATGCTGGCTTAAGAGATAATTTCGGACTCAAAACTTCTATAAAATTCCTTTATGTTTTCCGTAATTGGATTGCCAAAAATACCAGTGGTGTTGTTTTCCTGCAAATCCGCGATACATATAAGCAAAGCCCCATGGATAGCACTCTCGAACGAGGAATTGTTCACACACTTTTTACCCCCGTCGGCAGCGTTTACAGCAATTACATGAAAACTCAGGATTATAACATTGATGAATCCATGCAATTTATTTCAGCATGGTTCGATAACAAAATAGACTGGTTTATTTTCCAGCTTCCTTACTCCAAAGAACAGGTTTCCATGAACTGGCATTTAACAACCAAAGAAAAAAGTATCATCACCAATTCATCAATTTATCTCGAAAACCAATTAGCACTCCGGAAATTCAGGGAGTTAATGGTGAAAGATAATTTTTAATAGAATAATAATTATTTGGGCGGGTACTTCATCGCTCGTTCAAAGTTCAGTCCCGCTGCAGCCATTTTTTCTGCCTCCCAGTGGGTGAGCCTGTCGAACCCCATCGCAGGCAGAAAAAAATGTCAACATCGGGCGCAGTCTATTCTGGTTCAGTTCTTCGTATTTAGTTCATCTCAATCAATCGCCCAACCCCTAAGTAGGTGAGTTTGTCGAACTTCACTTCTAAATTCAAAGTCCGATTATTCAGATATTCATAATTCACTTGTCACTAGAATATCCAATCCCAAAAGCCTCCATTTAAATCGTAATTCGTAATTCGCCCCATTACCCCCGTATGACAGTTTTGTAAAAA
>Ga0206927_1223_pt1 | contig 10927 bp, 7 predicted proteins | sample Alteio_BWOrgHeat_60_FD_153249 | JGI IMG/M metagenome (GOLD analysis project Ga0206927, IMG submission 153249) | Enriched cells from forest soil in Barre Woods Harvard Forest LTER site, Petersham, Massachusetts, United States -... | ecosystem: Environmental > Terrestrial > Soil > Temperate forest > O... | reverse complement strand
TGCGTGGTGTTTATACAAGTGCACAACAAACAAGCCCACTGGAGATATTGTCATGCTTCATTCAGCAATATTGCCGAATCCGGACAAGCTCTGGAATGAGCGACGACCGGACTTGACCGAAAATCAATTGCGCACCTTGATTGAGCCCGCTCGAATTTCCGGCATCAAGAATTACTACCTGCAACTGCTGACTCAGATTGCACGCGCACAGGCCGCGCAGGGCAATATTTCCGCCGCGCACGAAACGCTGAACTACGTAGAACGCGAACTGCAGAATGGTCTGGACCTGGCTTGCATCTATTATCTTATTGAACGCGCGCGCGTGGAGATGCTGGACGCGCACACCGAGCGCGCCGAATCGCTGCTGACACGCGCCTTGAACTGCGCGACGTCGGCACAGCACGGAAGGCTCGCCGACACTGCAAAACAGATGCTCGACAATATCGGCCGCCGGCGCGCCAGTTAGCTGAAATCGAACGTCATGAGAAAGGATTGTTCGGTATGAACCGCGCCATGGACGGTACGAAATTCAGCCGCGAGTTGCATGTGCGAGCCGAACGCACGAACTTGCGTCACGTCATTCGAGCGCTCAACAAGTATAAGCTCGTGCTGGTTGCGCTGGGGATCCTGACTGCGGGCCTAGTCCTGATCATCACGCCATTCTTGCTCCACGCCGACGGTCCTCTGATGACGATCGTCGAACATCTAGGTCTGGTCTTCGTGCCCTCGGGACTGATGGCGCTGGTCTATGAAGTCATGTTGCGCCGCACTTTTCTGGAAGACGTGCGTGAACAATTCAGTCTTTCGCTGAGCACCCATTTCGTGACGATGAAGCGCTTGAGCTCCGCGGGACTCGTCGACGTTCACGATTGCCTGCCCGATGCGGTCATCAGCGAAGGATTCGGCGACGCGGCGTTATCGATCCGGATTCTACAAACGTGGATACCCAATTTGCTGCAGATCGAACTGTCCCTGGCAAAGGCAATAACGCGCGGCTGCAACGTCAGGATTCTGCTGCTCGATCCGGCGTCGATCCATACCGTCGCGCGCAACGCGGATCTGGGCTATGTCGACAAGAATACCACGCGACACAGCATCGAACTGAATCTGAAACAGTTGGCCTGTTTTTACGCCGAAGTCGGCGCCAGGATCGAAGTTCGCCTTTACAACGCGACGCCGGTTCTTTCGTTGTACGCCTGCGACGACACCCGGTTCGTGGGTTTCTTCTGGCGCAAGCGCCGCAGCAGCCAGGGGCCGCAGTTCGAAGTGTCCGGCTGCAATTCGATGCTGGCGCTGGAAGCCGACCGGCACTTTGAGGACCTGTGGGAGTGCTCCCGCACCGTGGACTTCAAATCGCTGCTCGCGGGCTTCGAACGAAACGATTTTGCGGCCGGTGCGGCAGCTTCGCCTGCTATGGCGACGGTGGAAACGCAAGCGGTTCAGCGTTGAGAACCGGACAAAGTCCGACGGCGGCCTTGAAGGCGTGGCGCACCATCGCGCGCCGGGCGGAACTTCCAGAAACACGCCCGCATCGTAGACGCCGAGATAATCCCTGGCCCAGAAGTCGTAGGCGTGATAGCGATGTTCGTTCAAACCCAGGCGTGCGAAGTTGAGATATTCGGAGCGCTGCACGGTCTCGCTGTAGTTGAAGACGGCGACCACATCGTACGCGCGGCCGTGCTGATTGATCTTCAGATCGAAGACATGCTTGTTGATCTTCGCCGGAAAAAGATCGAACGGCTTGATCGCGGCGACAGGGCTGATTTTCTTGATCAATGCAACGCGTTCCGGCCCCAGGTCCGGCATGCGGTCTCCTAGGAGCAGCATCTGTCCGGTGACGCCCAACAACGAGGCCCAGGCTTGCGCCATCTGAAACGTCAGCGGCGGACGCAGCAGACAGGCATCGGGATCGGTGTACCAGCCGATGTTGTGCATGAAGTGGCCGCGCATCGTTGCGACGACGGCGTTCATGAAACCGTTCTGAAACTCCGGATTGGTATCGTTGCCGACGCGGGAGCTATGCGCGAGTCCCGCGGACTCCAGCGAGTTGCAGCACATGCCGCCGATGAACGTCCCTTTTCCGGCGCCGTCCCACACGGCCTGCAAGTAGCGGCGAAATGCTTCGTCGCCGCCCACGTTCGGATCGGCAAGTTCGTGTTGATGTTTCTGATACGCAGCCAGCGCGCCGTAACCATAGCCGCCACCGATGCCGTCGAGCTTCAGGTAGCTGTAGCCCCAGTCTTTACTTAGTCGGTGGACAAGTTGCTGGATATACCGGATGCCCTCTGGCCTAGTGGTGTCGACCGTGTATGGACCGCCCATGGTGCCGGCCTTGATGAAACAACCGGCATTACGAATGACTTCTTCGTTCTCCTGCCCGCAGGGACAGATCCAGATGCCGGGTTCCAAGCCCAATTCGCGTATCTCATCTGCCAGGTGCTTCATTCCCTTATTGAACGGTTCGCGTAAACCATCCCAGTTGCGCATATCACCTTGCCAGCCGTCGTCGATTTGTATCAGCGTCAAACCATAGGGCCGCATGTATTGCGCGAACCAGCGCGCATTGACCAGCACTTCCTCCGGCGTCACATCGCGGCCGTAGTACATCCACGAGCACCAGCCCGAAGCGCACTTTAAGAACGACGGATCGATAGGCTTGAAATACTTCACACCCAGATTCCGCTTGTAGTAGTCGCGGACGGTCGCGCCTGACACACGAATTGTATCGGTCGCCAGATCGTAGTCCGCCTGCTTGAGCGGTGTTTCGATCTCGCCCAGAGTCATGACCATTAATTCGGGCGTATCGGTATCGTTGAGCCTGCAGGGCAGGGTCAGGGAGTTGGATCGTACATGTCCAGCGGTCCTCTCAAAGGGTGCTGTCTGCATAATTCGTCGCGGCGGCTGATGTCCGTGGAACCGCTGCCGGCTCGGACTTTGCGGCGCGAATGAAAAACTTCGACTTGCGGTCGATGTTCAGCAGAGCCTGCTCAAGCGGGATGGCGTGGCGCTGCCACAGGAAAATCTCGGGGTTAACCACCTGGGTAATCAGCTCAATCAGAAACGGATATTTGGTGCGCATCGTTCTGCCGTGCTCAGTGGCATCGCGAAGCCGCTCCCAACCCAATTGGGGCATGTTGTTTTGAAAAGTTGAAAACGCGCCACGATGGCCCACCCAGATTCCAGCCGCCGCGAACATGTTCTGGACCTGCTCGCTGGCAAGGAACGCGAGGAAGTCCGCGCATTCCAGCGGGAAACGCGTCGTCGCAGAAACGCAATTCAGATTGGCGCTCAAAGTTGTATTTCCCGCCGGCTCGAGCGGAAACATCGCGAACTGAAGTTCGCCGGCCGCCCATTCTTTGCGGTTCAGCAGCATGGCGATGTTGGTCGAATTTGACAGGAAGACCGTCTCGCCGGTCACCACCCGGCGCTCCAACTGCGCAGCCTTGCTGAAACCCAGCCACGCGTCTGCCACGGGCGGCCGCCAGAAGATGCGTGCATCGCGGAAGTACGGCTCCAATCGCGAGAAGAACGCCTCTTGGGCTGACAGGGACTCGATGACTTCTTCACCGCGCTGATTGCCCGTCAACCCGGCCAGCGTCAGCAGAGACAGGATGTCGAAATTGCTCACCAATGCCGCTTCTGCCGTGGTTCCCTCTAAGTTCTGGGAGATGTGCTTGAGACGTTCCAGGAACTCCCAGAACGAGCCGCTTTGCTCCAGCGCTCCAACAAGAGGAGCATAACGGCGGTTGAAACAGAGCCAGCTTGGCGAGACCAGCACCGGAACTCCCCAGCATTTGCCCGCATACTGCACCGCGGCGCTGACGGACGCGTAGAATGAACTTTCGTCTACCGGACGGCAGTCAAGTTCCGTGAGGTCGAAAAGGCGTCCGCGGTCCACGTAGACTTCCAGCAAATGCGCGGGGATTTGAAAGATGTCGTGCAATGTCGAATCCGGGTTACTCTGGCCCGGCTGCAATTCGATCTCAACGTACGGTTGCTGCTGCTTGAAGCTCTCAACGACGCTCTGCCAGTTTCGCACGCATACCGCCACGCATCCCCGCCTGGAATGCCCATCTGGACAAACGGATGATTTTCAATATTGAGAATCCATTTTTGCCGCCAGAGACTCCAAGACAACGGACTGAACTTTGGTATAACCCCAGGATTACAAAATCCGCTCCATAGACTTCCAGTTGGTAATTTCATGTCTCGTTGCGCAGCGCATGACGAAAGCGCAAAGTCCGGTGGGATTCACAACTGTATGACTTATTGTGCGCGCAAGTCCGCGCCGGTGCGCTATGTAGTTGCAGTTGTTCGTATCTGTTTTTCGCTCGGTTACGATTTATCCTGGGTGGAGCTTACGCTGCCGAGCATTCCCGGATTTGTGTGCTTGGATCTATTGTTTGGGCATTGGCATCCTGCAGCCGCATGTATAAGTAGGCGCGCAAGTGTCCGACTTGCAGGTGTATGTTGCTTGTACGCAACCGCAGGTACAGGTCGGCAGCCAGCTACAGACGACCCTGCTGCAAGTGATCGTATATACGCAGGGACAGCTAACTGCCTCGCCGGTTGTGACGATAATCACCGTTTGTAACCCGCCACGGGCTCCTTTGAGTTCCGAGGGGCTGAGTTCGCGGATCGTTTCCTTATTCAACCGCGACGTGAACTTTGTCTTCATTTCAAGCCCTCCACTATTCTTGAACCAGCACCCCTCGCCGCACTTAACTCCTGGTCGCTCAAATCTAAAATTGTGTCTCTATTCAAATTCTCCATTTTCATTGCGCTTGGGCGCACGCCCGCTTCATCTTGCAGCCGCACGTGAACGACGGCGCACAGGCATCGGACACGCATTTGTATGACGAGCCATAACAACCGCAGGTGCAGGTGGGATACAGGCTGCATAAAAAACTGCAGAAATCCGAACACCAGCCTGCAGTGCAGCCGCACGACTGTCTGCCACAACTGACCTCGGTGCAAAACACGGAGTGATCGGCGCCGCCTCTAACCGCAGACAATTCGCGTTCGCTCAGGCTCCTGATCGTTTCCTTGTTGAGTTTGAGCATTTTCAAGGCGTAATCCTTTCCGCGACACTTTTTTCAGTCGCACGTGAATGTCGGTTTGCGTGGATGGCCGCTCAGACGCATGCGGGCTTCATCTTGCAGCCACAGGTAAACGACGGCGCGCAGGTATCGGACGGACACTTGTATGACGATCCATAGCAGCCGCAGGTGCAAGTTGGATATAAGCTGCAGGTGAACGAGCAGATTTGAGAACAATAGGTAACACTACACATGTTTGAGGGCTTGCAGCCAATCGACCACTCAGTTCCGCCCTTCACGCCGCGCAATTCCTGGTCGCTGAGATTGCGAATCGTTTCCTTATTTACGCTAATTTTCATGGCATGCTCCGTTCAACGGGATCGAATATTATTATAGCAACTAAGTGTACGATGCTTTTACGCGAATGGATTTAATTCCTTTTGAGGACTGAATGAAGAACGATTGAATGCAACCATTATTTAGCACTCAAAGTCGAGTGTTGTAGTAAAGACGCCGGGATCGATTCGGAATGAGTCTCGACAGGAGGCAATTGAGCGGCGAACAATTCAGCGTACATGGCATTCTGCCGCAAGAGGTCTTCATGCTTCCCCCTTTCCACGATGCGGCCAGCGTTCATGACAAAGATCAAGTCGGCGTCGATAATGGTGCTGAGGCGGTGCGCAATAATCACGCGTGTGCAGCGCAATGCGCTCAACTCGTGATGTATTTTCTGCTCCGTTACCGCGTCCAGATGACTGGTGGCCTCGTCCAGCAGCAAAATGCGTGGCTGGTTGATCAGCGCGCGCGCCAGGGCAATGCGCTGGCGCTGCCCGCCGGAGAGGGTAATGCCCCCGTCGGCGAGCACTGTGTCGTACCCCATTGGCATCGCGGCGATCTCATCGTGTACATGTGCCCGCTTGGCCGCTTCGATGACTGCCTCCAGGGGCAGGTTGGGGTTGGAGAGAATGATGTTTTCCCGAATGGAACTTCCAAACAAATAGGGACTCTGAGTGACGATGCCCAATTGACTGCGCACCGCCTGCGTGTCAAAGTCGAATAGATTCTCACCGTCGTACAGCACCCGGCCTTCGTTAGGCACATACAATCCCAGCAGCAGTTTGCCCAGAGTCGATTTGCCGGATCCAGTAAACCCGACGATAGCAATACACTGCCCGGGTTTCACCTCAAGTGAGGCATTTTGTACCGCATCGGCCGCCTCAGGGCCGTACCGGAACGTGACATTTTCGACAACAATATGCCCGGTCAGCGCACCGGGTCTGCGCACTTGCGTTTTGTCCTGCTCCGGAGGCGTTTCTAGCACGTCGTCAATGCGGTCCAGGAAGCTGCCCATCATCTGCAATTGCATCGCCGTGGAAACCAGCGAGCCCAGTGGGCCCAGGAATCCAGCGGAGAGCGCGCTGATCGAGATCAGCGTTCCCAAACTGATTGTGCCATGTATCACTTGCATGCCGCCGACCCAGAAGATCAGCGCGGGTGAAATGGTCCGCAGAATTCCGGTTCCAGCCTCAACCTTCGCGCTTAAGTGGCCGCGCTTGACTGACAGATTCAGCACGTCAATGTATAGATTCTGCCAATGATCTACGGCGCGCTGCTCAGTTCCGCCTGTCTTCAACGTCTCAATTCCGGCGAACATCTGCACTTCATAGGTAGACATGCGCGCCTGCGTCTCCAGGTCCTGGGCGAGCAGCCGCTCATAATGCTTGCGCGTCAAGAAAAACACGCCGACCTGAAGCAGCCCTTCCAGCAGCACCAGTCCGCCAATTGTTAAACTCGACGCCAATAATACCGCCAGGTATACGACGACGAGGGCGCCGTCGAATACCGTGGTCAGGGCGGTAGAAGTAAGGATTTCGCGAATCGTCGAATTGCTGTTTAAACGCATCATCAGGTCGCCGGCAGAGCGTCGCTGAAAAAATGCGAACGGCAAGTTGACCAGGTGGTTGAGAAATCCGACGGTGATCTTCAAATCGAGAAAAGTTTGCAGCCGAATCATGAAGAGTACGCGACAATAACCGATCAGAGATTGAAACACCCCCATGGTAAGCAGTGCGGCAAGGATGATAGTTAATAGTTCCTGCTGTTTATTCGGAAGCACGCGGTCGATTAGCACGCTCATGATCAGGGGCGACGCCAATCCAAGCAGGCTGAGCGCAAGCGACGCGCCCATGATTCGCCCCAGCAGCTTCCATTGTTCGAGAATGTAGCGCAGGTAGTGCCAGACCAGCTTGCGCTTCCCTTTGAACTTGCTGAAGTGTTCGCTGGGTTCCAGCAACAAGACCACGCCAGTAAACAGTTTATTGAAATGATCGTGCGGTACACAGCGGCGGCCACAAGAGGGATCGACAATGTTGACGCCGGTTCTGTGGATGCTTTCAAAAACTACGAAGTGATTGAGCTGCCAATGTAAGATCGAGCCGGGCTCGATGTATTTCAGGTCTTCAATCTCAAGGCGGACGCCGCGCGCCTGGAGTCCAAAGGCGCGCGCGGCCTGAACCATGTTAAACGCGTTGGCTCCGTCGCGATGAACACCCAGTTTTTGACGGACATCATCCAGTCGCACATCTTTTCCATAGTATCGCAGCACCATCGCTAAACACGCCGCGCTGCAATCCGCAGCCTCTAATTGCGGCATATAGGGGATTCCTTTCTGGAACGGCCAGAACAATGCCCGCAACACTGCACGCGCTCCATTCAATAAACGCTCGACAAGGGACATTAGGGCAGATGCCTCCTCATTTAGGCGCTAATATGTGTCTGACAAACAGCAAAAAACATCCGCTCGCCAAAATTGCAAAAATGATGCACAGCGACGCCAACATTTCCCAGTTGCGCCCCATGCGGATTACGCTGCCTTCGCTGCGGTAACCCTGCAAATAATACGCGATCGCTTCCTTGCGAAACAAGTCGGGGCGAACGCCTTGACTTGAACCCACGCCCGGCGGCAGCGCGGTGAGTTCATCTGTCGCCGTCGCGTTGAGATCAGCCGTCGCCAGCACTGCGGGGAGCATAAGGCCCTTGGCCACCTCGCCGATGGCGAGCCGTTCGCCTTCCCCAAACGGAGGACCTTCTTTATTGCGCACGGCGATCAAGAGGCCTAGAAAATGGCGCTGTGAATCCGACATGCACTGCGCGATAAAGCGCTCTTCGCCGAGACTTTCCGGATTGTCAATGTGCGGCCTGTAACGCGGGTCCTGGCTCAGCACGTCGACCGTGGTAGTCTCGCCCGACGAGGCGATATAGTCGAGCAGGGCGCCCCGTTCGGGACGCATACGAATCAACTCTGATTTTTGGTTCTGATATAGGAATTCGTTGGTTTTCTTATCGTACAGTACGCACCACGCACGCTCGGCTTTCAATACATCTATCAAAATGTTTCCGATCAGCGGCGAGACGGAAACATCGCGGCTGTCGAGCGCCTGGCGAACGTGCATGATTCCAGCGTCAATCATACCTGGATCAGCCGTTTGCGAAGACCAGTCAACATCGTTATCAATGGCCATGCCGCAGCTTCCATTCACTTGCGTTGACGCGTTCTTGCAATGCGCGACTCATAGTAGCGGTCAAGAAACTCGTAGATTTGAATCTCATCCGCGCGCTGAATAGTTCGCAGCATGCGAATGATGTGTATGTGAATGTAACTGTAAAGCAATCCGCTCACTGAGGCAGTCAAGGCGCGCGCATCATCAAGTTGCTTCAGCCTCGCCACCAGCGGCGCGAGTTGCTCCGAGCGTGAATGGAGCGCCGCGAATCCAGCGCGCAGCGGACTATCGGCGTCATTGGCCGGATCCAAGGCGTGCTCAAGCTTCTTCCGTTCTTTCTGGTAACGTTCGCCCATATGCCGCTTGTACAGGTCGCGCTGCCCGAAGCTGAATTGCGTGGCAGCGTACTGCATCGCATCGCGCTTGCGCTGCAGGTCATAGCCGAAGTCCGACATGAGCCAGTCCACGCTGCGAACCGTAAGATGCGATCGCATTTCCGTCGCGCTATCGCCGGTATAGTTTTCGACAATCTTCAACACGGCTTCGCTATCCGCGTGGAAAAGCTCTTCTGATACCTCAATACCCTGCGGTCCGCCATAACGTTCCGTTTCGCGTTCGTAGGTATCCATTTGAAGTCGCCACACGGAGCCATTCTTCAACAATGGTTCTATTGCGGAATGTATTTCGGGCAGTACTTTCCCGATCAGGACTTCGGGCGTCCCATGCAAGCGCAAGCGGAGGTGCTGTTCCGGATCGGCATAGCGGATAAAGAACCAGCGGTCCACGAGCTTGGCGCCGATCAACTTGTCGACAAGCGGCCGGATTTGATATTTCAGAATGCGTTCGGACGTCGCGTCCCCGGCATAGACTTTTGCAAACAACCAATCGGACCCTGGCGGAAATGACCTGACTGCCGCAACTTCCGCCTTGGCCGCAGGAGCCTGACTGGGTTCGCTCGAGGGCGCTTTCGTGCGCACGCGTACGAAAGGAATCACAAACTCATGCGTGTACCGCCCGTCGGGACCCTGCACGACCAACTTGTCATCCGCGGGGAACTTTTCGACCAGTACAAACTCGTCGTGTTTCTTAGCCCAGGCGAGGAAGCTGTCGACCGACAAGATGTTGTGGAAGTCGACGATCAATTCGTTATCGAATTCTGCGATCGCTGCATAGCGTGGAAGTTTGCGGGAAGCCCGCCACTGCTGCAGCCGCAGGAACGCGTCCGCAGCTTCAGTATTAAAGATTTGCTGCAGTTCCGCCTTGGTTACGCGCCATTCGGCCCGCGAGAGCACCAGCCGCCCGAACGAGACCCGCGGCAAGAATGGAACTCGGCCGAGCACACCCCAATTCCATTGGAGTCCGCCCGGTGTGTTTTGCCGCTGCAGCATGCATAACAGCGAATAGATGCTCAAATTCATTGGCGGACCGTAATTGTGCGCGCTGGTCAAGCGTGGAACGATGCGCTTATTCAGTCGCTTTGAACGCAGTACAATCTGGCCGCCATCCAGCGACAGGTACAAATCAGAGATTGGAATCTGTTTTTCGCGCGGCGCTCCGGAAACGCCCAGGAAAGGGATTTCGTATGAGCGCAGTACTGGCCTGTACAGAATATTGCCCACGCGGCCCTGCGGCAGGTGCGCAACCTCGGCGAAGATTGCATCCGGCTCCAGCGCCTCTTCAGCGCGCAAGTGCTGTTCGACGGCGCGCTGCAAACCTGGGTCGGCGTAGCAAAAACGCCCCAGCATGAGCGCGCCCGATGGGCCAAAGACGCTGTGGAGAAATACCGTGAAATCCTTTGCGTTCACGTGCGTTTCGGATTCCGCTGAAATTGAGCCGAACGCTGAAAAACTGTCAGGCAACGAATTCACGTCGGCAGGCGGAAGTTTGGCAATATCTTCTGGAGTCAGCTTGATTTCCTGTGCGCTTGCAGCGGCGGCGGCGATCAACTTTGGCAGGATCAGCTCCTGTAACGGCCCCCAAGGCGCCTTGAGCTCCCCTTCAGGATCGCTCGGCCGCCGCTGGCCCATACCAATTCCTGCCTCGTCGTCCAGGACCTCCACCAGCGGCACCGAACGATCTTCGTATCGTTCGCGGAAAGCTTCGCGGAATTTGATCAGACCGTCGTCGAATGCCGAGCGCAATCGCTGCTGCACATCAATGCCTCGGATGATCTCATTAATTACCTCTGCGCCGAGGGTCGCGCGCGGAGTGGACTTGGTCAAATCGACCTGAAAAAGCCGGTCCAGTTCAGGCTTTACCGGCAAGTCGTTCAGCAGCTCCGCAACTTTCCGGTATTGGGCCGGCTCTGCCCCCAGGCCCGCGGCATCAATAGATTTGATAATCTTTCGCGCCTGAGCCAGCGATTCCGAAATTCGCGCCGAACTTTCG
>Ga0206927_1221_pt1 | contig 10948 bp, 8 predicted proteins | sample Alteio_BWOrgHeat_60_FD_153249 | JGI IMG/M metagenome (GOLD analysis project Ga0206927, IMG submission 153249) | Enriched cells from forest soil in Barre Woods Harvard Forest LTER site, Petersham, Massachusetts, United States -... | ecosystem: Environmental > Terrestrial > Soil > Temperate forest > O... | reverse complement strand
CTGCTGCCGAAGAAGACTTTGCTGATCGAGGCCAGGCGCAGAAAAGCAGGCGGAGTTGGGGTTGACACCACGATGGTTTTTCACTCCGAAGTTCGCTCAATACGCGACGGCTTTTTCGAGTCGCATCATCACGACGTTGAGGATCAGACCGACACTGCCGATCAGGATCATGGCGAGAATGGAGCGATCAATGGAGCCCGCATTGTACTGGTCCCAGCAGAAGAAGCCGATGCCGTCCTGGCCGTTGAGCATCTCGGCGGCGACGATCACCATCCACGCGATGCTGAGCGAAATGCGCAGCCCGGTGACGATGTGCGGCAGCGTCGCCGGCCAGTAGATCTGCCTGAAGATGGCCCAGCGGCTGAGTTTCAGCATGCGCGCGACGTTCATGTAATCCTTGCTGATCTGTCCGACGCCGAAGGCGGTGTTCAACACGGTGGGCCAGAGCGAGCAGATGAAGATCACGAACGTGGCGGCCATCGTGGGCGGTTTCAGTGTTTCGTTCTGCAGCGCTGGTGCGGAGAAGATCACGAGCGCGACGGGATACCAAGCAAGCGGTGAGATGGGTCGGCAGAGTTCGATGATCGGATGCAGCGCCGTGCGGATCGTGGGCGAACTGCCGATCAGAAAACCCAGCGGCACTGCGACCAGTGCGCCGAGCAGAAAGCCGACCATGACGCGGGTGAGACTATAGAGCAGCAGGAACGGCAGCCCCACGCGATTCTGATCGCCCCAGAAGTTGGCGCGGACGAACGTGGCACACTGCGTAAACGTGAGTACCGGGCCGGGAAGATCGTGGGCAAACAGCGTAATCAACGACCACATCGACAGGCAGAACACCAGGCCCAGAATCGTCGGCAGGAGCTTCTTCCGGATCCAACACGCAAACGGGCGATCCTGGAACAGCGTCCGGGCGCGCTGCGGCGCAAGGGCCGGTTGCGCCGCGAAAACGGGTTCGGCTTTCGACTCGGCGGCCGGAACTGGGGCAGGGGAGGTGAGTAGCAATGCGGGTTCGTTCATGTCACTCACGCCTTGATTGCAAACGATTGTCCGTACGCTTCTGGATCGGCCGGGTCGTAGACCGTGCCGTCAAACAGCGTCTCTTTGCCGCGCGACTCCATGCCTCCGTCGGGCAACGCGACGCCGGCGCGCTTGCACGCCTCGGTGTAGATGTCCTGGCGCATGATCTTTTTCGCTTCCGCCAGATAGTCCGGCTTGTCGGCCAGCATGCCCCAGCGCCGATGCTGGCTCATGAACCATTCAGCATGGCTCAAGTATGGGACCGTGGTGTTGCGCTCGAAGAAGCGCATGTAGTCTGGGTCGTCGACCGCGGGCAGACCCGGAGCGTGAATGTATTTTCCCTGCAAGCGGCCCAGGATTGTCTCCTCCTTGCAATTGACGTATTCGTTTCTGCCGATGATCGTCGCGGCTTCTTCGCGATTCTTCAGATCGTCAAGCCATTGACAGGCTTCGAGCGTGGCCGCACAGAGCGCGATGCAGGTCTTGGGATTGGCCTGAGCGAACGACTCCATGACGCCGAGCACCTTTTCGGGATGATTTTTCCAGAGCGCCTGAGTCGTGATGGCCGTGCCGCCAATCCCTTCGTCGACCGCGCGCGCCCCCCAGGGTTCTCCGACGCAGTAGCCGTCCATGTTTCCGGTCTTCATGTTGGCGACCATTTGCGGCGGCGGAATGGTAATGAGTTTCAGATCCTTGTCTGGATGCACGCCGCCCGACGCCAGCCAGTAGCGCATCCACATGGCATGCGTCCCCGGCGGAAACGTCATGGCGAAGGTGAACTTCGTCTGCTTTTCGGCGATCTGCTTTTTAATGTCCGCCGGCGTTTTGATGTTGGCGTCGAGCATCGCCTTCTTGATGGTGATCGCCTGGCCGTTGACGTTGAGGCACTGCAGCACGCACATCGGCGTTTTCTTGACCGGCGCGCCCACGTCGCCGGCGCCCAGCGACGAGCCGACGATCATGCCCAACAGGATATGCGCGCCGTCGATTTCACCCTTGTGGATGGCGTCGCGCGTGGCGCCCCAACTGGCCATCTTTTTGACGCGTACGTTCAATCCGTATTTCTTGTAGATGCCTTTTTCCGAGGCGATGACCAGCGGCGCGCAGTCGGTGAGCGGAATGAAGCCGAGCGTCAGTTCTGTTTTCTCCGGCGTGTCGTCGGCGCGCGCGATTCCCGCCGACTTCGTCAGCATTCCCGCCGACGTCCACGCCGCCGCGGCAGCGCCGGCCAGTTTCAGAAAACGTCGCCGGCCGAGGTCGAGGTTCTGCGTGGGCTTTGCTTCACGTCGCTTCATTCCTGCTGTTCTCCCGATAAGGAAAAGTCGAATTTAGAAAGTTGCGTTCATTGTTTCCAGAGGGCTGGGCTTCAGTTCGCTGTCGAGCGTCATGACGATGTTCCCGGCGTCTTCGTGAATCGCGTACGTCTTCACGCAGAGCGTTTTTTCGCTGCAGTGTCCGGTCTTCAGATCGAACTTTTTCGCATGCAGCGGACAGACCACCGCGCCGGCGCCGACCACGCCGTCCGCCAGCGGCCCTTGGCGATGCGGACAGCGGCTCTGCGTTGCGAAAAGTTGCCCGTCGCGCTGCCGGAAGACAGCGACCTCCACGTCTCCGACTAGAAAGGTAAGACCCTGGCCCAGCGGAATTCTGTCGACGCGGCCCAGATTGGCCTTGCGCGTGACAGCATCGATTGTCGGCGCCTCAACCATAGTGGTCTCCATTGGTTCTAAGTTCCAAGCGGTTTTTACGCTGACAGACGCAGGGCAAGGAGCATGCCAGCGGAGAAGAATTCGCAGGAGGCGTTCGGCAAAAAATCGGGCCGCAAAATTCAATATTTTGAATGAATTCAGCCATTCGAATGCTTCTTATTGACAAGGGCGAGCAATAGGACGCAGCTTTTTCGACGATCGCGAAAGGTTTGAATTTTGAGATTTAGAATTAAGCACCAATGGATGTTGAGGATTGAGCGATTTGTTCGCCTATTCACTTCGAGGCGCGTTGTGTTTGAGTGACGACGGGTCGCGAAATTACGCCGTAGCGGGTCGTTTTACGCGCGCAGCGCGGCAGTCTCAGCGACTCTCGGGGTCGCGGACGCCGCCAGGGCGGGTTCTGCCGAGGACTCGGAGAATTGCGCGTGATACATGCGCGAATATTCGCCGTCGCGGAGCAGCAGTTCCTCGTGGTTTCCCATTTCAACGATCTGGCCGGCTTCGATCACGAGGATCTTATCGGCGTTGCGAATCGTTGATAAGCGGTGGGCCACGATGATGGTCGTGCAGTTCTTCATTACGACATCCAGCGCCGCCTGGACTTGCTTTTCGGTTTTCGAATCCAGCGCGCTCGTGGCCTCATCCAGGATCAGAATGGCGGGCTTGGCGAGGATCGCGCGCGCCAGCGCGATGCGTTGGCGTTGGCCGCCGGAGAGCGAAAGTCCGTGTTCGCCGCAATGGTTGTCCAAGCCGTCCGGCTTCGCTTCGATGAATTCCCATGCGCCGGAAAGCTTCGCGGCGTTGATGATTTCTTCTTCGTTCGCGTCCCAGCGGGAATAGCGAATGTTGTCGCGCAGTGTGCCCCTGAACAGGAAGTTATCCTGGAGTACGATGGCGATATTGGAGAGGTAACTCTTCAGTCCGTAGCTCCGAATATCGGTCCCGTCGACGAGAATCGCGCCTTGATCGACGTCATACAGGCGCGCCAGCAGATTGATCAAGGTGCTCTTTCCAGAGCCCGAGGCGCCGACCAGCGCAATGCAGTTTCCCGCGCGCGCTTCGAAGCAGACGTTCTCGATGGTCTTCTTGCGCCGCTTGGTCGCAGAGATGTTTGGTGATTCTTTAATGTACGAGAACTCCACGTTGCGGAACTCAATGTGTCCGGCCAGCCGTTTTGCTTCGATGGCGTCGCGGCGGTCGGCAATCTCAGGTTGTTGTTCGAGAATCGCGTCAAGATTTTCAATCGACGCCATCGCCGGCTGCAAGGTTGCGTTCAGGTTGACCAGATCGTTGATCGGACCGTGCAGTTGGCCCAGCAAGCCGTAGAAGGCGATCAGTCCGCCGATGGTCATCGAACCGGCCATGACGCGATGGCCGCCGTAACCCAGCATGGCAATCACGCCGATGCTGGCGGTGGCTTCCCAGAAAATTGCGATGAGGTGTTGCGTGCGGCAGACAAAGAGATGCCGGCGCAGCAGAGCATGCAGGCGGATAATAAAATCGAGATTCGCGCGCCGTTCGCCACGATACGTCTTGACTACGCGCATGCCGGAGAACGTTTCATGCACGCCGGCCGAGAGCGAGGCCTCGTCGTCATTCAGGCGCCGGTAGGCCGGCTTCAACTTGTTCGCCAGGCTCCAGAAACCCAGCAGAAAAATCGGAATGACGAAAGAACTGATGAGCGTCATGCGCCAGTCGATTGCAAGCAGCGTCACCACGATAAAAATCAAGCGGACGAAGCTGGCCGTCCCATTTACAAATCCATTCATCAGCAGCGCGCGAACGCATTCGGTATCGCCCAGGACGCGAGAAACAATGCGCCCGACCTGGTAATTGTCCAGCACGCGCAGGGACATGCCCAGCATATGCCCGTGCAAATGCTTGCGCACGTCTCGCACGACCAGCGAACCGACCAGCGCGGACGTTTCGCGCTCCAGATAAATCGCGACGGAGCGGATCACCAGATACAAAAAAAGTCCGCCGACGAGCAAATTCAAAGCATGGGCGTCGTGTGTCGGCAGGATGCGATCGACGGCCAATCCAAACCCCAGCGGGATGACGACCACCAGCGCCTGGTTCAAAGTGAACATGACACAGAGGAAAGCCACCCATTTCCAATGCGGCCGAACCCAACCCAGAAAACGTTTGAGAATTTTTCGATACGCAGCCGGGGGTTTTTCAGACTGGCGCTGTGAGATGCGTGTGGAGGGGCGTGACGATGCGGACTGTCGTTTGTCTGCCGAGACTCGTGAGCCGTCTGAGGTTCGCAATTTATGCTCTTTGGTTGTCTGCATAGGAGTATCAATGGCCCCAAAACTGGATTTCTCGCGCTTCAAGAATGCAAAAGCGGGACCATGCGACCTTTTTTTAATATGCGTTGAATATAGCCGAGTTGCACTCTGGAGCCTCGATTTCATCCGAGCACGCCTTCGATTTTCAGGCAGGTCGTGTCACTATTTTGAGTCAGATGGGCAGGACTGCTTTTCAATAACACAGGCGTGCCGTGGGCAATTCTAAAAATTTATCAACGTCGTGCGGCTAGCCCCATATTTGCGAAATTCATTGCATGAATCAGCGCATGCTCATCATAGAAGATTCCATGGACATGCGAGCGGTGCTCGAAGTCGCTCTGGCGCACGGTAGCGAGTGCGCTGTTCGTTGCGCGCCTAGTCGCGACGAGGCGCTGACCATCATCAAGGATGGCTGGTGGCCGCAGATCATTCTGCTGGACTATCACATGCCGGGCATGTCCGCCCCGCGCTTTCTTTCGGAACTGCGCGACTTGAGCGGACCGCGGCCGCGCATCATACTGATGACCGCGGACTCGAACGGCGACGTGGTCGCGTCGCGCCTGGGTCTGCGCGAGATTCTGCGCAAGCCGTTTGATCCAGAGAAGGAATTGCGATCGATCGTGCCGTTCGCGGCGTCGTATTAGCCCCTGACCCCTGCTGTACCGTCCACTGCTTTCAGCGGGTTGGTCAGATCGAAGGGCTTCCGCAGCACTTCTGGAATGCTTAAGCTCTTCGCCACTTTGTCGGCGTCTGGCCCGGCGGTTGACAGAATCAGTCGCGGCAAGGGATGATCTTTGCACATCGCCGTCAGTTCTAAGATGAACTTTTCGATGCTCATCCCGGGCATGTGCCAGTCCAGGATGATGATGGCCGGAATTCCGTCGTCTCGTAGAAACTCTACCGCCGCATTGCGGGAACGAACGACGATGGCGTCGTAACCCTGGCTTTGCAGCGCGTGCTTGGAGAGATCTGCGATGTCCTCATTGTCTTCGATGAGCAAAACGGTTTCCATGGCGTGAAACCTTTCAATCAGTGCGGCATGAATACGAGCTAAGAATTGATGCCATCCGTGAATTCACTGTTCGCCAATCGTCCAGTGACCCGATGAAAGTCGGCCTATCGGCTCTGCAACAACGAGTGTGTTTTCAGGCCCATGACCTGAAATCCGCGCAGCAGCACAGCGCTGTCTTCCCTCCGGGAGCGCGCCTGAGAGCGCAGCGCCTCGGACTGCCGCCTGAGTTCCTTACTAAGCGCCAAAAGTTTCTCTGAGTTACGCATGTGGACCTCCTATGCCACTCGCAGATAATGCAAGCAACATGCCACGGAAAGACGGCGCGATATTTTGCAGGTTGAACTGTTAGGCTGAAATAGGAATTGCCGCGTCGCCCACGACGAGTTTATCTTTCGTCACTTTGGCCCGTTCAGGCACATAACTTATCAGGACTGGAACCACCAACATGACCAAAATTGGGGTCAGCAACATTCCGCCCACGATGACCAAGGCTAAAGGCCGCTGGGTTTCGGAGCCGATGCCGGTGGAAAGCGCGGCGGGGAGCAGGCCCAGACATGCAGACATGCACGTCATCAGCACGGGACGAATGCGCAAATCAAACGCTCTCAAGATCGCTTCTCTCCGCGAATGGCCTTCCGCCCGCTGCTGGTGGTAATTTGAGAGGACGATTATGCCATTCATTACGGCAACTCCCATCAGGGAGATGAAACCGACTGCGGCCGAAATGCTGAATGGCATGCGCGCCACGAAAAGCGCCAGAACCCCGCCGACCCAGGCGAACGGAATGCTCGACAACACGACCATGACTTCCAGGATGGAACTGAATGCGCTGTAGAGCAGAAAGACGATCAGGAGTAACGCGATGGGAATGATGATGGCGAGATGGTCGATGGCCTCCTGCATTTCACCGAACTCGCCGGTCCAGTTCAGATAATATCCCGACGGCAGCGTCACGGCTTTTTGAACTTTTGACTGAGCTTCGGCGACCGCGCTGCCAAGATCGCGGCCGCGCACGCTGAACTTAATGGGAATATAGCGGGCATTCTCTTCCCGGTAGACGTAGGAGGCCCCAGACTTCTCTCCGATATCGCAAAGCTCCTTCAGAGGAACCAGCGCACCACTGTTGGTGGGGACAAGAATTTCACCGATCGCGTCGATATTTTGGCGGTATTTGGGAGCAAGTCGGATCGATAGCGGGAAATGACGTTCGACTTCGACCACGTCGTTGACGGCGGATTGGCCTCCGATCGCCGCCTGGATAATTGCATTGACGTCGCCCGTCGCCAACCCGTGCCGGGCGCAGCGGTCGCGGTTCACTTTAATCTGCAGGTTAGGCTGCCCAAGTTCGGTAAAGATTCCGACGTCTTGAATGCCGCGAATGGTTTCCAACTGCGATTTAATGTCGCGCGCCTTGGCCTCCAGAACTTCCAGATCCGTTCCGAATAGTTTAACGGAATTCTCCCCCTTCACTCCGGACACCGCCTCTTCGACATTGTCCTGAATGTATTGCGAGAAATTGAATACGACGCCGGGAAATTCTCGTTCGAGTTTGCTCTTCAGGTCTTCGATCAGCTTTTCCTTGGTTAAGCCTTTGGGCCAGTCTGCATAAGGCTGCAGGGGCACGAAGAATTCGAGATTAAATGGGCCGGTAACGTCGGTTCCGTCGTCCGGACGACCATGCTGCGTAACCACTGTGACGATCTGCGGGCATTCCTTCAGAATGGCTCGCATACGTGCGGCATAGGGCTCTCCGCTGGCCAGGGACGCGGTGGCGTCGAAGTTGGCTCGAATCCATAGATTTCCCTCTTCCAAATGCGGCAGGAACTCCATTCCCAGCCGCGGAAGCAGAAAGGTGGCGCCGACAAGTATGAATGTTGCCCCAAGCAGAGTAAATCCTCTGAACTTTATCGCCGGCTGTATAGCCCAATTGGCCAAAGGACGGATGAGGCGCATGATCAGCGGATCGTCTTCGCTGACGTCTTCAGGAAGAATGAGCGCGCTAAGCGCAGGCGACACGGTGAAGGTTGCAATCAACGCGCCCAGGAGCGCATAACCGTAGGTTTTCGCCATGGGCGCAAAGAGTTGTCCTTCCACTCCCTGCATCGTAAACAGCGGCAGGAACGCCGCGACGATCACGCAGGTGGAAAAGAAAATTGATTTCGTCACTTCGGATCCTGCGCTAAAGATTGTTTGTAACCTGGAATCGGTGCGTTCTCCCAATTTCTGTCGAGCGCGCCGGTGCGCCAGATGTCTGAAAATGTTCTCAACCAATATGACGGTAGAATCGACGATTATGCCGAAATCAATGGATCCCAACGAGAGCAAGTTGGCCGAATCCCCCAGTGCGAACATGAGAATGACGCTGGTGAAGAGCGCGACTGGCACCGTCGCGGCGACGACGACCGCGGTTCTCAGATCGCCCAGGAATATCCATTGAATGAAAAATAACAGGATCATACCAAAGATAACGTTATGCATCACCGTGTGAGTCGTCACGTCGATCAGATCGCGGCGGTTATAAAAAGGTTTGATCTGAATGGAGTCCGGCAGTTCTCCGGACGTATTCATTTTCTCGACGGCTTTCTCAATCCGTCCGAGGACCTCTAGGGTCTTTTCGCCTTTACGCATTAACACGATGCATTCGACAATATCAGCATTGTCGTCGCGCCCGGCGATACCGAGGCGCGGCAGTTTTCCAATATTCACATGCGCCACGTCTCTAACAAGAATGGGCACATTGTTTACCGAGGTGATGGTCGTTTTTTCGATATCATCCACCGACTCGATTAAACCCACGCCCTTAATGTTTGCCGTTTGCGGGCCGATATCGAGCGTTCGTCCGCCCACGTTTACATTGGCGTTAGAGAGGACCTGCAACAACTGCCGCAACGATATATGGTAAGCGGTCAATTTATCCAGATCGGCTTCGACTTCGTATTGTTTCGACAAACCGCCCCAACTGGTGACGTCAGCGACGCCGGGCACCTGGCGCCAGCGTTTCTCACAGACCCAGTCCTGAACCTCTTTGAGTTCGGCGAGTCCTACTCCCGGCGGCCCAATAAGTTGGTAGCGAAAGATTTCTCCGATCGGGCTATCCGGGGAGATATTGGGCAGAGCGCCATTGGGAAGCGGGGGAAGCTGCGCGAGCCGGTTGAGCACCTGCTGTTCTGCTGAATGGTACGAGGTGTCATAGCCGAAGTATACTTTTACATCCGAGAGACCGTAGATGGAGACGGAACGGATATGTTGCAGCCCTGGCATGCCGGCGAGGCCGGTTTCAATGGGAATTGTGACGCGCCGCTCGATTTCCTCGGCGGACAATCCGTCCAATTGAGTGATGACGTCGCAGAACGGCGGCGACGGGTCGGAATAGGCTTCAATATTCAATTGTTTGAATGCCGCAAATCCCGCGAGGAAGAAAAGCGCCAGCAGCGCCAAGAGCATCGTTCGGCGTTCAATACAAAACTTCAACACACCGCTAAACATGAATCACCCTGTTGCTATTGCGCTAGTTCGCTTCGCCGGCGAGAAGAATTGCGCCGTCACTAACGACATTGTCTCCGGGCTGAAGGCCAGAAACGATTTGAACTCGTCCGTCTTGTTCGATTCCTGTCACTACCGGGCGGCGCTCAAATTCGTTTTCTTTGCGTTTGATCCACACGACTTGTTTTCCGCCGTCGCGCAAGACGGCATTGAGCGGCACCGCGGTCGATTGAGTTCCGTCCTCAGTTTTAATTTTGAACATTGCGAACATATCCGACTTCATTTTTTCTGCGGGATTTTCGACGACGCAGCGAACGGAAACACGATGAGTGCCCGGATCGACTGAGGACGCGATGTAACCGATCTTCGCTTTGAAGCTTTCATTGGGGAACGCTAATACCTTCACTTCAACTTCCTGCCCGAGACGAATCTTGGAGATATCGACCTCGTACACATCGGCCAGCATCCAAACCGTCGACAAATCCGCGAGCACCAACAGCGGATCGTTGATATTCTGCGAAATGAATTCGCCAACGGAGCACTTGCGCTGAATCACGTTCCCACCGATGGGAGCCAGCAAGCGCATGGTTCGATCGATCGAATGCGTCTTTTCAACGGTGGCAATTTCATCGAGTGTTTTCCCGAAGACGCCATGGAGCCGATCACGAGCGGCGTTGAGCACCGTTTCGTCCGCCTCAATGTTGGCGCGAGCGGTGTTCATGTCGCTTTGCGACTGTTCAAGATCCTTGTTTGCCGTCTCCACGGTCTGCTCAGCAGCCTTGGTCGCTTGCTCGGCGGCTTCCCATGCCAGCAGCGAAACGGCTTTATCGTTATAGAGTTCCTTCTGGCGCTGCTCGTTGATTTTGGACAGTTCCAGATTGCGTTTGGCGCTCTCCAGTTCTCGCTTGGCGATGCCTTCGTTCCTTTCCGCCAGGCGTAATGCCGTCTGCGCATTCTTGACGCCGGAAATCGCACTGATTAGATCTGCCTGCGGCTGCACGACATCGGGGGAGTCGATTTCGATGAGCGGATCGCCCTGCTTGACTGTCTTGCCGGGCTCTGTGAATAGCTTTGTAATGCGGCCTGTGAATGGAAAGAAAATGAGTGTGGAGGCATCGTCATTGAAAGCAATTCTGCCGCTGGTGGTCTTTTCGCCCTGGAATGTTTCCACCGTCGCTGCGTTGACTTTGACGTGCTCAAGGCGATATGTGCTCAATTGAACGAGATTTGGATTCGACGGCCCGGTATTGGAATTGGAGCCTTCGAAAGATGCTGAAGCCGGTTTGGCCGTAAGAAACACGCCGATCAAAACGCCGGCCAGCAGAGCAATGGTAATTGCGGCAATTGCCCTCGGCGATGCCGGACGAAGATCCGCATCCTCATGGGATTCAACCCGCAGTTCAGAAAGCACTGCCGGATCGTCTGCATGTTTT
>Ga0206927_1220_pt1 | contig 11006 bp, 9 predicted proteins | sample Alteio_BWOrgHeat_60_FD_153249 | JGI IMG/M metagenome (GOLD analysis project Ga0206927, IMG submission 153249) | Enriched cells from forest soil in Barre Woods Harvard Forest LTER site, Petersham, Massachusetts, United States -... | ecosystem: Environmental > Terrestrial > Soil > Temperate forest > O... | reverse complement strand
TTTGCCGATTTCTTCTAGCAGGCTGCGTTTCAAGCCATAGGTGCTGCCACCAGGCATGTTATCTTCCAGCATTTTGAGTGGCTCATCCATTACTTCATAATCAATAGGTTCTAGCATGGGTTTAACTTCATTATAACCACTTACCGCGTTAATTTTTTTAATGCTGTAATAAACTGAATCTGCTTTTGTTTTCTCTAGCAACTCACCCATTACTTTGAATGCATTGGGTGCAAACATATCATCACCATCAAGGAAAAATATCCACTCTGCTTGAGCAGCTGCAACGCCATTATTTGTGGTAAAAGCCGGGCCTAAATTGGTTTTATTGGCAAGAATTGTGACATTTTCCATGTCTTTAGTTTCTTGATTGATGATGTTTAATGAACCATCTGTTGAGCCATCATCAACAAATATGAATTCTTTTATGTAATTATCTTCCAAAGCCTTCAAGGAACGAATTGTATTGGCCAGATAAGATGCTTTATTATATACGGTAATTACTATAGAAATATCGACTTTCATACTAACATCTATACATAAAATTTTATATAGCTACAAACAGAAATGAGAAGAATCAGGATCATACCGCGGCTTGATATTAAAGCGCCGAATCTCATTAAGGGCGTTCACCTAGAAGGCTTGCGCGTGCTTGGTGAACCGAGCGCTTTTGCCAAAAAATATTACGAATCTGGCGCGGATGAGCTGCTTTATATGGACACAGTAGCAAGCCTTTATGGACGCAACAGTATTTTAGAAATTATCAAAAGCACAGCTAGCGATATTTTTATTCCTTTAACAGTCGGTGGTGGAATTCGTAGCGCTGAAAATGCCAAAGAGGCTTTGCGTGCGGGCGCAGATAAGATTGCACTGAATACAGCGGCAATCGCGCGGCCAGAGCTAATTTCAGAAATCGCCGATAATTTTGGCAACCAATGCGTTGTGGTTTCTATCGAGGCCAAACAAACTGCACCAGGAAAATGGGAAGCTTATACAGATAATGGGCGTGAAAAAACCGGCATTGATGTAATTGACTGGGTAAAAAAAGTGCAAAATTTAGGCGCGGGAGAAATTCTTATAACTTCTGTGGATATGGAAGGTACTAAAAAAGGTTTTGATATCAAATTAATAAAAGCCGTTTGTGAAAATGCAGCCATTCCAGTAATTGCCAGTGGCGGTATGGGGAAAATTGAGCACTTAGAAGAACTGATTCAAACCACAAATGTTGATGCAGTAGCAATTGCTAATGTGCTGCATTATAACACACTGACATTACAGCAAATTCGTGAGAAATTTGACCGCAATAAATTTGAGCTGCGCACGGCATGAATAAAAAAGTTACAATTATTGATTATGGTTTAGGCAATTTGTTTAGCGTTGCCCGTGCTTTTGAAAGCCTTGGCGCGAATGTTTGCATCACCAGTAATGCCAGTGAAATTGCCCAAGCCGGACATTTAATCCTGCCTGGCGTTGGAGCTTTTAGCAAAGGCATGCAAGAGTTAGAAAGCCGTGGATTTATTGAAGTTATTCGCAAATATGCAGTTAGCGGCAAACCGCTGATGGGAATTTGCTTAGGCATGCAGATGTTATTTGAAACTGGAGAAGAAAATGGCGAGCATAATGGGCTTGGTATTATTAAAGGCCGCGTGACGAAAATTCCGGCAGAAAAAAATGCAAAAATTCCGCATATCGGCTGGGCAAAAATTATCAAAAATGGAAACCCAAAGATATTGGAAGGAATTGGTGAGGAACATTCATTTTATTTTGTGCATTCCTACCGTGGAATTTGCGAAAATCCTTCCGATCTTGCGGCTTTCGCCATATACGGCGAAAACAAAATTACTGCCAGCGTGGAAAAAGGAAATGTGTTCGGTTGCCAGTTCCATCCTGAAAAAAGCGCAGAAAGCGGCTTGCAAATCTGCCGCAATTTCTTAGAGTTGTAATCTTTAGAGCTAAATTATGAAAATTCTCGCCCTCTCAACAAATTACAGATACCATCAAGACGTTTTGCAATCGCTTTATGATAAGGGAATTGTTGCAACGCACGTGGTTAGTCATGCTCCCGACAGTGAAAAGACTACCTGTAGTTTTTATGCCAAGCACAATACTACACTCATTAACGGCCAGAATTTTTACCAGATAAAAACTATGCAAAAAATGGTGCCTGCCGATGCGCCGGCACTTTCCAAAGAAGTACTTGATTATTTTGTCGAAGTTGAACGCGATTTTTATACTATATCTGATCGCTACGCCTATTTTTCAAAATCATTCAGGACGCGCAAACGCCTGTTTCGCTATGCTATTCGTTATTGGTTGGATTTTTTTGCTAAGAATGAAATAGATGGTTTATTTGCAATTTGCTCGCCGCATAATTTCCCTGATTATCTGGCTTTCCATACTGCGAAGTATTTAGGCATCAAAACCTTGATGACAACTGACGTCATGATTAATGACCATATTCTGTTACTTGATGATTACCGCCAGGTTTTCAAAGTGCCAGAAGATTTTATGGCTAAAAAAAGCAATGAAGAGATAATTTCTTCAATCAACCCAGTGCTTTACAATAAAGCTTTTTCTGAAAGCAGAGAGATTGCCTTTACAAAACTACTTAATGATAAAACGCTCGGCCTTAAAAATGTGAATATCAAACCCACAAAACAGCCCGGGCTAAAAAAACTCATACGTTATAAAAAACGTCTGGTGAAATATTTAACCCTCACTATGTTTAAACCAAGGTTTAAGGCAACTTTTGCCATGAATGGCGAGTTTTCCGATTTTAGCCGGCGGCTGTTTCGTCTGCAATCTGGCATTAGATTGAAGAGATTAAAGAATGCATACGAAAAACTAGCTGTTTATCCAGATTACGACAATAAATTTGTATATTTCGCCATGCATTTAAACCCAGAGCGCACTAGTCAGCCTGAAGCAGAAGTGTTTGAAGACCACTTGTTAGCAATCGAAATTCTGGCCAGATCTGTGCCGAATGATTGGGTGGTTTATGTAAAAGAAAACCCATCGCAATATGGCAAAAAGCTAAACATTGTGAATGGTAAACATTACCGCGACGCGAGTGACTACACAGATTATACGAGATTACCAAACGTAAAATTAATGCGCCAAGATGTGAAAACTGCCGATCTTATTAAGAACGCCACGATTGTTAGCACATTAAAAGGCACAGTCGGCTGGGAAACTATTGGTAGCGGCAAAGGTGCCGTGATTTTTTCCAATTCATGGTATTCGGCATGCCGTGCCGCATATAGGGTTGATGACGTTGATTCGTGCAAAAAGGCAATTGCTTCTGTTTTAGAAAAAAAATCAGATGAAATTTTTACCGATAAGTTAAAATTTTTGGCTTACATGCAAGATAAAATTGTTATTGGCAGTATGGGCGGACATCACAATATTGAAATTGCCAGTGAGCCTTATGAAAACCTAGTTGAATCTCTGGCAGATAATCTTAAGAAAAGATTTGCCGCGTAGTTAATTATAATACGATTTGTAGATAAATTTTTTGCCAGCAATTTCTACATATGCACCCGGCTTACCTGGAAAGGCAACAGCATTGACGCGCCTTTTCACTTCATCATCTGGCATATCTTTAGTAATGATGCATAAATCATTCAGCTCTTTGCGGGTATAGGCTTTTCTGGTCCACTTTTCATTGCTTGTAGGAATGATTTCATTTTTAAAGAAATCAGCCAGGATTTTTTCATACATGGCAAACATGTGAATATAGGTGCGCCCAGTAATTGAGAGCACGGTTTCATTCCCGTAAAGTGGGAAGCGAGCAACATTAACAATATCCCCACTATCAACTTTTGGCGCCATGTGGTGGCAAGTGGCACCAAATTCTTTTTCCTGGTTATAAAGTGCGAAATTCGTGCAGCCGATTCCAGGATAATTTGGTGGGCCTGGATGGAAGTTCAGCGCGGCTTTGCCAACGTTTTCTAGCAAATGTTTTGGCACTATCCAAGGGGATGAAAACGAAATTATCAGATCATATTTATCTGATTTAAGCGCCGGCATTTTTTGGCCGAACTGGCCTTTGTGGCATTCGATATCCCCATCATATTTATTTATGATTTCTTCGGCGAGATGGCCCCATTCGCTGCTTTTTGTTAAAAGTAGAATTTTGTATTTGCTCATTTTGCCAGCGGCTCTCCTGCCTTATAATTATTTGCGGATTTTTTTCCTAGCAAATCATAATATTTCGCTGCCGGAGTGCCTTTGCCATTGGTTCTTCTGGTGGTAATATTTTCTAGGGTAAGATTTTCGCCTTTATTAATATTTCTGGCAGCAACGACATGTTTGCAAGCTACATCAGCAATTTTGCGAGCCGCTGGGGTTACGGTTTTCTTGCCGTCACCCAATGTTCTTTCAACTTCACGAATTCCGGCTACATATTGCTTAAATTGCGGGATATCGAGTGAGGCTTTATGGTCTGGGCCTTCAGCGTTACGATCAAAAGTGAAATGTTTTTCGATCATTTCCGCGCCTAAAGCGACAGCTGCTGGAGCGGTGGCGAGCCCCTCAGAGTGATCAGAGAAGCCTACAGACAAGCCGAATTCAGCGGCGATTGTTTGCATAGCGCGTAAGTTTATGGCGCTGTCAGGGCATGGGTATTGTGTGGTGCATTGGAATATCAGGACGTTTTTCTTTAAGGCTGCCTGCCCTTTTTTGCTTTTATAGGCTTGTTGAAATGCCCTGGCGTTAGGTTTCGCAGTTTTAGGTGCAGTAAAGCCAAAAGCAATTACGCCGAGCGCTTGTTCGATATCTTTTAAGTCTGACATCCCGGTTGATATTAGCATTTTCACTTTCTTACGGGCGCTTGCTAACATCAATGGCGCATTAGTTAATTCGCCAGAGCCGAATTTTACAGTTTTGCAGCCGAGTTCATCGACATAAAAATCAAGCTCACGAATACCGAAAACGCTCGACATGAAATCAATGCCTACTTTCTCGCAATAAGCTTTCATTTTTTTTGCGTTTTCAAATGTAAGCTCAAGGCTTTTTAGCATTTCATATTGAGTTTTGCCGACCGAGCCGTTTTTTACCTGATATTCCGCTTTTGGCGCGGTTGGAGAAACAATATCTTCAGCGATAAAAATCTGGAATTTGGCAGCATCAGCGCCAGCAGCTTTAGCGGCATCGACTAGCTTTTTGGCCAATTTCATATCGCCATTATGGTTAACGCCGATCTCAGCTATTATGTAGGTCATAAAACTTCTTTATGGTAGTCAGTTTGGTTTTGGCGATTATATCAATTATTTTTTTTGCAGAATTGCCGTCACCATAAGGATTTTTTACTTTGCTGCAATCCAGTTTTTTGGCTTTAGTGATAGCAGATAAAATTGCTTTTTTATCGCAGGCGCAGTTGATGACCGATTTCGCCATCAGCCGCCCCTTTTGGCGGTTTCCGATATTTACAGTGGGGATTTTAAAGCTTGGGGTTTCATATAAACCGCTGGAAGAATTGCCGATTACCATATCAACAATTGCTAGCATGCTGAAATAGCGCAGAAATCCTAAGGACTCGAAGAGATAGATGTTGCTGCGGGTTTTGGAGAATTTTTGTAGAGCAGCGCGGATTTTTTGGCCTTCCGGATCGGCATTGGGCATAGTGATGATAACGGAATGTTCGTCGCTTAGCTCGCCAAGTGCGCTGATGAATTGGGTGATTTGTTTATCAACCGGAATTGTGGCGAGTGTTTCGGGGTGGAAAGTGACTAACAGGTTATATTTACGGAATTTGATTTTTAGGTCTTTAGCCAGCTGCTCTTTGCTTAGTTTTTTAAGAGTTTTGATTTTGTCGAGCGATGGCGAGCCGAAGTTGAAAACAGTTTTTGGACTTTCGCCGAGCTGGATTATGCGGCGGCGGGAATCTTCATTGGTGGCAAAATGTAGGTGGGACATTTTGGAGATAGCGTGGCGGATGGCATCATCAAACGCTCCTTCGGTGACATCACCGCCGTATGTGTGCGCGATTGGGATGCGCATAATTAGGCAGGCACTAGCAGCGGTCAGCATTTCGTAGCGGTCACCGGCAATGATCATTAAATCAGGCTTCAGTTTGGTGAGTGTGGCGGCGAGCGCAATTAGTTCGCGGCCCATTGATTTGACTATACTCTCGGCATTATCACCGCTTTCTAGCATTTCGACTTTGGCATCAATTTTTTCTGAGATTTCGTTGACGGTTAGGCCATGCGCTTTGCTCAAATGTGCGCCGGTTACGATTAGCTGCAACTTTAAGCTCTTATTTTTTTGCACTTGTTCGATCAGGGGTTTAATTAGCCCATAATCTGCGCGTGTGCCGGTGATGAAGCAGATTTTTTTCATGCGAGGTTGACCGAGCTTGGGATGTTGATTACGCGAGAGAACATTTCATCCGCATTAGTGAGATCCATTTTTGGAGAATTATTTAAATATGGCAAATGGTGCATCGGCTGCCAAATTGGGCGGGTCATAATTTTGGCGGCGTTGGTTTTCTGCATGATTTCGTCGCGGTATTTTTTAAATTCCGGTTTTAAAATTATTGCCTGGAGCCAATAATTGCTTTGGCAATTTGCGGGTTCCGACATTATTTTTGCGGTTTCTGAAGTTTTGAAAGCCTCAACATATTTGGAGTGAAGTTTGCGTTTTATACCCAAATATTCATCCATTTTTTCCAACTGCGCACAGCCAAGTGCGGCGTTTAGGTTGGGCATGCGGTAGTTGTAACCGAGTTCATCATGATAATATTCATACGGATGCGGTTGTTTGGCTGTAGTGGTGATGTATTTAGCTCTTTTGGCGAGCGCCTCATCATTAGTGAGAATTGCGCCGCCGCCGCCGGTAGTGATGATTTTATTGCCGTTGAAGCTAATGGCAGAAAGCTGGCCATAATTGCCAACGTGTTGGTTGTGGTAATAACTGCCCAAGGCTTCGGCGGCGTCTTCGATTAATATGATGCCGAATTCGTCACAGATCTTGCGCAGGTCTTGCAATTTGGCGGGGTGGCCGAAGATGTGGGTGACAACTAGCGCTTTTATTTTTTTGTTGTTTTTTGTTTTAAGATATTCGCGGAGTTTATCAGGGCAGACGCCGAGGCTTTCGGTTTCACAATCAACGAAATGGGTGGTGGCGCCGCAATATTTTATGGCGTTGGCGGTGGCGACGAAAGTAATTGCGGGGCAAAGGATTTCATCACCAGGCTGGATGCCGGCGAGCTGGTAGCAAATGTGGAGCGCGGCGGTGCCGTTGACGACGGCGACAGCTTTTTTGGTTTGGGTGTAGACGGCGAGATCGGCTTCGAATTTATCGACGTATTTGCCGACGGAAGAAACCCAGCCGGATTTTACGCAATCTGTCACATAATCAACTTCTTTTTGGCCAAAGATTGGTTCGTGCAGCGCATAATCAGCCTTTTCCGGGAGAGCGGATTTGATTCTGGCGATAATATCATCTGCTATATTCATTAGAGATTATATATGTTGCTTTTATAGGCACTCAAGTTTTTCGGATCGCGGAACCATTCGACAGTTTTTTCCAAGCCGCGCTTGAAACCATCAACTCCTATATATTTCGGTTGCCAGTTCATTAGCTCGCGGCCTTTGGCGTTTGATGATAGCAAACGCTCAACCTCACTGTTTTCAGGGCGGTGGCGCTGTGCGTCAGTGGTGATTTCAATTTTGTGGCCGGTGACTTCAGCGATTAATTTGGCGGTGTCTTCAATGCTGACTTCGAATCCGGCACCTAAGTTGATGGTTTCGCCAATTGCTTTATCGCTTTCGGCCGCGGCAATAAAACCGGCGACAGTATCTTCGATGAAGCTGAAATCTCTGGTTGGATATAAGGCGCCGAGTTTTACGCGGGCGTCACCTTGCAGTAATTGAGTGATAATTGTAGGGATAACGGCGCGGGCAGATTGGCGGGGGCCGTAGGTGTTGAATGGGCGGAGGATTGTTACTGGAGTGTTGAATGAGGCGTAATATGAATAGGCAATCTGGTCAGCACCAATTTTGCTGGCGGAATATGGAGATTGGCCTTGGAGCGGGTGTTCTTCAGTAATTGGCACGAATTTGGCGGTGCCGTAGACTTCGCTTGTTGATGTATGAATGACTTTTTTAACGCCGAGTTCGCGGGCCGCCTGGACCACGTTTAATGTGCCGGTGACGTTTGTATCAATATATGAGGCTGGAGAGTGATATGAGTAAGGAATGGCAATTAGGGCGGCCAGGTGGAAAACAACCTCGACGCCTTCCATGGCTTTTTTGACGCCGAATGGGTCACGCACGTCGCCGGCGAAGATATCTAATTTGTCGCGGAGAGGAGAATGGTCGAGCCAGCCCCAGGAGTTGAAGGAATTGTAATAGACAAATGCCCGTACGTCGCAGCCATGGGCGGTTAGCGCCTCAACCAGATGCGAGCCGATAAAACCGTCTGCGCCGGTAACCAGAACTTTTTTGCCTTTAATATCCATGCGGCCAGTTTTGCCAGAATTGGGGCTTCTCCGCAAGCATCATAATTAATATGTAAATAATTATTGAGAAAAAATTTCAACTAGGTTATTAGATAAATTTCATACTAATTTTTATTCCGTAGATGTTAAAAATCGTGGCAAATAAAGATTCACAGAAACAGGCTCATGTAATTGTCGTGGGCAACGAGAAAGGTGGCTCGGGTAAAACCACTACTACAATGCACATCATCACCGGCTTAGTGAAGCTGGGGTTTGACGTTGGCAGCATTGATATAGACGCACGTCAACAAACTCTTACACGCTATTTTGAAAACCGTCTGCATACGACGGAAAAAGAGCATATTACTCTGCCGACAACTGAGCATTATGTAATTTATAAAGCGACCGGCAAAAAGCTGATTGCTGAAGCTGAACAAGATGAGCATGACCGTTATATGGAGCGTTTGGCGTTTTTATCAACGCGTAAAGATTTCATTGTTGTTGATACTCCGGGTAGCGATTCATTCCTTTCACGTTTGGCACATTCGCATGCTGATACAGTGATTACGCCAATTAATGACAGTTTCGTTGATTTTGACGTTTTAGCGAAAGTTAATGGCGATACTGGCGAAATCGTTCGCCCGAGCGTATATGCAGAAATGATGTGGAACCAGCGCATGGTTCGCGCGCAACGTGCGGGAAACAACAAAGGTATTGATTGGATTGTTATGCGTAACCGCCTTTCGCACCTGGATGCGAAAAATAAACGCAAAGTTGAAGAAGCTCTCGATAAACTTTCAAAACGCGTAGGTTTCCGCATTGCGACTGGTTTTTCTGAACGCGTTATTTATCGTGAATTATTCCTAAAAGGCTTAACTCTGCTTGATCTGCTTGATAGCGAAACTGGCGTTAATGTAACGATATCGCATATTGCTGCACGTGCTGAAATTCGCGATTTGCTATATAATTTGCGCATTGATAGCGTCACTGAGCGGTTAAATGAAAAATCCGCCGAAAAAAAAAGCAGCGAAGCCATAGCTGAGCCGCAAGCAGAACCACAGCAGCAAATAGAACAAACAGCACAGAATGAAGAAAACTCACCGGTTTATAAAGCGGTTGGGTAAGTTTTAGCATTAATTCTTAAAAGCGTAACAGGTATATTATATGTTCAGAAAGGCCAAAAAAGGTTCAAACGTAATTTCCAAAGATTTGAACGAATCTATCAAAACGCTTTCATACCTGGCCCGCGCTGAAAAATATTTTGATCTGGAACTGAACAAAAACGGGCAAAACACCAAACCGCTTTTGCGCATTGTTGATATTATTGAAGCGCTTCGCCGCATTCATGAATTGACGCAGCAATTAGAACAGGGCCACCCAGTACCAGAGTCTGCCAAATCATGGTTTACCAAAACGCCGGAAATTATGGATGTAGTTTATGATATCATGGCGCTGAATCCGAAAGGTTTGGTCACCAGCGATAAAGTTGTTCTTGGCAAACTTGCTTATAGCCTCGAAGAAGCGCGCCGTTTGGCTGGCTTTGCACCGGTTTCACTCGGCTCTCCTAACCGAGTTGAAGAAGAAAGTGCATTTCTTATACCAAAATCTCCTGTTGTGCAGCCTGCCGCACCAGCTCCTGCGCCGCAAGCAATACAAGCTGAGGCGCAAGCACCTAAACCGCAGCCTTCACTTGCTGAACAATTTCAAACCCCAGCACCAGCCGCTCCATCATATGTTGAAGAGCCAATAATGCCGCGTGCGGAATATAAACTGGAAGCCAAGCAAGAGCCTAAACAAGAAGCCAGACAAGAATATAAACTCGACCAGCCGCTTGAATGGGAGAATAACATTAATTTTGAAGAAGCCGAACAAGCTGCGGCGAAAATTTCTGAAGAACAACCGGAAGCGAAAGAAACTAAGAAGAAAAAAGTTGTTTCAATCAAGCAAAGCAAGAAAGATACTGCCAGCTCCGCAAAAAGCAATTTACCACAAAAATATTTCGCGACTTCCTATGCCGGCATGAATTTGCAAGAAGGCGCTGAAATTGTTTATGATCTTGCCGAAAACCCGGACAACTTGGAAATTGTACTGCTTGAGCATGCAAGCCGCGTAAAACCAGTAGCGCAAGCTAAGGAAATTGCCAGCGACCTCTTTGCGATTGCACCAATTGCCGATTCATTTGAAACCGGTTCTGAGCTTATTGATAAAAAGCACCTCGCAGTTCTTAAAAATGCTGATAAAATCATTTCCGTATGCCGTGATCTGGCAAATTTGCAAATTGAGGGTTTTGACCGCCGCAAACAGAAATTGTTTGAAAAATTCATTCCACAAGATATCAAACGCACAGTAGAACTTGCAAAAATCGCTTATCCGGAAGCGTTCTCGACCACCGATGCTAATGGCGATAATGTTACAAATACACTTCTAGATTTTTCAGATATTATTATTGCACATGCTGATGAAGCAGAAGATAAGCTTTTTGCTGAATTGATTTCGCAAGTGGTTTCGCAAATTGCACTTTATGCAGAAAATAATGATCTGCGCCTAAAATTTGATATTAATATCAAGA
>Ga0206927_1219_pt1 | contig 11031 bp, 13 predicted proteins | sample Alteio_BWOrgHeat_60_FD_153249 | JGI IMG/M metagenome (GOLD analysis project Ga0206927, IMG submission 153249) | Enriched cells from forest soil in Barre Woods Harvard Forest LTER site, Petersham, Massachusetts, United States -... | ecosystem: Environmental > Terrestrial > Soil > Temperate forest >... | reverse complement strand
GAGCAGGCGGCGCGGACCGATGACGTCGAGGGCTCGGCGGAATACATCGCGCAGATCGCCACGGGATTCCAGGTGATGCGGCTCGGTGTACTTCACCCAATGGTTGGAACTGGAGGTGTCGAGGAAGACGTTGGGACAAAGGTCGGCGAGCATCAGGGCTTCGCGGAGGAAGCCGGCTCCGAAGTGCGGGATGATGATCGGCACGGTGGGGTGGCGCAGGGCGATGGGGTGCAGATCGATGGGATTTGAGAACCGCATGTCGAAGGGCGAAGGCAGGCCGAGTTTGCCGCGGATGCCGACGCTCAAGACTCCGCAATGAACGAAGATGGCGCGATGGTTTTTCTCGGCCCATTCGAACACGAGCTTGGCGGATTCGTCGTGGACGGAGAAGGAATGCATCGCGGGGAAGAGGCAGGCGACTTGAATCCCGGCGAGCGCTTCCGGGTTCCACGCGCGGGGATTGACCATTGCGAAGGCGAAGAAGCGGTCGGGATGAGCGGTGGCGGCGGCGATGACGGAGGCTTCATCGCTGGGAATGCTCGCGATGAGGGCGGCTTTCCCGACTTGGTGACGATTCAGTTCCTGGACCCAGGTCGCGGCGAGTTTCTCGGGTTCTAAAAGGGGGATGTGCCAGCCTAGCTGCGCGGCCGCGGCTTCGAGAGTCAATCCCGGCTTCTGCGAAACCAAGGTGGAAAAGAAGTGGTGCGAGAAGAAATGAACGTGGGCGTCGGCGACGAAGAGAGGTCCCCAGGGGGATTCGCGCAAAGGCAAAGCTTCCGGCACGCTATTTCCCACCGGCTCCGCGAATCTGGGTCAGGCCGGTGGAGAGCGCGAGTTGGGTGAGTCCGGCTACGTTGTTCACGCCTAGCTTGCGCATCATGGTTTTGCGATAACTGCGGACGGTTTGTTCACTGAGGTCGAGCAAAGTGGCGATTTCCTTACTGGTCTTGCCGTCGGCGACCAAGCGGAGCACTTGGACTTCGCGAGGGGCGAGTCCATCGAGGGCGGAGTTGCCTTGGCGAGATTCGAGGTCGCCCTTCTGAATGCGGGTGAGGAGGCGATCGGAAACCTGGGGGCTGAGGTAAATTCCTCCGGCGGCGACCATGCGGAGAGCTTCCAAAAGATCCATGTCGGAGGCGCGCTTGAGGATGAAGCCGCGGGCTCCGGCTCGAATGGCCCCGACGACGGAGTTTTCGTCGTCGTGCATGGACAAGATCACGATCTTGCAATCGGGGTGGACGCGGAGGATTTCCTGGGTGGTTTCGACGCCGTTCAGACCGGGGAGTCCGATGTCCATGACCACCAGATGGGGGTGCTCGCGTTTGGCGAACTGGACGGCGTCGGGACCGTTTTCGGCCTCGCCCACCACACGAAATTCAACGCCACGGGCCAGGATGGCCTTGAGCCCGTCACGCATGATCTTGTGATCATCGACGAGCAGAACGTCGAGTGGCATAGAGGATTGAAACTATTGTACTCTCTTCTGTTATAACGTCCAACACGATACCGGCGGGGCGAAGACGCCTAGCCAAAACCGCCACTTCAGATCGCGGATAGTTCACGGAGTCTTTCCAGAGCATTCGAACGGCCAAACGGCCGCCCGGGCCGCGCACGGAGACGCGGACGGGGGCGGCGGGGGCGGTCTGCCATGCTCGATGCAGCATCAATAGAATCGTCTCATAGATCGCGACTGCGGGGCCGGGCGGGGGCTTGGAGGTCGCGGTGTAAGAGAGGGCGATGGTCGGGGCGTGGTCGAGGGCGAGCTGCGCTAATGCGCGCTCCAGGCCGATGTGGGCGGCGGGCGAGGGGTTGAGCTGCTGGCTGAGGGCTCGGATGCTTTCGGTGGCTTGGTCGAGGGCGGCTAGGGTTTCGCGTATGGCGGGGGCGGTTTGCGGATGGTCGAGGCTCAGGAGCTGGAGTTGGATTCCGGCGGCGGAGAGGAGGGGTCCGGCTTGATCGTGAAGGGTGAGGCCGGCTTGCTGGAGTTGGAGGCGGGCCTGGTAGAGGTCGTGCGCCAGTTGGTCGGCTTCGGATTCGCGCTGGGGCATGGCGTGCGAGTTTTGGGGGATTCGGAAGCCGAGCGGAAGCTCGGCTGCAGGCTGAAAGCCCGACCCCACAAAGTCGGCTACTAGTATAGATGGGTGAAAGCCCGCGCCCTGCTTCTTGGCTACTAGTAAAAAGGCGGGGACTGAAGTCCCCGTTGCAGGCTGAAGCCTGCTCCACCTAACGCTTGCGCTTTAGGACTCGGTGGGCGGCGGCGGTTACGTCTCGGGCGATTAGGCCGTATTTGTCTAGAAGCTGCTCCGGGCTGGCGGATTCGGCGTAGGTGTTTTGGATGCCTACGAACTCCATGGGGACCGGGTGGGTTTCGGAGACTACTTGAGCGACGCGGACTCCGAGGCCGGCGTCGACGAGGTGCTCTTCGGAGACTACGATGGCTCCGGTTTCGGTGGCGGCTTTCGTGATGGCTTCGCGATCCAGGGGCTTCACCGTGTGCATGTCGATCACGCGGGCGGAGATGCCTTCGGATTCGAGGGCCTCGGCGGCTCGGATCGATTCGGCCACCAGGAGGCCGGTGGCGATTAGGGTTACGTCGGTTCCTTCTAAGAGCTCGATGGACTTACCGATTTCGAACTTCTGATCGGCTCCGTAGATGACGGGGACTTTGGAGCGTCCGGTGCGGATGAAGAGGGGGCCGACGAACTCGGCGGCGGCTTTTACGAGAGCCATCGCGGAGACTTCGTCTGCCGGGGAGATTACGGTGAAGCCGGCGAGGGAGCAGGCCAGGCTGAGATCCTCGATGCTCATCTGCGAAGGGCCGTCTTCGCCGATGGAGATTCCGCTGTGGGTGCCGACGACTTTCACGTTGACTTTCGGATAGGCGGCGGTGGTGCGGAGCTGCTCGAAACCTTTGTTCATCGCGAAGACGGAGAAGGTTGCGGCGAAGGGAATCTTGCCGGAGGAGGCGAATCCGGCGGCGATGCCCATCATGTTGGATTCGGCGATGCCGCATTCGATAAAGCGATCCGGGAACTCCTTGGCGAAACCGGCGGTGTAGGTGGATTTCGAGAGATCGGCGTCGAGGACGACGATGTTGGGGTTGGTTTTGCCGAGTTCGACCAGCGCTTTGCCGAAGGCTTCGCGGGTGGCGGAGCCCATTTTCAATTCGTATTTCGTTTTCGCGGGCATTAGGCGAGCTCCTGAAGCGCCTTGGCGCATTCCTCGCGGGTGGGCGCGACGCCGTGAAATTTCGGATTGTTTTCCATGAAGGAAACGCCCTTGCCCTTAATGGTATGGGCGATGATGCACGTGGGTTTCCCCTGCACGGAGCGGGCTTCACCGAACGCGTTCTGAAGCGCGGCGATGTCGTGGCCGTAGACTTCGATGGCGTGCCAACCGAAGGCTCGCCACTTGTCGGCGAGGGGTTCGAGAGCGAGGATGTCTTTCACGAAACCGTCGAGCTGAATCTGGTTGTAGTCGACGATGGCGACCACGTTATCGATTTTATGGAACGAGGCGAACATGGCGGCTTCCCAGTTTTGGCCTTCCTGGATTTCGCCGTCGCCGAGCATCACGTAAATGCGCGAAGGGCGTTTATCCATGCGGGCGGCGAGTCCCATGCCGATGCCGAGCGAGAGTCCTTCGCCGAGGGAGCCGGTGGAGGCTTCGAGCGCAGGTAGGAATCGCACGTCGGGGTGGCCCTGATAGATGGATCCGAGCTTGCGCAACGTGTTGAGCTGATCTTTGGGGCAATAGCCGCATTCGGCCATGGCGCTGTAGAGAATGGGGCAGCAGTGGCCTTTAGAGAGAATGAAGCGGTCGCGATCGGGCCATTTGGGATTGGCGGGATCGTGGCGCATGATGTCGAAAAAGAGCGTGACGATGATCTCGGCAGCGGACAGGGAGCCGCCGGGATGGCCGGAGCCGGCCTCGGTGATCATCTCGATCACCTCACGGCGCATGCGTTTCGTAAGGGCGGCAAGCTCGGCCGCATCGTGGATCGGTTGCATCACTTTCTCCAATGTAGCATTGCTCGATTTTCGCGAAAGTCGCATTGGGTACACTTGAGCGATGCGCGCGCTGGAACAGTTGGCGGAGTGCAAGGGAGAGTTCGGGCGGGAGGCGGCTCGGAGGACTTGCGCACTGCTGGAGAAGGTTGCTGGGATGCGGTTTCGCGCGCCCGCGGAGTTGATTCGACTGCACGAGATCGTGCTGTTTTTGCGGGCTTATCCGCAGAGCGCTCGGGTGGTGAAGCTGGCGGATCGTATTTTGTTTTCGTTTGCGGAGCGGTTGAAGGGAGTGGATCCGGAGCCGTTCGATCATCCGGAGGTGGCGGGGATCGCGGGGACGGTGCTGTCCACGAACTTTAGTTGGGAGTTTGCGTGGACATTGGCGGGCTGGCCGGGTCGAGATGCGCAGGACATTCAGATCGACTGGGAGAGTTACGAGCATCCCGAGCGGCTGGGCGTTCTACTCGGGTGGCAGATTCCGATGGCGTACGAAGACTGGGCAGTCGAGCCACATGTCGATTGGCGCGCATGGTTCGAGGCGGCGAAATGCAGCCTTCGGTGGGTGCTGGAGAAGAGTAATCATCCACGAACGTATGACATGTTCGAGATCCCGCTGCGGTGGGATTTGAGCGATTCCTGGGCCTCGCGGTCGCGGCTACGGCTGGGTGGGCGTAATCATTTTTATCACGAAGGACCGTTCGTCAAACGGAAGGACGTGTCCGTGGAAGCGGCGTTCTTAGAACCGGTGATTCCTACGAAACGGTTGTCTGCGCGTCAGGGAAGCATTGTGGTGGGAGCGATTCTCGCGGCTTCCGCTTCGCGCTATCGCGAGCTTTACGGCTTCCAGTTTGCTGACGAAGAATACGTTCACTACGCCGATTTGGGGCGTGGGGTCGAGCTTTACTGGTTCGGCGTGATCCGCGAGCGCCGGCTGCCGATGCGGGCTTATCACTGCGGGATGTTTTTTAAGAATGGCGTGCCGATCGGGTATGTCGAAACGCTGTCGCTGTTTGAGCGGGCGGAGGTGGGGTTCAATCTCTTCTACACGTTTCGCGATGGGGAGACGGCTTGGCTGTATGCTCGGATGCTGAAGTTTATCCATGAGCAGCTTGGGGTGACTTGTTTCTCGATCGATCCTTACCAGATTGGTCATGAGAACGAGGAGGCGATCGAATCCGGGGCGTTTTGGTTTTACTACAAGCTTGGGTTCCGGCCGGCGTCGAAGGAGAATGCTCGGGTGGCGGAGCGGGAGGCGGAGAGGATTGCGAAGACTCCGGGGTATCGGACGCCGGCGGGGGTTTTGCGGAAGCTGGCGGTGTCGCCGATATTTTACGGGGAGACGGCGGGGGATTGGGCCGGGTTCTCGCTGCGGCGGTTGGGGACGAAGATTCCGGATATGGGCGAGGATGTGGCTCGGGCGAAGCGAGGGGCGGAGGAAGTTCGGTATTTGCGGATGATCCAGGGGAGGCCGGAGTTGCGGCGGAAGATTTTGGTGTTGGGGGGCTCGAAGTGACAGACGATCGTCTGTCCTACTGGGAGGAGCGGCCGGAGTTGCGGCGGGGTGAGCGGAAGTAGACCCTAGTAGGTTATTGCCGGGGTTGGGACGGTCGCCACAATGTTGGCCCAACTGGTCCCCGCACCTCTGTCGAGCCCTTCGGCTGCTAACAAAAAGTGCAAAACAGCGTCCCGGTCGAGTTCGACAATCCCGATGTTGTTGTCCGGGACCACGCTGGAGGAGGGGAGCGAGGAGGGAGGGGAGAGGGAGGAGGAGGGCCAAGCCTTTCGTGAAATACTTGTCGTAGTTGACATGACTTCGACCCGTTTTCGACATGCCTTCGGGTGTGAATCGAACTGGCTGTTGCTTGTAGCAGGACGAACGTGGAGTCCGTGCCGTTGTGCCTATAGGTGCAGGTGGCGCGTGCCGTATAGCCGTAGTGGACGTCGCCGTTGAGAAGGATCAAGCGCTTGCGGCCCGGTCGCGCCAAGGTCTTGAGGAATCGTCCGAAGGCAAGAGGGTTGAAGGCCCACGCTTCCGGATCGCCGTAAGGATTAATAGGTGAATTCGGAGAGTTGATGTTGGAGGCGAGTGCGACTCCGTCTTCGGCTTTCACATAGCCGAGAAACGGCGCCGGAGAGACGATGAAGACAGGATCGTCGCCTACTCCCGGAGCCGCCTGGATGGCTTGCTCCAAATTGGCAAGCCTGTGCCGTTCAGGAGACCCGGCGGCGGATTCAGCATTCCCGGCGGATTGGGATTGTCGGGCGGAAGACTGGCGAATTCGCGAAGCGTTCTGGTGTCGAGAAAGATGGTGGGCCGTGCGGTGGGGGCGGTGTAATGCCATTGATGAAAACCGTGCATGGCGGCTTCGAAGGGCGAGGGCGCGGCTCCTTTCCCTTGCAGGTAGCTCGCGACCGCAGCGCGTACGGGCGCGTCGCGGCCATCGGGGTCATTGCCAATCGACTGGAAGGCCCAATACGCGCCGAGGGCGTTGGCGATTAAGCGGCGCACCACCGGATTTCTGGTGTCGCGGACCCACTTGGTGTTGAGATTCCAATCGTCGGTGACCTCATGGTCATCGAGGATCATGTAGCACGCTACATTTGCCAGGACCTTGCGTGTCGCTGCTCCAGTACGGCTGCACCATCGACCCCGGAGTCGCCGGAAATCATCTCCTTAGTTTCGGCGATTACGCGGCCATGTATATCCTCGCCTGGTCCCCCCGAAATCTGGACCTGGAACTGGAAGAAATTTCGGCTTCCCGGGCCGTACCCGACGACGCGTTTATTGGACGGCGGGAAGAGCTGATCAAAGCCCAGCACTCGCACCACCATTGGCGGATGGTGCGGCCGAGATTGGTGAGGCCTTGAATGATGTCGCCGTCGAATCGTCGGAATAAATCTGATCGCCGGTCAAGTGGAGGGAGGAGGGACGCTTTTTGAGATCGGTAGGAGTCTTGTCGAGTTCTGCCTGCAAGCGAGGCGTCGCGTCCAGGCCGGGGACGTGAAACTTGCGGCAGGACGCATGGGCGATCCGTACGTTCGGGGCAACGAATCGCGCGAGGAAAAAGGTCGGCAGGGTTTGCCCGTTGAGTGCGACTTCGGAGGGGTTCAGGGAACGTCGCCCTCGAATCCGAGAATCGCTGGATCTTTGCCGACCAGCACATCGAAGTTGTAGGCGAGCAGGTGACCTGCCGGGATCTCGGCCCTCACGGTGGCGAGGTGGATATAGAGCATCGCGCCGAGCTTGATCGACGTGGCGTCCGCAATGCCGAGTGTGGTGAGCGGGACTAACGCGCCGGGAGCGTTGGGGCCGACGTGGCTGCGCATGGTGTCGAGGACTTTGGCTTTGCGCCAATCGTCACCGCCGAAGGGTTCGTCGTAGAGGTCGCGCCAAAGATCGCTGCTGTGGGTGAGGAGTCCGTAGACGGCTTTGGCTCGACGTCCGCTGAGGCGCTTGTTGTGCTCAAGGTCACCGGTGGGGTCGGCGTGGCCGAAGACGGAGGCTAGGGGCAACTGTCCGCTGGGGGTTTGGTGGCGCTGACGCAGGGCGGGGATGAGTTTAAGGAGGGGCGCGATTTCGATGTCCTTGACGCGAGGGTTAATGAAAGAGGAGTCGAACTCGAAGGCGATGTCGTTGAGACTGACGCAGGCGACGGGGGTGAGGTCCTGCGCGAGGACGTTGAATTCCGATGTGGTGGTGGGAGCGGCTCGGAAGGTCTGGGGATCGGGCAGCGCTTGGTTCGCGACGGTGCCGGCGTCGGAGGCGTGCTGAATATCTTGATCGGTGTCGGCCATGAGGGATGGGTTAGGCTCCGTGGGCGTCCTTCAAATTTGCGCGCGTCGGGGCGTCGAGCTGGCCGGTGACTTTCAACTTGAAGTCGCACTGAAACTCTTCGATGGCGTGGCGGAGGCGCTGCTGGTCGTCGTCTTCTTCGGCATCCAGATCGCCGTGATGGTAGCCGAGGTGGATCAGGCGGGCGCGCCAGCCGGAGTCTTCGTCGATGGGATCGAGGGAGCCGACTTGGCAGGGAATCTCGATATCGAGAGAGGGGACGCGGAGCTTGCCGGTTTTGGCGGTGCGAGGGATGCGCTGGCGAACCAGGCCGGTCTTTTCGCTGGTGAGATTGTAGTAGGCTCCTTCGATCTCGAGGATGCACTGGGCTCCGGCGATGGAGGTGAGTGGTGGGGATAGGAATGGTTTTTTCGCGAGGGTCGGGGATAAAGAGCTTGTCGCCGGGATAGAGCACGTGGGCGTCGCCGCGCTTGTCTTTGAGGGCGGCGTTGTGGGGATGGTTCCAGATGGTTTCGTGATTCGCGAAACCGAACTGGTCCGCGAGGCTGGAGAGATGATCGCCTTGCTGGCCGGTGTAAGTTTTCGGCATCGTATTAAGCTGGATGCCACTCCGCGGCGTCGATTTTCGGGAAGCAGACTTCGCAGGTGCCGGGATCGATTCCGGTGAAGCGGGCTCGGCCGGCACTATCGAAGCTGCCTTCGCGGATGGAGCCGTCGGTGAGCTTCATGCGGTATAAGGCTCCGGCGACGGGCTGGTCGTCGTCGACAAGCTCGATCTCAATCCAGGTTTTCTCGCTGGTTCTTTTGCGGGCTGGCGGATCTTCGGAGTCTTCGCGCGGGGATGGCTCGGGCTCGTTGATTTGCGCGTCTGCTGCGGTGGCATCGCTGCCGGAACCGGCGCGGTACAGCAGCAAGACGATTTCGCGACGGCGCGCGGCGTGAGGAGCCACTGCGCGGCTTGATCGAGAAAAAGCGAATCGGTCCGGGAAGCGCTGCCGGCGGGAAGCTTGGCGAGGTGGACGTATAAATCGAGGAGCACCGGACGGAGGGAGAAATCGTTGCGCACGCTGGTGCTCATAGCGGACTCGATGAGTGAGACGGCGTCGGAAACGGGCTGCTCGCGATCTTCCCATTAGAGTTGGCTGCGATGAACGAATTCGCGGGGGCCATCGGGGGCGATGATCGGCCAGGTCTTGCGGACTTGCTTAGTGGTGGCTTGGTTGAATGCTGGGAAACGAAGCGAGCCGATGCGGAAGTATCCGCGGGCCACGCCGGCGGCGATTTCCTGGATGATTTGATCGCTGGACCACTCGCTTACGTCGCGAGATCCGGCGCGGCGGCTGAGCATGCGGTGCAAGCGATTCATGAGTACGGAATCGCGCGTGACGGGTGCGAGAACTCTGATTGCGGAGTCGAGATCGAGAGGGCGCGGGGAGTTCGAAGACGCTGCGTAGTCGCTGTAGCTGCCGGATCGGCCCAGGAGTACCCGCAGGGGGTGAGCTTCGCGCAAGTAGATAACATTTTCTAGCGGCGGGCTGGAGCCGAGCGGTAGAATGAGACCCTATGTTTGGCTTGATGCGGCATGCTCCGCGGATGCCGTACTGCGGCACCTGCAAGACGATGGGTGCTCTGTATGGGCAGCGTTCGCGGATGGCTCTGAATCACGACATGGTGTTTCTGGCCGAGCTGCTGATGGAGCAGGCGGACCCACAGGAGTGGTCGCGCGCGTACCGGTCGTATAACTGTCTAACGTTGCCTCGGCGGGGTGAGTCCATGCCTCTGCCGCTGGAATATGCGGCGACGGTCACAGTGGCGCTGGCGCACTTTCAGATCGCGGATCATGTGGAGGATTCGCGTGGATTGCGATGGAAGGCGGCGGCTCGGGCGTTGTCGCCGGCGTATTTGAAAGCGGCGGCTCGGCTGCGAAGGTGGAAGTTTCCTCTGGAGGAGATGGCGGCGGTGCTCGGGACGCAGGCGGCTCGGGAGGCGAAGGCGGAGTCGCTGGAGGATGTCGCGGAGCCTACGAGGATTGCGACGGGGTTGGTGTTCTCGCAGGGGGCTCGGGTGTGCGGGCGGGCGGATTTGGGCGGGTCGATGTATGAGTTGGGAGCGAAGTTCGGATCGCTGGTCTATTTATTAGATGCTCACGAGGATCGAGAGCGCGATGCGAAATCGGGGGCGTTTAACGCGGCTCTGGCATTTCCGGCGGTTGATGTGCGGCGGGAGATCTTGACCACGGCTGCGGAGATCGCGGAAGGGCTTTCTCCGGTGCTGGCGAGCCGGCTGCGGGCGAATGTGGATCGGCGGATGGGGCTGCGGGTGATGCAGCAATGCGCTTGCCACCGGGTGTCTTTACGGGAGCGGTTGCGCGGGGCTGTTGCTCTGGCGCAGACCTTGCGGCAACGGGAGGCTGCCGGAATCTTGAAGGGCGCTGCGGTGCTGGCGACGGTTCCACTGCTCGCGTTTCTGTTTCCGCATCAGGCTCGGCGGGCGGAATCGTGGCGAGAGTGCTTGGGGCTTTCGATGAATTTGATGGCGCTGGGGAGCGTGTTCGCGTCGTCGCCGGGGCCGCCTCCTGGGGGTCCGCCGGGGCAAGTGCCGCCGTCGGGGCCTCCGCCTCCGATGCAGTTCAGGCAGGCGGTCCCGCCATCGCCGAGTGGTGGTGGCGGAGGCGGCTGTTGTAAGGGGATTTGCTGCGATGCGTGCGGAGAGGGTTGTGGAGAATGCTGTTGCGGGGAGTGCTGCGGATCTTGCTGTGATGCTTGCGGGTGAGGTTGTGGTCGGGAATAATCAGCCGACGATCGGTGGCGAGCCAAGGATTCGCTTAGAATAGCCGGGTGCGCCCATACGGATGACAGACCACAAAAAACGATGGTCTGTCCTACTTTCGGCCCGCAGTTTTGTGACACGGCGCTTTTAGGCGAAGTGAGCTAGGGCGGCGTGGATTTCTTGTTCGTAGATTTCGGCTAGGCGCGGGTTGCGGGCGCGGATGGCTGTCAGGTCGTGTTCCAGGGCTCGGCGGAGCGAGGCTTCGGCTTGGCGGTTCCATGACTTGACGCCGGCTTTGGCGTAGCGGCGGAGCGTGCGAGTGCCGAGGAGTTCGCCCACCTGCACGGCTTCGGCTCGCGTGAATCCTGAGGCTCGCAGGCACTGAATGCCGGCGTCGATCGAGGGGAGCAGCAACGGGGCGGCCATGTGGATGCCTCCGAAGAACAGAGGTTTCGATCC
>Ga0206927_1217_pt1 | contig 11046 bp, 9 predicted proteins | sample Alteio_BWOrgHeat_60_FD_153249 | JGI IMG/M metagenome (GOLD analysis project Ga0206927, IMG submission 153249) | Enriched cells from forest soil in Barre Woods Harvard Forest LTER site, Petersham, Massachusetts, United States -... | ecosystem: Environmental > Terrestrial > Soil > Temperate forest > O... | reverse complement strand
ACTAGGTACGGGCCTGTGGGCCGTGGTTCGCATGTATGAGTTGAAGGGCGGCGATACCGTCGGACTTCACTTTTGCGCCGCCGCCAAAGTTTTTGGCCAACGCGGTCAGTGCTGCCTGCGTCAATCCTCCGGGACCACCCTCGGGCTTGCCCACGACGACCTCGCCGCGGTAGGGCGCCGTAACGCGGCCAAGCTCCGCCGCCGGCAACTCACTCAGGTTTGCGTCGGTCGCGTCCACGACGAGCACGATATTGGCGGAATGATCGGCGAGCGGAATGGCGGCGGGCCGTACTTCCTCACCATCACCTGCCATCCCAGCGACTTGACTTTCTCTGCCGGGCCGAGAGCCGCGGCCACCGAATTATCGTCCGGCGCCATCGCATAGACGATTTTCACACCGCGGCGAGCCAGCGCGGCGGCAATACACCCATCGCCCGCGCGCGGCATCACCACGATGTCGTTTTTAATGCCTGCATGCTTGAAGATGTTATCCATGAGCGCATCGGCATCGCTATTTTCCGCGCGCATACGATCATTCACGCCGATCGCCAGCACCATCGATATGATGGTAATTGCGTCTCGGTGGATAAAAGTTGGATACTTCATTTGTAGCTATGCCTCGGTACCTTTGTTTCTTTCCTTAAAGGGCATTATTTTGTGCAGCCAATAATATAAACCAAGCATTTCAGTTCATTTACTTCGCCCAATTTAAATCGTGCGGCGTCCTCTAATGTGTCTTAATTCTTCATCAAATCCGGAAATAGCGATGCCATAAACGTATGCGGTCGCAGAGAAAATTTGCCGCCGCCTGGATGACTTGGATAAAGGCTCATGGTTTGGCGAAATGGATGCCCATGGAAGTCCTATCAAATCGGAAACAATCACAAATGAGAGTATTCCAAATTCCGCCGCACGATATGAGGCATTGATGCTTGAGAGTCTAGAGGCAGCGCGTCCGCAACTTCTCGACGGGGAAAGGCAGCTTGTGGAAAGAACCCTGGTTGAATTGGCGAGTCTTTCATTCCCTTTTTCCGTATCGACAAGCTTGGACTTCACTCCTGGTAATTGGATTGTAGATAGAGATGGGAAACTGCAGGGCGTGATCGACTTCGAGAACATGGTATGGGGTCTCAGGACCGATCCATTGGTTCGGCTCTCTGTCGATTACTTTCCTGTGCATCCCGAGTTCGAAGCAGCTTTTTGATAGGGGGCAATCCAGCAAAAACTTATCGCGCTCACTTTCGCATTGGATGCATATTGTATGGCCTCGGATATTTGGGGCTTGGAATCTAGCGCGGTGACAGCCAGATTATTGATCGAGGCCATCGAGCATTCCTAGCAGGCTGCTGAAAAATCAGCTTTTCACTTAGCGCCATTGTACCAATGGCGTTTTTCTTTGAATGTATGGGAATAGGTAGTTCCCGAAGAGCTTCTTTTTTTCCGTTCTCCGGCAGTCACCCGACGCATTTCATCCTTTGGTTATGCCGCCCCCATCAACTTGCTCATTCGGACCAGATTGTACGCTGCTGCAACCAAGTAGGCGCTTAAGCCAGTACGATCCTGTCCACGGTAGCGCGTTCTGCGAAAGCCTCCGATCGTTTTCATCCAGCCAAAGATCTCCTCCACTTTCTTTCGGCAGCGTTGGCTGATCTCATAGCCTTTGTGCCGAGTGGTGCGCTCATCCAGCGCCGATCCCTTCACTTTTGCGGCCACGTGCGGCGTAATGCCTTCGTCGCGCAGCGGCGCGACAAAGTCGGCGCGGTCATACCCTTTGTCCGCGCCCACTGTTTTAATGCCCACACCTTGGCCGCGAATGCGCCGGACCAGATTGATTCCCTCTGCTACTTCCGCGTGCCCATTGGCCTGCGACACCGAAATATCAACGCACAAGCCATTGCGATTCTCCATCAGCACATGCGCCGAGTAACTCAGCTTTGCCTCTTTGTTCGGTCCCTTCCTGTAAAGCCGCGACTCCGAATCCGTCGTCGATTCATGCGTATCGTTGGCTCGTTTTTCGCCGTGGAAATCCACGCTTTCGTTGCGCGACGACGGCGACGTATCGTCATCCTGCCGGTCCTTGCGCTTAAAACTCTTCAACGACGCATTGGCATCGATCAGCGTGCCATCGACGGTAAAATGTTCGCTTGAGAGCAGTTGATTTTCCCGTGCCGTCCAGACGATTTGATCAAAGAACTGTTGCGCGATCTTTTCCTTCATGAGTCGCTCACGGTTCTTGGCAAACACTGACGCATCGAACGGATCCTCGTTTACGCCGATGTCCAGAAACCAACGATACAGAAAGTTGTACTGCAATTGTTCGCACAGTTGCCGCTCGCTGCGCACCGAAAACAACGCCATCAGCAGCGATGCTTTCAATAATCGCTCTGGCGGTATAGAGGGTCTGCCGGTCTTGCCATACATACGCTCAAACACGCTATCCAGTCGCGCCAACTCCGCATCGGCCAGCTTCTTGACGGCTCGGATCGGGTGCTCTCGCGGAACCATCTCTTCCATCGAGACTACAAACATCATTGCCTGCTGCTCGTCTTTCTTTCCGCGCATGCGCCGACCTCCAATCGATTCCTTTTCACTGTCGGACGCGCGAACGATGGACTTTCTACGTGAAAACGGCGCTTTTTCAGCAGCCTGCTAGTAATCGCTAAGTTAGACTGAGTACGGCTACCTCCGCCGCCGCTCCGCCCGCAATTCGCCAGCACCGCCGTGACGCCGAATCTCCGCCCTTTTTCAAGGATCGCAACTTCACTCCAAGTTGCAAATCACAAAGTTGGTCGACCCCTCACCACAAACGAACTTATCAGCTTCATTTAACGTTCCGCGCCGCGGCCCAACCTTGATATTCCGGCGACTTTACGAAATCTGCAAACAAGGTCTGGGTTGCCATGTGTAGATAGACGATGTTCGCGCAGTGCTCCAGCGCATTGAGCCATTTGACAGTGTCGGCATAGTTCTTCTCGTCCAACGATTTCTGAAGCAACAGATAATAGGGCGAAGGAAGTTCCCTATCGGCCGCGATCGCTTGTTGCGCGAATTCCACCATCTTGTCGTCCTGCTTCATGGAGTGATAAGTCATCGCCCGATAGTACGTGATATAGGCGTCACCACCGAGGCTTTGTTCCAGACGATCCAGGCAGCTCAAGAGTTTTGAAGAATCTTTGTCAAAATAATAAGCATCGAGCAAGAGTAGATCCAAGGCGGGATCATTGGGAAAGTACTTCTGAAAATCATCCAGTGTGGCGTGGTACAGGGAATTATCTTTGTTCAGTTTATCGACGTGCTTTGCAATTGCGAGCCGGATCATCATGAGCGAACGCTCGTGTTGCACGCTTGCAGGCAAGCTGTTGTAAACGTTTAACGCCTCCTGGTATTTTTCCTCCTTCTGCAAGCGTTGGACTTCACCGATCTGGCCTAGCGCTTTGATGTAATCGCTTTCGTTGCCGGTCAGTTTATCCCACAGGCTGCGGTTCTGGTCCGCGGCAGCCGGAACCAACGCGCGGCGCATCGTCGCCGAGACCTTCTCGCCAATCATATAGATATACAGGTCTGAAATCGCGTAATCACCGTCGCCTCTGGCGCGCAGGTAGTACTCGTGGTAGTTCACCCCATGGCCCTGCAACAGCCGGTAGAGTGCGCGCAGTTCGCCGTTTACAACTCGCACGCGCAAAAGCTTGAACTTGCCCCCATTCTTCATTGCGTCAACAATTCTACTGGAGATAGCTACCGACTTCGAGAAACCGTCTACGAAGCCGGCCAGAAAGCCGGCGGAGAGTTCCAAGCCTTTCGCTGCGGTCTGTCCCATTGCGGAGTAATCCAGATGCGCTTCGAGAAAGGATGGATCGCCGCTGCGCAGCGTTGTTTCTAGCTTTTTGGCAAATGCCAGGGGCGCTGGATTGTCTGCTTCAGTCACTGCGGTAACATTCGCAGCGGCCGCAGATGTATTCGGTTGCTCGGGTTTGACTGGCTCTTCAGACAAACACCGGGCGGTCAGCGCGCAGTGGATGAATGCCAACAAGCAGTAGTAATGCACTTGGTTCATGTTCCAGGCTCCCTAATATAAGGAAAATGAAGCATTCGACGAGGTAACCGCGCCTAATCCTTTCATTTGCTTCTGATGTCCCATCAAGGCCCCACCTGAATCTCGCTGCAAAACAGCAACTCCGGGTCGCCGTAGAGAACCAGCGAGTGCAGCAGTGCCGCGACGGTACGGGACACACGGGAATTGTATACATCCTTTCCGCTCGCGCGCACTCTGATCGGCTGATCGAGATCTACCATGCGATCGTCAAGAAATATAGAAATCCGCTGTAGTGTGGACTGCTCGTTCTGAATTTCGTTCTTATGTCGCACAACGCTGACCTTGGTGCTGGCTTTGGCTTGCTCCACGGCCAGCCACGCGAATTCATCGCGGGTCAGTTTTTCACCTGGCGCTTTGCCGTATTTGCAGCTGTGGGCGGGCTGTTTCCACACAATCTTTTCTGGAATGGGATTGCGCGTGAAGCCCTCCAACCACTTGGTCGCATCGCTGTCATCAATCTGATGCCCTTTGCCCTCGTGTTCTTTATAGACAAACGTGTAGCCCTCCGGGTCCTCCAAGCGCAGCTTGCCAGGCACCTCACTGTAAGCCTTTGCCTGGGGATGACGCTGATAATCGTTATCCAGCGACCCGATTTGAATCATGAACGGTGTATTGCGTAGATTAACCGGCGGACTGCCTTGCGTCATCCCTGCTCCCGCGCTGGCCTCTACCGCCGCCCATCGATCGGCATACGTTGGCCCGATGTGAAAGGCACCCCAGCCGCCCATCGAATAGCCCAGCAGATATGGCCCATTTACCAAGTTACCATTGGACGCGCCCTGACTAAAGGCGTTTAATACATATAGCCAAAGCCCGTGAATGTCCAACCTTTTTTCACTGCAATCGACAATTCGATGCTGGACGCCTGCTATTCAGTCGACGGGCAACTTGTTCAGCGAACTCAGTTTATGTAGGAAGCCAGCGTCAATTTCGGCCTGCGCGGTGCGCCGCGACCAGTGCTTCCACGAACCTTTGATGCTCAGCGATCGCTTCGAGCGAGTCCAAGTACACTTTTGATCGCCGCGGACTTGCTGCGCGACTTGTAGCCGAGCCCGCACGTCAAAGGTCGCGCCAGCGCATACGACCGCGCTCCACGGCCTTCGCATCTCCCACTATTTTGGGGGCTTCTGGCTCGCACAGAAATCACCAGAGTTCGCGCGCTTGCCGCGATGGGTGTCGCTGGCTCCTTGGTTGCGGCGTAAGCCGGCCATCAGCGGTTGCGGCCATCTTGCGTGAAATCCAAAGGACTTACCGGGGCGACTTCATCGGAGAAATGCTGTCTGCGGTTGTGGAGAATCGGGATGCTCGTCCGATCATGTCACCATTCGCAATGGAGTCTAGTTGCTGCACTGTCGGATTGCGGCTGCCGGGTTTTCTTCAGCTCGGCTAAATTCGCTCTCGATCACGAGGGATTGAGTTCTTTGAAACCGCCACTGTTGCCGGAACATCCCCCAGCAGGTCATTGAGTTTATTGTCCAACGTCCGCCGCTCCTCGGCAAGTTGCAGGTGAGCGGCAAGGACTTGCTCTTCGAGTTTAGCGCAGCGCGCATTGACCGCCTCTGCATCAACGCGGCTTTGCTCCAACGCAGCGCAACGTTTGTCGAGTGCGACGCAGCGCTCCTGCAATTTCGCAACTTCGGCCGCCGACACTGCATTCTGCGCATTCTCATACTTCAACTTGGCCATGTGCCGGCGGTGTTTCATCCAGCCTCGAATCATGCCGGTGATGCTCGAACCGAAAAAGAAGAAGAAACATAACAGCCACAACGGGTTCTCCCAGAACCAGCTCACAATCTCAACGCAGAGCCGTATCAAATCGTGGACAGGATCGTCATTCATAAGCGCGTTTCCAAAGATGAATGTACTTTGGACAATGACGACGTCAGAGGGACCATCAGTCGTTCCAGCGTTATCATAGTAGATGGATACCCCACGGCGAGACGCCTCTATACAAGACTTGCATTCAGCCTACATCCCCCGCAACTCCCCCTTACCCCTCCAGCGCCCTGACTGCCTTTGCCAACGTCGCCCCGACCCGCCGCTCGACGATGGCGTCGATACCGGCCAGTCCCGTGCCGTTCACCGCAACCGCTTCGGTCTGCCCGGCCCGCTTGGCGGCGTTCTTGCTTTGGGCCGCCGGGCTCCCGGTTTGCCGCCGCGACCCCCAATGGTCATTGATTAACGTGGATCTCACTGCAAAACAAAAGCTCCGGATCGCCGTGCAAAAAGAGCGCGTGTAGCAGCGCTGAAACGCTGCGGGCTGGACGCGCGTTGAAAACCTCTTTTCCGCCCGATCTCACGATGACCGGCTGATCCAGATCGGCCATACGATCGTCAAGAAAAATCGTGAGCCGCTGCGGCGTCGACATGTCGAGCTGAATTTCATTCTTGTGCCGCGCCCCGACAACTTTTTCGCCGGGGTTGGCCTTTTCCACGGCAAGCCATGCGAACTGATCGCGGGTTAACTGGTTGCCTCGTACTTTGCCATAACCGCAGTTGCCCTCAGGTTCTTTCCACACCAACTTTTCAGGAATGGGATTGCGCGTAAATTGCTCAAGCCACTTGGGGGCATCGCTGTCGTCGATCTGATGCCCTTTTCCCTCGTGTTCTTTGTACACAAACGTATAGCCGTCCAGGTCGTCGGCATGCAGTTTTTCAAGCGCTTCACTGAACGCTTTGGCCAGCGGACGGCGCTGAAAGTCATTGTCCAATGAGCCAATCTGGATCATGAACGGCGTGTTGCGCAGATTCATCGGCGGACTGGCCTGGGGTGTCCCGCCGCCGGCGCTCGCTTCCACCGCGGCCCAACGATCTGCAAACGTTGGCCCAATGTGAAAGGCGCCCCACCCACCCATGGAATATCCCAGGAGATAAATCCTGTCGGAATCGACGCCGTGCAGCGCGATAAACTCCTTAATGAGTTGTTCCAGTGTTCTGTAAAATGCCGGCTCGTCCCAACCGATAATCGAGTCCACCGGCGCGCGCGGGCACAGAAAGATGCCGCAACTGATAGTCACCCGCTTCTGTGCGATTCGCCACTGGTCATCGTTCAGCGCCGTGTTGTCGCCGCCCCCATGCAGATTGATATACAGTGGCCAGCCTTTCTGTGGCGGCTGGCCGACCTGCTCCCAAGTGTACTTCATTTTGAACTCGCCTGAGAGGACTGTATCTTCAGTCTTCCGGGCGCTGTTAGCACTGTGGACGCGTTTGGCGTCCTGCGTGTCCTGGTCGGGCGGCAGCGGCGGTTGTTTACTCTTTAGCTCCTGCATGCGGCGAGCCCATGCCGTCCACAGTGCCTTCCGCCACGATTCCGCTCCCTGTTTAGTGAGATTGGTAAACGCGCTCCCGGGCGCTTTTTCAGTTCTGGAATCCGGCGCTGTTCTTAAAAATTCGTCGTAATCGTTCAGCAACTTCGCCAATTCATTCGCTGACGGAATCGTGGGCACACTGGCAACGGTTGGAGCGGCTTTGGTCGGCTGACCTTGCTTCGCGGGCGCCGCATCGTCAACCGGCTTGCCGTTTATACTCTTGAGCTGTGCGCGTTTCAGCACCATTTCGGCGCCGTCGACGCGGACAATGAGTTCACTGGGCGTATTCTTCAAAATGGCTCCGGCAATGGACTGCCCATTGGCAAGCACAATTGTATCTTCAGCCGACAGGTTGAATGCAAGTAGGCCCGCGGTAATACCGAGGAAGCCTGCCAGATAGATTCTGTGTGTCATGACACGCTCCAAAGAAATTCAAAAGTCATCACATTTCGGCACGGCACGGTTGATACGGTGTACTGTTTTCCTACGCTGGTACTGGTACTGGTACTGGCCTGAGTTACCGCAAATTTCCCCATGTAGAAATGGCTTGGTCAGCGTCACCGGATGAGCCGGGGTTGCGCACAAGCAAACCAATATCTCGTCGCCGCATACTCCACTTTCGCCCTATCCCGGCCCCAGCGCCGATTGCCGCCAATGCCGCACAGCACGCATCCGCCAGGCGCAACCGTGACCAGCAGCAGCCTCAACGAAATTTGAGGCCGACGCTTCTTCCTGATCGCCTCTATAACGACGACAAGCAACAGCATAGTCACTCCACAACACTGGACGATACTGATCACAGGTGCGTTTTTCTAGGCATTACGCATGGAAGACACTACCGTCAGAACTACAGTTAGAAAATCCGATTTTCATGTGTCGATTTGCTTCCAGTATCTTGTATCTCGATTTTTCAAAAGTCGCTGCTTGATGGTTTAGGCGGCGTCTCTACGTCTTTCATTTTGCCCGAAGGCGTCGTTGGATGCTGCTTTTCGATAAGCCTCTTTTTGACGACTTCAAGGCCCTCGTGCGCAGGTTCGTAGTCAGGTACAATCTCGAGCGCCTTCGAAAAATCTGCCGCCGCACTGACGTCGTCATCAATTCTGCCCTCGGCCACACCGCGAAGATAATATGTGACCTCGGTCATCGCATGCAGTTTGCTCAATATGTCTGTTTCGGCAATAACGCCATCTGACTGGTCCATCCGAGCGTACAATTTGGCTTTAATTATATGACTTTTTGCTTCGTTGGGAGCTTCATTAATGGAACTCGAAAGATCGTCGAGCGCTGGCTGAAGCTCCCCAAGCGCCGCATGGGTCATGCCGCGCATCTGCAGACTGACAGGATCGTGCGGATTCAGACTCAACGCCATGTTTAGATCGATCATGGCAGCATCATAATGTTCCAACCCAAACTGTGAACGACCGCGTGCGCTATAGGCAAGCGCCCAATTTACGTTGCAACGAAGGGCATTGTCGAAATCTGAAATCGCAGCGGCATATTTTCCCTCCCGATCATATATGTGCCCGCGGCCGTAATAAGCTTCGGCGCAATTCGAATCGAGGTGCAATGCGGCGTTGTAATCAGCCAGTTCACGATTCTTGTCTCGAGCGAGTTTGAAAAGCAAATTTCCGTGCTGTACAAACGCCTTAACAGCAGAATCTTTGTCCTCTTTAAACCCGCTGGCCCGTTCAAAGTCCGAAAGCGCATCCTCGACGCGCCCCAATTTATTTAATAGCAAGCCCCGATTAAGCAGCACCTTGCCTATTCCCCATTCGGACCCAATTTCGATTGCTCTATTGTAGTCTTCAATCGCTCGACTTGATTGCCCTAGCTTGTCCAAGGCAATTCCCCTTTGGGCAACAAACGCAAAGTTGTCTGGATCTAAACATACCGCAGCATCCAGCCAATTGACGGAAACTTTTAAATCCGTAGATCCTGCCCCGCCATCGAGGTAAATCGTGCCGAGTGCATAGTAGGCTACAGCGTGTTCTTGTTTTGCAGATTCCTTGTAGCACTCAATAGCGCGGTTCATATCTTTATCTATGCCTCGTCCTGCCTCATAACAAAAACCAAGACAATAAAGTGCTGAGGGATCTGCCTGATTCGCGGCTTTCTTGAACCACGAAACAGCGGCGCCATCATCTTTATTGATACGCGTGGTTAACGGATTAAACTGATTGAACAGTTTAGAGCTCATACACTCGCCCAATTGCTCCTGAGCCCAAGCTATTCCCAAGTCCGCTCCCTTCTGAAAATACATGACTGCTTTTTCTGGATCGCGTTGTACACCGGTTCCATTCAGGTAAAATGAACCTAACCTACCGTACGCTGGTGGAAACCCTTTTTCCGCCGCCTGTAGCATCCACTTCAGTCCATTTTCCTTTCTTTCTTGCTCCACCTCGCATATCCCTAAGAAGTACATTGCGCCGATATCTCCAGACGTGGCGTACTTGCGTAATGGCGTACTTGCCTGGACAAAGAACGCTTGAGCGGCGATTGGATTCCGTTTCAAAATATTAATATTATGCTCACCATTTTGGTCTTGGCCCTCTAAAAGAAGTGCGACTGGCGCTCCTTTTGCCACACCTATTTTCAGCCACCTCCTTGCCTCGTTGAAATCGCACTTGCAGCCAAAGCCATTTAGGCTCGCGTAGCATGCTGCGTCAATTGCAAATACATCCCCTTGACCGGCTCTTGTCACAAAATCGTTGTATTCAATTGAAGTCAAGGCAGGTGTTAACCGAGCGTACGAATTTGACGGTCTTGCAAACCAGGTCAGAGACAAGGCAATGGCCGTCACGCAAATAGCAGCGGCTGCAACGCCCAATTTAATCAACACGGAAATACCGGCGATACCGCCGGTCACGCCAACACCAGATATTGCGATTTTGGCCAATGCCCGCGTCAGCGAAGGGGGGGCGGATGTAACACCGCGCTCGCTCATCCAGTTAGGCAACAGGAGGAGCGGCGCACACACGCCCAGTTTCTTCAAATTCTCGCGAATTTTATTTATGCCTTCATTAGCCCGGCGTGACACAGTTGAAAGAGATTGGCCTGTCTCCATACTAATATCGGTGAGAGATCTTCGGTTGAAGAAATGTTCTACCACCACGTGGCGCACGTCTGGCGGCAAGCTGGCTATTGCCTTGTCGATATCGGGAGCAAGCTCTTCCCATGTGATCTTCTCTTGGTCACCTGTGGTGACGGGCCGACGGTCGGCGGCCTTCAGTTCACGCTTTTTCAAACTGATGCGTTGTCGTCTTGCATTCAAGGCCATTCGCGTGGCGCATTGATGGAGCCAACCGGCGACACAGTCCTCGATTGCTCCTGCCTTGAGCGCCAATTGCAAGAAACACTTCTGCGTTGCGTCTTCGGCATCGGCAGAATTGCCCAGGACGCGTAGGCAGACACTGTACACCGTGTTCTGATGCCGCCCAATCAGCTCAGAGAACGCTTCTGCATCGCGTGATTGCTGATAGCGCCTCAATAGATAAAGATCTGCTCCGGCGGAATTCATGACCTATCGTCTCCGAGATCGTAAACTTAATCGTGCACAGAATCGACTTTTCAGCAATAGTGACACCGCTGCGAACTGGATCTTTCTGCGAATCCCCAAAGGATTATTGTCGCCGCATCAATGCAATA
>Ga0206927_1199_pt2 | contig 11094 bp, 12 predicted proteins | sample Alteio_BWOrgHeat_60_FD_153249 | JGI IMG/M metagenome (GOLD analysis project Ga0206927, IMG submission 153249) | Enriched cells from forest soil in Barre Woods Harvard Forest LTER site, Petersham, Massachusetts, United States -... | ecosystem: Environmental > Terrestrial > Soil > Temperate forest >... | reverse complement strand
CGCAAACTTCGGCCCAAACAAGATCGGCATTTTGGACTTGATGCAACCTCTTCTGAAGATCGTCTGAGTTCATGAATGGAATCTAAAGAAGCTCGCGGCGAAAACAACCGCTCAATTTCACCGTCTAACGAGGAACGATGCGGCGATTCCGGCAGGAGGTCAGCCCCCGAAAAGACCGGAGCTTGGCGGGTAACAAATGTTTACTCGGGCGCTATAGCGGCACCGATTTTCCTTGCCTCTTGGTTCTTCGCGTTCTACAACCGCGCTATCGGCAAAGCATGAGCTACGGCGGGCGCTGAGAGGGCGGGGAAATGAAGCCTCGGCATGTACTGGCTCTATCATTTCTCGTCATTCTCGTTGGGTCTGTCCGCGCCGAAGATCCCCAGCCGCCAGCGCAGTCGTCAAAGCCCAAGGAATCCATCGCGTCGCGGCTTGACCGCGAAAAGACTGGCTCGCTTGACGAGGTATCGAAATCGCCAGCAGACCAGATCGAAGCAGCCCATGATCGTTTCGTCGAGCTGTATTTAGAAGCCAAGGGGAAGGATGAAGAGAGAGCAGTACGGGACGTTTTCGATGCGGTTTATGATCGCATTTTGAAACGGGCAGCGGAGAAGGTCAGGGAAGCCAAAGAGAATCTAGAATTCTCAAAGCGCCCCAGAGAGTCAAAGGGCGAAAGGGCTTGAGGCGAAGCGGCTGCTGGAGAACTTAAGACTTTCACGAAAGGAAGTTCCATGCCCCAAAGCTTGCTGCGCCTTTTTCGGAGAAGCTGCGAATACATTTCTAAGGATCGCGTCCTATCGCTTGAGAAACGCCTGCGCGGCGTCTATGTACTCTACAACCATACGCCGGGGCGCGGTCGTTCAAAGGAACGTTATGAAGTTGTATATGTCGGTATGGCCAGAGCTGGCAAAGGCGGAGGAATACGATTTCGATTGACTGAGCATCGCCGCATGAAGAAGGGCTGGACACATTTCTCCGCCTTTGAAGTATGGGACAACATTCGCGACGAAGAAGTAATCGAACTTGAGGGTCTTTTCCGCCATATCTACCGCCGCGATTCGAATGCAAATAGATTGAACGCCGCGAGAGGGTTTAAGCTCCTCAAAAAGCTGGGAAGGGGAAAGACAACTAGACTATTGGAGCCGTAGTTTCCGTCGATCAAGGAGATCTTGTCTCATCTCAAACTATCGTCGGCAGTAGCAAGGATTTGAAAATCCGGCAACAAATTGTTACCGGGAGTAATGGAGTTCAGTCGAGCGCAGAGGTCAGTGCTGCAATCGCAGCTCCCTTGGCAGCGTTCAGGCGACGCGATACCTCATCCGCGACGATCTTCTCGATCTGAGCCATGGAACTGCCGTTGACTGAAGGCGCAACGGCGCTGGCGACCTTGGCTTTGTTGGAACCCTTGGGCCGACCTCGACGTTTGCCGCCGCCAACCAGCTTCATCAGGTAGCCCAAGCCGCCCTTATAGCCGGCGTCCTTCGCGGCTTTGAGGCCATCCTGCCAGTTGCCCTTGCGCTGGGCCTTTTTGGCGCTTTTGATAATGGCGGATTTCTGTTCATCTGAGTACGGCGAAACGCGCGGCATGAATGTTCTCTCTCCTTGATCTATGTTAATGATCCGGAGAGAATATACGTTTCTAGCGATTTCAGCAATCAAGAACCAAATTTTTGTCGAGCATACAATCGTTCCAGTCGCACTACTGCTAGAACCGGAGATGAACCATGAAATTTACGCCCGAACAGATTGAACATTGGCAACAACTCTGGAACGACGCCTTAAAGGACTCCAGTTGGGTTCAGCAACAAAAGGAACTCGACGCCCATCGCAATGTTGTTCGGGGGGAAATCGTCGATTATCTCAACCAGTTTGATTCAGGAGTCGTTTCCCTGACGGATTTTCGGGCAACATTTGATCGCAAGACACGAAGCGAATGGGACGGCTTCGGATTAAAAGCAATGAACGGCGCGATGTTCTTGAACATGCTGGTCAAGCATATTCCAGATTCGAGTTCGTTGACCAAGGCCCTGAAATCCGCATTAGCGCTCCCTAAAGATGAAAAGGTCGCGCGCGAGCAATTGTCTAATTTCTCCCAATATTTGGAGATTTTGATTGAATCGGGGAAAACAACTCGTCGGCAATTGCAACCAGCTCGCTCCAGTGCGCTATTGTCAGCGTTCTGGCATCTTCAAGAACCCGAAGTTTGGCCAGTCTTTTATTCTTCCGGACAAAGTGTTCTCAGGCAGGAAAAGATCTATTCGCCTTCAAATGATTCAATTGCCGACTACTTTTCCTTCCGAGACTGCTACCTCAGCCTAACCGCCTCGCTAGGATTAAGAGTCTGGGATCTTGAGCATCTGATCTACCGGCTTGAAGACGGGCAGAAAGCAATGGAGGACGAGCCGACCCCAGATTCTCCTGTTTCTCCAACGGCTACGCTTAGCAATGAAATCGAAATCGTTGCAGATGAATCAAAGGATTCAGAAGATATCGGCCATTCGCGCGTTCAGCTTCTTTTAGCAAAGATTGGGAAGAAACTAAATTGCAAAGTTTGGATTGCGTCAAACGATCAAAATAGGCAGGCCGAGGGAATTCGCCTTGGGGATCTGAGTCTCGACGTATTACCAAATCTCGGCTTAGATCCGCAATCTCAAAAAACGATACAACTGATTGATGTATTATGGTTGAAAGGGAATAATCAAATCGTTGCTGCATTCGAGGTTGAACATTCGACATCAATCTACTCTGGTCTTCTGCGTATGTCGGATCTTGTCGCCCAACTTCCTAATTTGAGCTTTCCCCTTTATATTGTTGCCCCTGATTGGCGGATGCCAAAAGTACGGCAGCAGTTGTCGCGGCCAACATTCCAGAAGCTCGAACTTCATGAAGTTTGTTGGTTCTTTACCTGCGAAGCTTTAATTCGAGAAGCAAATAACATTATGAATTGGGCCAATGATCCTTCAGTTATTAAGAACCTTGCATCTAAAGTAACCGCGAAGGAAATTGAAGAATCACTATAGTCCTGTTTAGTGGGTTTCCTATGGACTACAAGCGATAATCGGCTATGATTAACGATGTCGCTGGAGAGATGAAAGTGAAAATTGGCATCGATTTAGATGATACGATTACAGAGCTTCCTTGGCTCTTCGAGATCTTAACGCGAGGGCTGAAGGAAGCCGGCCATGAAATCCATATCATAACGTACCGCGACGAGGCTACTTCGCGAGAGATAGAGAAGGAACTTATCGGCTACAAAATTACATACGATAAAATTCATCTGCCGGCGGCCAATCGATTGCCTGTCGAATGGAAGGCCGAGGTTGCAAAAGCGCTGCAACTCGATCTAATGTTTGATGATTCGCCAGAGGTTCTTGCGGGAATGCCAGCAACGACGAAGCGAGTCTGGCTTTGCGACCCAGAAATATTTGACCTTCGGGTTTGCATAGCGGCAATGAAAGCGCATGCCAAGCTGCCTGTCATTCATTGACTTGGCCGCTTTAACAGAAAGGCGATTCGGGAAGACGAATCAAATGGATGGCCCCGTTCCCTTAAACAAGCGAATCATTCAGGAAGCGGGAGCCTGTATGCGCCTCGCGTATCTCCGAGTTCGCGACCGGGAGAAAAGCCGGGATTCGGAGCTTTCAGCAGCCGACGAAATCCGCCTGATGTGTGGCAACAAGGTCGGCCAGAAGGCGCGCGAGCAGTTTCCGGGGGGAAAATTAATTCAAGCTGACAACTTTGCTCAAGCGCTCTTGGCTACCAAGACGGCGTTCGACTCCGGCGAAGTAATCCTCTTCGAAGCCGCGTTTGCGTTTGAAGGCGTCGCAATGAAAGCTGATATTCTTCGACGCCGGAAGGACAACGACTTTGACTTGATTGAGGTCAAGAGCGGGACCGATCCCAACAATTACCTTGAAGATATTGCCATTCAGGTTTGGATTCTCAATAACCTTGGGATTAAAGCGCGCCCATACCTCATGGTCATCGATACTTCGGCTACCATAAAGTCGAAGTCGCTCTTTCAGATCATCGACTGCCGGCGCGAAGTCCGGGAACTGATACCTGAAATCGATTCGCGGATTGAAACCATTCGGGCGATGGTTCTCGCCGGAAAGATCCCAGAAGTTCCCTTTACGCGGAGCTGCCAAGACTGCGACTACTTCGGCGAATGCCTTCCCGGCCTGCCAGATCATCATGTTTTTACGCTTTATCGCGGGGGAAAGAAGATAGACAGCCTTCTGAAGCGCGGTGTCTTGTCCTTGGAATCGATCCCTGCCAAGATCAGTCTGTCGGATCGACAGTCCATCCAGATCCAGACGATCAAATCAGGCAAGCCTTGGCGATCCGCAGATCTTCGGAGGAAACTTAAGGCTGGAATCGTCTATCCGTTTTTTTTTCTGGACTTCGAGGCCGTTTTAGACCCAATTCCAGAGCATCCCAACCAGCGACCCTACGAGATCATGCCGTTTCAATGGTCCTGCCATGTCCAGCGTTCTGCGAACTCTGAGCTGGAGCATTATGAATTCTTGATGGATCGCGCCGGCGACCCGCGACCAGTCTTTGCGGAGAGCCTTCTAAAATGCGTTGAGAACAGCGGTTCGGTTCTCGTATATTCGAGCTTCGAGCGGACGACGCTCAAGAAGCTCGCCGACGCTCTCCCGAAGTTAAAATCAAAGATCAAAAGGTTGGTTGCCCGCTGTTCGACTTACATGCTGTCATCCGGGACAACTACTATCATTCGGAATTCAAAGGCTCATTCTCTATCAAGCAAGTCCTTCCTGCGGTGGTTCCTGAATTGTCGTATGAGAATCTGAATGTAGGCGATGGAATGGAAGCGGTAAGAACGTACTACCGACTGGTTGAAGGACAATTACAGCCCGACCAACATGCCGCAATATCGAAAAGCCTTCGGGAATACTGCAAGATGGATACGCTGGCGATGGTAAGAATTTATGAGAATCTAAATAAATAAGTTACAATCCGCAGCGCTCTTCAAATTTGCTTTGGTTCTTATGTAGACTGCCTTGCCGCCTTTTAAATTGGGTAGTACGGCAGCGCCTTCATGAACCAAATTTTCTCGTGCGAAGTCCTTAGTCAAATATGCATGCGCGCGATTTCTTTCAAAAAGAAATGCTACAACAGCACAAATCAACGCTTCAATATTATCGGAAGTCTTTAAAGCAAAGTCTCTTTCGGCGGAATTCAGGGGCTTAACTTGAAAGAGCTGATCTATATTCTTAATCAATACATTGCGGGCGGTACGAAGCGCCTTGATTTCATTCTTGGCCAATATCGCATTGGCTTCGGACTCCGCCTTACTTGCTTTCGTATTCGTTCTTTTTGTATTCGACTTTAGTAGTCTCCGAACAAGTGCGGTCTCCTTATAGCGTCTGACCGCATCGATTAGTTTTTCACCAGAAAGGGCGTAACTAAGTAAAACGGCAATCGCAAGTCGCGGATGCGTTTCAATAAATTTCGGTTGCTTTGTCTTAAGCCGGCAAACTTGTTCCCTTGAAAATCCGACAATCCGCGCAAGCGCAAGAGCGCGCCAAATGTTGATGCATTGATTCGGAGAGACAATATAATAATGCGACGTTTCTTTAGGGAATTGAAGCGCCTCTAAGAGATTTTTCATCGCCCTATCAGTATTTCGCCAGAAGAACGTCTCGTCGTTTGTATTGCCTTTTGCTGTTTCTGAACAGATAATTAGTTTGAGAGTTTCTGCCGACCATGAGAAAGGTTGATCTACAGCCGTAACGCGAGAAGTTCTTGCCAGTTCCGCAATTCGCTCCAATCCGGCCCGTTCCGACCATGCTTTGCCGGTTTTGTTGGGAAAATCGAAGACAAACTCGCCTTTGACTCTTGAAATTCGAGCTACCGACGAGGAGCCTTTGCCCTTTTTGTCATCTCCGGCCAAATCGACTCCGATATAATATTCAAGAAGGGCGCGTTTTCTTTTCATAATATCCTCCAAGTTTCATTGCGGACCTCATTTGGTTACCGTTCTTGAGCCTTATGCTGTTCCGTTCCGTATCGGTAGCTGATCGGGACTAATGCGGCATCGTCTATCTTCCAAGGCACAACAACAACTATCTCTCCGTAAACGTCTCTGCTATCTCGCTGGAGCTTCGCAATTCAATGCTATGCAGAATGAAAAGCGCCATCCTGTCCGAGTTGGCGCAGGCATGTTCAACTTCGTTGAACGTTAAAAATATTGCTTCGCCGGCTCCCGTTGTTCCCTTGACCTCGACATGCAACTCCGCGTCGCCCTTAGTACAAAGCAAATCGAAGGGCTTGGAACATGAGACATCCTGTATATCGTAGCCAAGGTTTACAAAATGCTGCTCAGCCTGTCGCATTGCATGAAGCTCGATAGCTCGCCGCTCGATTGGCGAAGAAATAAAGCCCTGCCCGCGCCCGGTCGGACGTTCGACGGGAGTCTCTGACTTGGGCCGATCTGGCCAGCCTCCTACGAGATCGAGAACTTGATTCCATTGTTCTGGATCGACCTTGAAAACGGTTCCGCCGCGCGCTTTGGCGACATTTAGCTTCGCCCAGAACGCCAGATGTATCGTCATCCAGCCATAACGGAATGCGCGGAGGTTGGTAGTATGCAACTAGAATGCGATCCTCCGGCCCTTTGAAATCTTCGGTAAGAAAATAGCTCTTGGATGCGTTTAGAGGCAACATGCTTTCCGGATCTGTCAATACTTCCCCAAGTCCAACAATGCCGCGATGCTCATTTTTCAATCCGCGCCAAAAAATTATGAGGTCGCCCCTTTTGACATCCTTTCCCTTTGTTGTCCATGTATCTACATCAAGGCCATTGAGGGCGGTTTCAATGTCGTAGATCTTGGGATCTGCGAAGAATGCCCAATATCGGCGCGATGAAGGCATCGATAGAAATCGCCATTTTAATTGATCGATACCTTCGAAAATGTTCGTTCCAAAGAGCAGCTCTTCCCATGCTCTGAGTTCGCGAGACGCGCCCTCTGAAAGCTCGAAGCTCTGGCCAACGGCCTGCTCAATCGCGGTTCTCGTACTGAATCCGTCAAATTTCTCGCCGTCCGTCTCGCCGGCCATGCCAGCCTTGTATGTCGGGAAGATCATCGATTTGAACCCAACAAACTTGGAAGGGCCGAATAATCGTTCATCGGAATCGAAGACCCAATACGTCGTCTGGCGAACAAGCTGGCGGCTCAGGTCGATCCAAGCGGAAGCATCGCGGTTGAATCGAGCTACGTTGTCGCGCAATTCAGGCAGGGATTCAATCAAGCGAAGGGTCGGCATGCAGCCTCCGTTCATGTTCAGATGTCCTATCGAACAATGCCTACCCAAACCCCTTGTTGCTCAAATGCGCTCTGAAACTTAGCATCATCAGCAATCGTTCTGCTGGGGTCATACACTAGAAATAATACCCATGCTCCCTGAGCACCATAGATTAGTATCCTACTACTCATTTCGGTATGTACGGCGTTTAAACGAGATCGCGCCTTTGGATACTTGAACTCGACAAAGAGCGGATTTTGAAGCTTTGTTCCCTTGTCCGAAAAATCGGGCTTTGTAGTTACTGTTCCGAACGGAAGTTGAGGCGCTTCGCGCGCAAGCCGCTCCTTTGCGGCCAGAAAGACAGCCTCGCCAACGTCCTGTACTTGCTTTTCGTTTTTCGCCTTAACGGATTGAAACGCTGCCGGCAAGCTCGATGCAATAATTGAGCGCAAGCGATGAACGTATCGAATTCTCGGATCGACGGTATGGACTCCATCCAAAACCATGCGAAGGAGACTGTTTTCTGGCAAGACGGCTTTCCGAATATCAGCCGCATGCTCCGAAAGCTTTTTCTCGACCAATCGGTTGACTAGTATATGATGCCGTTGAAAAAGCTCATGACCCGATTGAAGAAACGCAGCCGAATCGTTTTGGGGCAGGCAATCGTATAGTTCTGGATACGCTTCAACAAGTTGCTCTGGATTGCTAATTTGTTCAAGCTTATGGGCGAACCTGACGTAGTTCTCCGCATGCGTCCGGTCATCCCCGTCTTTGAGCGCGTTAGTAAATATGTCTTTTTCATACCGGGACGGTAGATCATGTTTTGACAAACCGGCAGATTCCGTTGCGAATCGACGGTCAATACACTGCGTACAGGTTCCGCAATGAGGTTGGAATTTCGTTTGTCCTTCTGTATGGGCACAAGAAATTGCCTCTTGAATGAGTTCCGGATGTCCAGACGAAGAGATCATTTCGACAACCTCCTTCTTAGTTTTAAACAATAAGGTATTGTTTATCGATAATTCCGCATCTCCAACAACGGATGAGATAAGATCAGAAACTAGCTCAATGTATCTCGGATGAGTAGACCGAGACAAAAATGCACCAAGGTTCTGGCCCGAACGGGGTAAATTGAAGCTAACGACTCCGTTATCGCATAGTCGGATCTCCGAAATGCTGTAAAGCTTTGCCATCGCAACGGCAAGCGCCGTAAAAAGAAACGAACGACTTCGCTGAGAATAGTCCCTTGGCCGTTGGCCGGATGCGCGATTGACCCAAAGCGTTGCATGGGGAAACTGCCATGTTTTGAAGCGCTCCCTCAACAGCCCTGCTAAATTGCCCTGTCGAGTATGAATTGTCGATACAGGAACATGGCTAACTAAGAGGGGTCGCCGTCCTTGTCCAATGGCTTCAATCGTCGCGGCCAAAGAATCTAGACCGCCTGAAAACGGGATGATGAGATCCGGAGAAAGCGGCGATTGCGGAACATCCCCGAATTTCAAAAATTGACTGTTTTTCTCGGCTCTCTTTCCAAATTCGAATTTAAAGCGATCTTCAGTTAGGAACTCCAGCGTATTTTGAAGCTTCTCCTTAACAGATCCCCTGCTCCAAAAGTCTCGGTCAAACACGGGAATCGAAAGTTGAATGTCTCGGGACCAAGATTCAGCAAAGACTTCCGTACTACTTCCTCTATAGAGCCGGTTATCGGCGGCAAAGACATACGCGGCAATGTGCAAGAGATCATCAACGCGCGCTGGCAGATCGCTCTTCAGTTTTGCACTTAGGACACCAATCTCGAAACGAACGTTAGGTTTCTTGCCGCGCGTATTTAGTTCTAGGAACTGAATACCATTCAGCGAGGTCGGCTTCTGGCCGAATTTGTCGCAGAGAACCAAGGCTTGATTCATCGCTGGCCCTCTTCGAGGTCCATAGCCAGCTTTTCCAGCGCGTATGCAGTAAATCCCGATGTTTCATTTGCCGAAATGTTGCTATTGGTCTCCCAATTATGCTTCGAAAACCATCCGCCAGCGAACTCCTCAATAATCTTTGATGCTTCATAGCAATATCGCGTTAAATCTTCATGCAATTTGGAAGCTTGAACAGGGGATGAAATTGCCTTGTCCGGACCAACGGAATTCGATAGTTCTTTGTCTGCAATGTAACCAAAACATCGGCTAGTAAATCCCGCGAAGAATTCCCTTGCAACATTTCCGAAATGCTTCTGGGTTGATATTTCACGACAAGCCTGTTGGATTTCCGTAAGACCAGATTGGCCAAAGAGGTTTTGAGAGCCTGAAACAATATGGTCGGAAAGAACCTTCCGAAGCGTTAGCTCTGCCATGCGAGAAAAGACAGAGGGCGTTCCGGCCGCGCGGTTCTGTGCTTCTACAGCGCGCGCAATTTGGGCAACAAGGCTGACCGGGCTGATTGACGCCGGATTACGGACGCCAAGCCGTTTTAATTCAGCCGTAAAATCGTTACCGCGCGCTGCTGTCGCAATTCGCACCAAGATCCAAAAGCAATGATTCAGCGAACGGTCCTGCTTTAGGACTTGGAATTGCTGTTGAGTAGCCCGAGAGGCAGAGCGCGCAATGTCCTTTGAGTTGACGGCATCAGACTGTAGCGAGTCGAATACGTCGTGCCATTGCTTTGACTTGGGAAGACGACCGAGTCGTATATGGCCCATTGGGTTTGAAGCTCCAAGCGCGTCGTCTTTCGGCGACGGGCTTCAGCTTTTAATCTTTTCGTTCAGCCCTAGCTTACGAAGCCTGTCTTCATTTCTTCGAAGCGATGCTGCCGGAAGCCGCCTGTTGGTTCAGCCTCGAAGCAATATTGCACAAGTTCATTTTCGTTGTTACTTATCATACCCTCTTTTATAAATGCGCAGGCGATATTTTTCAATTCTTCGAACCTTAGCCCCGGCGAGACCGCCATGAGTACGTCATACCATAGTCAATATTGGGCGCATCTCCTCTTCTTGAAGGGGACAACGGGAACCATCGAGAGCCTGTCGCGCTCGATCTCGAACGCAAGGGTCAATCTCAATCCGCATCAGGTCGACGCTGCCCTGTTCGCCTTTCGGTCGCCGCTTTCCAAGGGCGTCATCTTGGCCGACGAGGTTGGGCTGGGCAAGACCATTGAAGCTGGGATTGTTCTTTCGCAGCGCTGGCAGAGTGTCGTCGCTGAATCCTGCTCGTTCTGCCGCGGAAAGAATGTGAGTACCCAATAATACCAGAGGCAAGAATGGCTAAAGGCATCTTCATAACCAAGGTCAATCCGGCTTACGATGACCTTCCGGAGGCCCGGTATCATTTTCCCCGCATGTATCTCGGTCAGGCGAAGCAGATCGTCGGCGACTGGATCATCTATTATGAGCCGGGGCGCAATCATGGCAGAAAAGTCTATTTCGCTACGGCGCGGGTTGATTCGATTGAACCAGATCCGATGCTGGCCGACCGCTACTACGCCCGCATCAGCGAGTATTTGCATTTCCCAAGCCCGGTTCCTTTCAGGATCGACGACAAGTATTTCGAGAGCGGCTTACGGCTGGCAGACGGCAAGGTAAACGCTGGCCTGTTTCAACGGGCGATCCATCTGCTGCCTGATGCCGAGTACGCCATCATTGTTCAAGCGGGTCTTGGTTCTGCGACATCGACTGACGACGGAGCGGTCATGGTCGCAGAGCCGGAAGCGGATTACAGTCGCCGAACGATCCAGTCCATCGTCAACCGGCCACTGCGAGACGCGGCATTTCAACAGGTTGTACGCGAGGCATACGATGCGACTTGCGCAATGACAGGCTTGAAACTCGTCAACGGCGGCGGG
>Ga0206927_1216_pt1 | contig 11095 bp, 9 predicted proteins | sample Alteio_BWOrgHeat_60_FD_153249 | JGI IMG/M metagenome (GOLD analysis project Ga0206927, IMG submission 153249) | Enriched cells from forest soil in Barre Woods Harvard Forest LTER site, Petersham, Massachusetts, United States -... | ecosystem: Environmental > Terrestrial > Soil > Temperate forest > O... | reverse complement strand
AGAAGTATATTTGCAGGATAAATCGTTATCTTTATAATTGAAAAACCCTTAATAAAAACATCACATGAAACAAATCCTGTTATTTTCATTTATCTTTTGTTCGCTTGCAATGAATGGGCAGAATGGGAAGCAGCCTTTTGTGTTGGGTTCGGTGGAGGAGATTCAATCGTCTGTGCTTTCGGAAAAACGGACTTTGAATATTTATTTGCCGGAGGGTTATAAGGAGAATGATACGGTGAGGTATCCTGTTATTTATCTGTTGGATGGTTCGAAGGATGAGGATTTCATTCATATCTGTGGATTGGTTCAGTTTTTTAATATGATGGATATGATGCCGAAAGCAATTGTGGTTGGTATCGGGAATGTGGACAGGAAAAGGGATTTTACTTATCCTACTACTATTGAAAAGGATAAGAAAGCGTATCCTACTACGGGTGGTTCGGAGCAATTTATTGCTTTTATTGAGCAGGAACTGGAGCCTTTTATTGAGAAGAAATATATGACTTCTTCATCGAAAATATTTATCGGACAGTCATTGGGTGGGTTGCTGGGTGTTGAAATTCTTTTTAAGAAGCCTGCTCTTTTTAATACTTATATTATTGTGAGTCCGAGCCTTTGGTGGGATAATGAGAGTTTGCTTTTGAAATCTCCGGAGGTGTTAAAATCTTCTTTTCATCAGAAAACTACTGTTTATATTGCTGTCGGGAATGAGGGTGATATTATGGTGGGTGATGCGAAACGTCTGGAGAAAATATTGAAGAAAGATGAGGGGAATTTGAATGTTGTCTATACTTATTTTCCGGATGAGAATCATGCTACTATATTGCATCAGGCTGTTTATAAGACGCTTGAGGGGATGTATAGGAAGGTTAAGAAGGATTAGGGAATTATTTCGGAGGTACAGCTGGGAATATTTTAAAAAAAAGCCACAGATTCACAGATTAAAATTAATTTCCATAATATTTAAATTATCACAAATTATAAATTAATCATTTCATGATTAATTTTATAAGGATTAATCTGTGATAATCTCTTCTTTTATAATTAATCTGTGAATCTGTGGCGGCTTTATGTAATCAATAGTTTCTCACAAAACTCCATGTAGAAGCATTTAATGGGATATTTTTTGTACCTTTGTCCATATTTTATAATCTCATTCGTCATTATGGTGTAAATCAAATAATGTTTAATTTAAAATAAATAACAAGATGGGAAAAACAATTGTACAAAAGGTAGTGTTCAAGAACACAACACCTAAAGCGGTTTATAATCTTTATATGGATGCAAAGTTGCATTCGGAGATTGCTGGTTCTCCTGCAAAAATAACGGCTAAGGAAGGAACAAAATTCTCGGCACATGGGAATTATATCAGTGGAAAAAATTTGCTTTTGGTAAAAGATAAACAAATTGTGCAAACATGGAGAGCGCAGGGATGGGATAAATCGGATACTGATTCTATCTTTTCAATCAATCTTGAAAAGAAAGGAAATGATGTGGTGCTGCATGCTGTTCATGCAAATGTTCCGGATAAGGCTGTCGAAGCCATTAAAAAGGGATGGAACGATCATTATTGGAATCCTTGGAAACAGTATCTTGCGGGGAAACCTATTACACGACCGAAGATGTAATTAGAAATAATATACAAATAATAAAAGCAGGAATCAGCAATGGTTCCTGCTTTTTTTTGTTTATGCAAATGAAAAAAGAACTATATTTGCGATATTATAAACCAATATTAAATCAAAACTAATCATGAAAAAATTAACAACAATAATTCTTACTCTTGGATGTTTTGTATTCATTCAGAATGCATCAGCACAAAAAATCTTTTCTACAGATGTCGATTATAAGGCGGATATAAAAGTTTATGTTGTTGATGCTGATTATAAAGCCGACTTGCTTGTATATAAAGTTGATGCCGATTATAAAGCTGATGGCAATGATGGCAAATGGTTCTTCACTGATGCAGATTACAAAGCAAAGAAAAAGATATTCTTTGTGGATGCCGATTATAAGGCTAAGTGGAATAATATGGCTAAGAAGCAGTTGCTATATTAAACTACTTTTTTTCTTTTGGTGCAGGTAATTCTAGAAGATCACCATAAGGATAACCACAATTTTTCTTTACATCGAAACTGAAAATCTTAGTAAAAACACTGTCCTTGGCATTGAAGCTGAAGATATTCCCATCGTAATAATCGCTTCCGGAATTTGACATTCCATAGATCAGGTTATTGCTTCCGAAGATAAGACTGCCATATGGAAACAAACCATTTTTGTTATCAAAATGATGGAGGTAAGTGTAAGTAGAGTCAGCGGGATTAAAACTAAAAATAGACCCGTAACCGGCAGCACCGCCCAATCGTGTCATTGCATATAATTTACCATCAGGACCTTTGGTGAAGCTTCCAAAAGGATCTCCACCAGTGTGACCGAACAAGTTAAACTCAAGTTTGTATGCGCTGTCTTTAATGTTATAACTGAAGATAATTCCACGACTGTTTGTTCCTCCATTAGTGGTTAATCCATAAAGTTTGTTATTATTTGCAAGAGTAAGAGTACTGCATGGACCGGTGCCTTTAGAATAGTCCTCGAAGTTATATAAAACACTATAAATACTTGTTGCAGGATCATAACTGAAAATAACTCCTGAGCCATGTTTCCCTCCCTTCGAACAGGTTCCGTAGAATTTACCATTGCTAAGTTGAACCAGGTTTCCTTTAGGGTTTTTACCATCACTATTGGTAAAAATATGAAGGTCTTTATATACTTTTGTGACAGGGTCAAAACTAAATAGTACTCCATTACCCTCAGAATAATAGAGTGAATCGCCACCTTTTTCAGTCATTCCATAGAGTTTTCCATCCTTTCCCTGGATGAGGCTGTTGTATGGATGCGTTCCTGTGGCTGCTGTAAAATCCATAAGTTTTGTAAACTTATAATCCACAGGGTCAATGCAGAAAAGGGTACCATGGAAATCAGCACCACCACTTGAAGTCATTCCATACAGCTTGCCGTTACTTGCTTTTAATAAACTGCCAGTTGGTAGGTTTCCGGAAAGAGAATCGAAGGAATAAACAATTTTAAAATCTGTTCCATCTTCATTTATCTTAAAGATTGCACCATCATTATATACTCCTCCATAGTTGCATGTTCCCCATAATTGCATTGGTTGGGTTTGAGAGTGAAGGGGGAATAATGAAGCGTGAAGAATTAAAAGTAGTGCTACTATTTTAAAGGATTTGTTTATCATTTTAATCGAATCTATATTACTTTTTGAGAGGGTTCAAAGATAGCTAAAGTTTATGAAATGAATAGAAATCAGAGCCTTCTACAGCTCAATAATCACTCATTATCATATTTTTTCCGTATCTTTGCCTTGATAAACAGAAAAAAGCAGGAATGAATAAGAAAATATATGCATTTATGGGTGTTGTGGGGCTGTTAACAATAATTAAGTTGTTTAGCTTTTCTAAGGTTGATAATAATGCCGAATACCATCGCACCTTTACTGATAACTACCATGTCTTTGCATTGGATATACCTAAGAATCTGAATTTTGCAGGAGAGAAAGTTCCTTTAAATGACTTTGATGTCCGTGAACGATTAGACCGCGAGTTGTCAATCAATGTTTACTGGCAATCTCAGACCATGCTGATGATTAAACGCTGTGGCAGATGGTTTCCGATTATAGAACCTATCTTAAAAAGGAATGGTGTTCCTGATGATTTTAAATACATTGCGCTTACTGAAAGCGGACTTACAAATGTTGTTTCCCCCTCAAATGCTGTCGGGTTCTGGCAGTTTTTAGCTGAAACAGGAAGGAACTATAATCTGACTGTTAATACCGAGATTGATGAACGATATGATGTGGAAAAATCCACCGAAGCTGCTTGTAAGTACTTCCTTAATGCCTATCAGCAACTCGGTAACAACTGGACATTGGCTGCTGCATCCTATAACATGGGAATAGGTGGTATTCAAAGTCAATTACAAAAACAAAGAGTGAAATCATATTATGACCTGTTATTGAATGATGAAACCTTCAGGTATATTTCAAGATTACTTGCTATAAAAGAAATTGTTGCGAATCCTTTGAAATATGGTTTTCATCTTCGAAAAGGCGATCTTTATCCACCAATCCCTACCCGGATTATAACAGTTGATTCAACGGTTACTGACCTTGTTGATCTTGCCGAAAAAAATAAGACTACGTATAAAATGATTCGCTTGCTTAACCCCTGGCTCCGACAAAGTTCTTTAACAAATCCTGCTCATAAGAAGTACCAGGTAAAGATATTGCAACCCGGTTTTGTTTATCCCGATGACGAAAATGATACGGGTTCAAATGGAAGTCAGGTTGAGGTAGGTGCAATAGATTCTTTAGCTAAAAACACAGTTAAAGATACTACGAAGGCGAAATAAGGTCAGTCTTCAAACTCCTCCGATTCTTCTGCTTTCTTCTTTTTAAATATTCTGATTCTTGATTCGTCGCCACGAATAAGGCGTTCGATATTCTTTTGATGAGTGACTAAAACCAAAACAGCAATGAGCATGGAGAACAGGTTGAATATCATGTAGTCGTTATGAAATCCATAGTAGAGTATAAAAGGAAATGAACTTCCTGCTATCATGGAGCTAAGCGAAACATATCCGCTTATCAAAAGAGAAATGACGAAAATTCCCATACATATTTCGGCAGTTCGCGGGTGAATGGCAAGCATCATTCCTAATAAAGTAGCCACCCCTTTACCACCTCTGAATCCTGCATAGATAGGGAAGATATGCCCAATCAGACATGCGATGCCGGCTCCCATCTGAAGATTTTTATATTCTATGGAGCCCGGTAAAACAAAATTAAACTTCTCGAGAACAACAACAAGTAAAGCAACTGATGCCCACCCTTTAAATACATCAATAGCTAAAACAGGAATACCAGCTTTGGGTCCCAGAACTCTGAAAGTATTGGTTGCACCCGCATTGCCACTCCCATATTCACGGACATCAATCTTATAAAATATCTGCCCTATCCAGACGGCTGTCGGAACAGAACCTATCAGGTAGGCACCTATAAGGGTAATGATATTTGAAATGGAAATCATCGAGGGTTGCTAAGCCGCCAAAATTAGGAAAATAAAGGATACCCTTTGGGAAAAGAAGGTTAATGTTCACTGATATTTCATTTAAAATAAAATCTGTAATTTTATCCTCTCAATAAATCATCATAAAATGAATACAATTATAAAAGCATTTATCATCCTTTCAATCATTTGGATAGGTTGTATTAATGTTAATGGACAAGCTCCAACAATTCAATGGCAAAAATTCCTTGGCGGAAGCAATGGGGATTATGCCACCTCTATCATTCAAACTACCGATGGCGGCTATGCTGTTGCTGGATATACTTTTTCCAGCGATGGAGATGTAAGCGGATGGCACGCCGGAATTGATCAGGACGGAAACCCTACTTCGGACTTCTGGCTTGCACGTTTAGATAGCGCTGGAAATTTGTTATGGGAGAAATGTTATGGCGGCTCTGATGAAGAGGAAGCAAACGCGGTGATTCAAACTGCCGATGGCGGTTTTGCTCTCGCCGGTTTTGCTTATTCTCATGATGGCGACATTACTTTCAATCATGCAGCTGGTGATTATTGGGTCGTGAAAACTGATGCTTCCGGAGTTTTGCAATGGCAAAAATGTTATGGCGGAAATAATACTGATTATGCATATTCTATTGTTCAAACAACCGATCATGGCTATGCTGTTGCAGGCTATGCAAAATCTCCTGATGGAAATTTAAACAATAACCATGGAGGCGCTGATTACTGGCTGATGCGCATTGATTCTATAGGTCTTATTCTCTGGCAGAAAAACTATGGAGGCACTGCCGATGATGAAGCTCATTCTATTGTGATGACTGCTGACGGAGGGTTTACGCTTGCAGGTTATAGTTCATCGAATAATATTGATGTCTCCGTGAATCATGGTGATAAGGATTACTGGTTAATGCATACCGATTCTACCGGAACCTTGTTATGGCAAAAATCCTATGGTGGCAGCGGTGAAGATAATCTGCTGTCGATGAATAAGACTTTGGATAGTGGATATATCATGGCTGGCTATACTTATTCGGATGATAATGATGTAAGCGGAAACCATGACAACACAGGAAACACAAAAGATTATTGGATAGTGAAAACAACCGATTCAGGAAGCATCCAATGGAAATATTGCTATGGAGGAACATGTGATGATGAAGCAGAATATATCATTCAGACAAATGATGGCGGATACCTGGTTACAGGATATACCTGTTCCACAGATGGCGATGTTACGGGCTTTCATGGTGGTTATGATTATTGGATTTTGAAATTAAATAATTTGGGGCAAATCCAATGGGAGCAGTGTTATGGCGATTCTTTAAATGAATATGCCACCTGCGGAATACCGACAACTGACGGTGGTTATGCCATCTGCGGACAGGGAGATACCAATAATGTTGATTACTGGATAGTGAAACTGAATACAACAATTACCGCCGTACCTGATTTGACCACAACTGATTATTCCATTATTTATCCAAATCCATTCAGCAACAAAACGACTTTGAAAATAACAGGACTGAATGAAGATGTATTTGTAGCTATTTATGATTTATCGGGGAAGGAAGTAGAGCAATTTCTTGCCAATGGGAAGAAAGAAATAATCATCGACAGGGAGCAACTTCAAAGCGGGATGTATTTTTATAAGGTTTTTGATAAGAATACAATTTTGATAGCAAATGGGAAGTTTGTTGTCGAATAAAATTTAGCTTATTTCTTCCTCCATATTTTAATTATGTCAAATGATGATTATAAATGTCAAGCTTCCATAGAATTGTGTCATCAGCCTGTGGAATTGTGTCATAAGCCTGTGGAATTATGTCACCAGCGCATGGAAATATGTCACCAGCCTATGGAATTATGTCATGAGCCTGTAGAATTATGTCACGAGTCTATGGAATTGTGTCAGGAGCTTATGGAATTATGTCACCAGCCTGTGGAATTGTGTCACCAGCGCGTGGAATTGTGTCAGAAATGGTCACGCTGGTTTGCTTTTGCCCTGAAAACCACCCTTGCCTGAAGTGTGGCTTTGGCTATGGATAGTGGGTTTTGATGGAAAGGGGGGAAAAGAATGAAACTGGGTTGTAAATTGTTAAATTGAGAAAGTTCATAGGAAATTCATTTAAGGAGGATGTTTTGATATTTATTTTCATCCTATTCCAACCTTTTGAATGCTTTTTTCATCTTGTAATAAATAAACTGAACATTTGAAACTCTAAAAAACAATCAAAATGAAAAAAAACAAACTTCTCTTTATCGTAATTATGTTCTCCTTAATTGGTTTGAATATTAAAGCACAGGTTCCTCATTTTTGGGGAATGACGACTGGATATTCTTATGATTTTTCCAGCACAATTTATCAAATATATGCTGATGGATCAGGTTATCAGCAGGTAGTTATCAATTATCCCGATTGGACTGTATATGGTAAACTCGTAAGTGCTCCAGATGGTAATTTTTATGGATTGGCTTTTGGGGGTCAAGGTTCCGGAGGAGGATTATTCAAGATCAATCCTTTAACAAATGCTTTTACTGATGTGTGCGATGTTCCCAATATTCATCTTTGGAATCCTACAGGCAATGTAACCTTGGCTAATAATGGTAAATTATATGCTACTGCACCTTTAGGAGATTCGTCATGTCAACATGGAGGAATTTTTTGTTATGATGTCAATGCAAATCAAACTTATACTGTATATTGTTTTGATTCAACAGGTTTATCAGGCAGTAATGCTTCAAGTACTCTTTTGCTTGCTAATAATGGATTACTTTATGGTTTTAATGGTGAAGGAGCAAATGGATATGGAGTTATATTCAGTTTTGATCCAATCACCAATTCATATTTGGATATATATAATATGGATAACATAAATGGAGGTGGGACTGCGAGTAGTATGATTCAGGCAAATAACAGCTTGCTTTATGGTATGACAAGCGGCGGAGGCACTTCAAATGATGGAGTAATTTTCAGTTTCGATATATCCACTAATACCTATACCAAATTAGTTGATTTTACAGGAAGTAATGGAGCTACACCTTCAGGCATACCTTTAGAAGTAAATGATAGTTTGCTTTATGGACTTACGTCAATTGGTGGGACGGAGAATGCCGGTGTTATTTATTGTTATAATATTAATTCAAATACATACAGTGTGGTTCATAACTTTGATACACTCACCGGAAACATTTATCCAAGAGGAAGTCTAATACAGGCAAGCAATGGAAAACTATATGGAACAACTGGTAATACATTCTCTTATCTTGATTCAATAGGGAATTCTATTTTTCAATTTGACCCTATTAATAATACATATACAGATATATTTAATTTTGTGGTTGGTATAAATGGTACAAATGGTTTTGGTCCCGGTGATTTAATGGAATCTCCATTGACATCAGGCATTAAAACAATAACTAATAATAAAGAAATTAGTGTTTATCCCAACCCGGCAAACAACACTGTTACATTCCGCTCCGATTCTCATCCCAACTTAATCGGGACATTTCTCAATTCTCAACTTATAATTACAGATGTACTTGGAAGAGAGATTTATCATCAACCAATCATCAATCCAAATCAAACAACAATAAATGTTTCGCAATCGAATAACGGTGTATATTTTTATCAGTTAACAAACGGTACAGAAACATTCAGAGGAAAGTTTGTAAAGGAATAGTAATTAATGCTGTTCCTGATTATCCCCGGCATCATCATCAGCAGTCTTCTTAATAAAATCATTCTTCTTCCGTTCAGTCGAAAGCATATACTGAAATGCCGTCTTATCTTTCACAGCAGGTGCCTGTCGTTTATCAGGTTTCATATCTCTGATGATTTTATTAAATGCTTCATTTGAAGAAATTGCCTGCAGAATTCCCCGCTGATAACTGAAGAAATACCAGGTGTTTGCATCCACTTCAAGATAAATATTCAGGATATCGCCACTACGTTTCCGCACCACTTCTATTGTTCCTCCAATCATTCGGTTTACCTGTATCTTATACACATTTGCCAAGCCGTTTGGTTCAGTTGTTCTAAATGAACGGAACTCCGGTTTATAAGTCATCTTCATATCCGAAAATAAGAACGGTTTCTTCAACTCATCCGGGAACTTCTTATAGCTGTTGTATAATGCCATATCCGAAATCATCTTAGCAGCTTTCTCTTTGCCCACCAATTCACTCAAACCTTGTTCAAATTCTGGTCGGTTATCAGTAGTAGGAGATAATGTTGTAATGGCAGCAATCTGGTCCGTCATCTGTTTCAGAGCATCCTCATTAAAGAAGAAATCCAGCAACATCATCATATCCATAGTCAATGTTTTCTTGTTGATATTATAAGTCGCACTTCCTACCGTTTGCATATCAAGTTGTCCGAAGTTACCACCAAGATTCAATTTCCCTTCACCATATAATTCACAGGTCTTAGTATTTAAACTTAAGAAATTACCGGGGAGATTTGTATTCAAAAGTTTATCCATGTTTGATATTCGATACTCGCTCGAAGCTCTGTCATAAGCAAGAAATCCAAAAGCAGTAACAACCTGTTCATCCGCTCCACCCTTCTTAGGAGTAAGGAAAGCAGGATAAACAATTGTGGAATCTTTAGTAAGCATTATACCCGATACAAGCTTAGTTCCTTCTTCATCAATCTCCTCATGCTCAATCGGAATTGCAATCTCAGTTGGATTAATACTTCCTTTAAACTTAAACCACGAAGCTTCCATGTTTCCACAATTAAAGAACCGCAACCTTGAATATCCATTAAAGAAAAGATATTCATTAGAAGCCGTCAATTTAACGTCTCCATGATAAGAGAAAGGAGGTCCTAAAACAAATACAGTATCCGTCACTGTTCCAACAGCATAGGTCTGTCCACTGGTATCCACCGATATTTTATCCATGTGTATTGCCTGCCGTGTTTTCGTTTCATCCACATAATCATAATCACCGCTGCCCGAATAATATTTCCTTCCGTTAATAAGAATATTTGCGTTGTAAAGATGATGATATTTAGTAACAGTATTTGCAACAATCCTTGCATTCTTAAATGGATCCAAAACTGCCTTTCTTCTGATTACTACATTACCACTATCAGGAGTTATTCCTGCATCCGCAACATTAATATTCTGCACCTCATGAGCATGGATTACATAATCCTTCAAACTGAATTCAGCAACCGGTGCACGGAAGCGCAATGAATCCTGCGTAGGATTTGTAGAAACAAACTCAGACCCTGAAAATTCAAGATTTGTAGTATCTCTCGATGATGTATTACTCGAACTAAAAGCCATTGATTGTTTATCCATATCCCACTTAAACTTGTCTATGTAACAGATATATTGATTGAGTGGAAACTTTTGAGGTGTTGTCCCTGAATTAGATTTAAACTCTCCTGTTTTCTGAATGAAATCAATGTCAGCAGAAACATTTTTCGAATCAAATGCCAAGGTGGACGAGTCAGAAGATCTCAATCTGAAAGCCGAAGTATCACAATGAACCGTATTCATCTTGAAATGAAACAAATCAGCTTCCAGTTCAGCACCTGAAAAAGCCATCAATCCACTTCCTGTCAGCCCTGTCGGTTCATTAACATAATTGCCCTTAAACGTTGAGAATCCATCATACATATCCAATGGTATTCCTCCTCCATAAACAAATTCTTTTTCCTGGTAAGGCATATAATGAATATAAACATTCATAGCATTAACTTCCGGGAACTCAACTCCTTTATAAATTTCCTTTTTAACAATAAACTGGTAAGCATTAGTATTACTAGAATCAGGGTAGAAAAAGAACTCATGCGATTTTGCAATAGAGGTAAGATAATCCAAATTACCATCACCGCGCAAACCTTTATTACTCAGATTAATAGTACTGAAATAGGTTGCCTTCGAACCATAAACAGGGAATCCTCCAACAGGCGTCTGCCTCACAAATCCAAGAGAATAATCAGGTTGAAGCCGCAACGTATCCTTGAAATCAGGGAAGATACT
>Ga0206927_1207_pt2 | contig 11160 bp, 9 predicted proteins | sample Alteio_BWOrgHeat_60_FD_153249 | JGI IMG/M metagenome (GOLD analysis project Ga0206927, IMG submission 153249) | Enriched cells from forest soil in Barre Woods Harvard Forest LTER site, Petersham, Massachusetts, United States -... | ecosystem: Environmental > Terrestrial > Soil > Temperate forest > O... | reverse complement strand
TTTGTGGTTTTACTTATTACTTAGGGCTTAAGACATGAGACTTAAGACCTTAATAATGCGTATTTTTGCATCTTATTAAAGATTAATTGAAAAATGACCACCGAAAACGAAATTTCAGAGCAAGACGACCAGGAACTTTATGAGCATCATCGGTTTGTGGTGGATAAAGGGCAGTCGCCGTTGCGGATTGATAAATGGCTGATGAATCATGTGCAGAATGCTTCGCGAAATAAGATTCAGAATGCGGCTGAGGCGGAGAGTATTTTGGTGAATGAGAAGCCTGTAAAGTCGAATTATAAAGTGAAACCGGGTGATGTGATTTCGATTGTGATGGCGCATCCGCCGCGCGATACGGAGGTTTATCCTGAGGATATTCCGCTGAATATTTTGCATGAGGACCATGAGGTGATAGTTGTTAATAAGGAGGCTGGAATGGTGGTTCATCCCGGGCATGGGAATTATACGGGCACTTTGGTGAATGCTTTGGTCTTTCATTTTCAGCATCTTCCGACGGCTTCGGAACATGGAATGCGACCGGGTTTGGTGCATCGGATTGATAAAAATACTTCGGGATTATTGGTGATTGCAAAGACGGAATTGGCGATGACGATGCTGGCAAAAGAATTTTTCGACCATACCATTGAGCGGACTTATCAGGCTTTGGTTTGGGGAGATTTTAAAGAGGATTCAGGAACTGTTGAAGGCAATATCGGGCGCAGTTTGAAGGATAGAACGGTGATGGATGTTTTTCCGAATGGAGAATATGGAAAAGAGGCGATAACGCATTATAAAGTCATTGAGCGATTTGGATATGTAACCCTGATTGAGTGTAAACTGGAGACCGGACGGACGCATCAGATAAGGGCGCACATGAAATTTATCGGACATCCTTTGTTTAATGATGCAACCTATGGCGGGGATAAGATTTTGAAGGGAACTACCTTTAGCAAATACCGACAGTATATTGATAATTGTTTTAAGATAATGCCTCGACAGGCGCTTCATGCAAAGTCATTGGGATTTATTCATCCGGGAACGAAAAAGAAAGTCTTTTTTGAGAGTGAATTACCTGAGGATTTTAAGCTGCTCATTGAAAAATGGAGAGCTTATGCGGTGAATGTGAATCAGTAAAAACTTCAACATTAATGAAATCCTCCTGAATTAGGAATGGGAGGATGAGAATTATCTTTCGGGAGTTTCGTGCTTGTTTTATCTTTTTTATTTCTCACATCAGATGCAAGCTCTACAGTCCAAGTCCCAGATTTGAATATAAAATCATCATAACTGCCATCGGGACCGTAGAATTCATACATTCCTTCTAATTTAGGATCGCTTGGTTGAAGATGATCATAGGTTATTTTTTTATCCCTTTCATCATATCGTAATGACATTGACACATCTGCAGAATAAGTCAAGAGCACCCTATCCTGAGTTTTCTTATTAATCTTAAAAATCGGGAATCCGAAAAAAACTTTTTCACCGGATATATAAACCACATCAATAATCTTTTGAGATTTCTTCCAGTCAATCCATCGTTTTCCCAATAAAACATAATACATTTTGCCATGGCGTTTGCAAGGAATCATCTGATAATAGACAGCACCGTACCAATTTGCAGGAGTTAATTTTGCTAGTTGAGGATTATCAATATCGCCACCGGTATTAACTAAAGGATAAATCTTGGAAGTCTTTTTTAGCTTATTATATGTCTGTAAATACCCGAAGTAATTATAGGAAGACCTATCTCTCTTTGGCAGTGTCCATGTAATTATCCTGAATGAATTATCAGGAGCAGTTTGTATCGTAACATTTTTTACTGAATCAAAAGGAAAGAAAAAAGAATTATCAGTTATTAAAGCCGCTTCCATAAACTCCGTAAACCGTTTATTGGAAAAAATCCGGGTGCTGTCATCCTCAGCACTTAAAATTATTTTACCGATTACTTTCAGGCTATCAGAATAAGTTTGCAATTTAGAATTCTGAGAAATAGCAAAGCCATTTATCAAAACTAAACAACCGAATAAACTTAATTTCCTCATTTAACTTTCTTTTATAACTGCAAAGTAAGTGTTTTTGTTTCTATAAAAGAAAAATCCGCATCAGACTATAACAGTCAAATGCGGATTGGTTTTCTTCTAATTAGTTTTTTTAGATATGCATTGCAGCCTTCTTCCCGAGAAGTTGCTCCTGACTTTCCCTGTGGTTTTCATCATCTACACAGCAGTCAACAGGACAAACGGCAGCACATTGTGGCTCATCATGGAACCCAACGCACTCCGTACATTTGTCGCTAACAATGTAATAAAGATCCATAGATACAGGAGTTTGTGCCGCATCGGAATCCACAACACTTCCATCAAGTCTTGTAAAAGGTCCTTTTACAGTTGTTCCATCAGAAAACCTCCATTCTGCGCCACCTTCATAGATAGCGTTATTTGGACATTCAGGTTCACAAGCTCCACAATTGATACATTCTTCAGTTATTTTAATAGCCATAATTATTTTTTATTATTTGATTTATCGGCTGCAAAATTAATAATAAATTTAACTTCGCACCGCAAAACTAATAGCAAAATTGATTTTTTTATGACTATTGAACAAAGAAGAACCCTTTTATTGAGAACAGGAGATTTCCTTACTCAATTCGTTAATGGGAATTTATATGGCGATAAATATAGCATCGAGCTTCTCGATTTAATTGAAAAAGCATCCACAATTAATCCTTTTTTTACCGTAAATGACGTCATGCAATCACTACGTTCTATTGCTTTTTGCCTTAGAGAAAGTGAGGTGGATACCTGGTTGAATAACTATAAAGAAGAATTAGAAAAACCTGTTAATCCTAAAAACATTGGAGTTATAATGGCAGGTAATATTCCTTTAGTTGGATGGCATGATTTGATTTGTGTTATCATTTCAGGACATAATTTTATTGGCAAACCATCTTCTGATGATGCCAATTTAACCCAATTCTTAGGAAGATTATTGATTGAATTAGAACCTTCTCTGAAAGATAAGATTCAATTCTCAGAAAGATTAACCGATATTGATGCTATTATTGCAACAGGGAGTAACAATTCCGCCCGATATTTTAATTCTTATTTTGGTAAATATCCGAATATCATAAGAAAGAACAGAAATTCTGTTGCAATTATTAAAGGAGAAGAAACAGCAGAAGATTTGAACAATTTAGGTAAAGATATATTTCAATATTTTGGTTTGGGATGCCGCAATGTATCGAAGTTATATGTCCCTAAGGATTATGTTTTCAATTTCTTTTTTGAATCCATCGAATCATTTAATAAAATTATTGACCATCATAAATATGCTAATAACTATACCTATAACCGAACAATCTTTTTAATGAAACAAGTTGTTTTCCTGGATAATGGGTTTTTATTAGTTAAAGAAGACAACAGCCTGACTTCGCCGATTTCGGTTATTCATTATGAAAGATATGAAAATGAAAACCATTTGAATGAACTGATAAAAAAGGAAGCCGAAAACATTCAATGCATCATTTCAAAAAATAAAACCTATCCCGGAAGTATTGATTTTGGTTTCTCTCAATTCCCTCATCTTTGGGAATATGCGGATGGAATTGATACGATGAAGTTCCTTTTAGGACTTTGATTTATCATACTTTTTTAACTTCTTATATCTTGCTTTGTGAAGATTTTACCTTGTTTTACATATAAAACCTAAAGTTTTACCCCTGAAAACAGCGTTTTGACTCCAACTGCCTTGTTGGAGACTAAATGTACTTACTTTTAGCCTCCAAGTAGCTACTTTGTCAGTGCAAAGTAGTTTTCAGTACCCTTCAACTAGTTACTTGGAGTGAACATTTACTTACTTTTAGTCATCATTTACCTACTTGGAGTCTCCAACTACCTTCATGGACCCCTCCAACTTCTTACTCGGAGTCTCCAACAACCTACAAAACCTCAAAAAGCCCTTTTCAGGTCTGAAATAGCTTTTTTCGTGAGACAAAATTAAAACTCAAATCTTTAGAAAGAGACTTTTGAATAAGAAAATGACCTCAAAAAACAGGTTTTATATCACAAAATGTATTCGGGGGATGTTTTATAAAAAGTAATAACTTTTAAAATACCATTAATTAGTATAAAAAGTCAGCTCTATTGAACTTCCGTTATTATTAAATATCAATTGGTCAGATAAATGTTTCATCAGATAGATACCCCTGCCACATGGCTTTTCTAAGTTTTCAGGGGCAGTCGGGTCAGGGAGATTATAATAATCAAATCCCTGCCCTTGGTCCGAAACGATAAAATTAATCTTATCATGATCAAAATGATAAGTAATATCAACCATTTTAGATGGGTCGCTCTTATTGCCATGGGAAATGGCATTAGTAACAGCTTCCGTCATACTAATAAGAATCTTTCCATAACAATCTTCCGATATCTTATATTCTTCTCTGATTTCATCAACCAGTTTTTCAACCTGGTTAATGCTTTCGGGTCTCGAGGCTAACTGTATTTTCTGAGGTGCGTATTGAACATCCATTTATTCTTAGATTTATTAATTTTGTATAGATTGAAAATATTCATCAACTTTTTTTCTGTAATAGGGGCTTAAAGAGGGAGGTACCGTTTTCAATAATTCCATTTCTTTTTGTTTAAGCCTTTTATACTGTTCTAAATCAATAGGGTTACGTTTTATATCCTCTTTCCCTTCTTTACTCTCTCTTTGCTGGTCCTGATCTCGCTCCTTTTCTGCCCTTTCACTCTCTAATAAACGGGATTTAATTTCATCAATTCGGTTAATTGTTTCCTGGGTAATCCTATTATTAACAAGGTCCTTTTCAACATCCTCCATTTTCTGAGCCATCTTTCCTAAATCTCCCAAAGAACCTTTTCCATCCTTATTATCCATCATCATTTTACCCAATTCCTGACGGATAAGTTCCTGTTGAGCAGCAAGTTTTGCAAGTTGTTCGTTCATCTCTCCATTATTTCCTTGTGATCCGCCTTTTTGCATTTGCCCTTCTTTATCACCGGGTTTCTTCCCTTCCTTTAATTTTTTAATCGCTTCATTTAAATTTTCCTGCATTTTACGCATGCTTGATGCTGAAGGTTTAGGCTTCTTTCCTTTTCCGGGTTTATTACATGAACCATTACTACTCTTGGACGATTCCATATCATTTTGCATTTGATTCAAAGCTTCGGACAAAAGAAGAGCAAGGTTATTCATGGAGGTCATTGAATATTGCTGACTGTTTCGGGCCTGCCCAACATTTCTATCTTCAATGTATTCTAATGACTTATCAATATTCTGATTGATGGCGCTTATTTCTTTATTAACGGTAGAAGATATTTGAATAACTCTTTTACTTAAAGCATAAAGACTATCTTCAATCATTTTAGAATCATCTTTTAATTTCCTTTGCTCTTTGCCTATTTTAAGATATTGAGGATTATTAACATCGACTATTTCCTTCAACTGCCCCATCAAATCTTCCTGATTAAAAGAAAGCCGGACGAGGTTCTCAAGTAACATTCTCAAGGCAGCTTCATCTTCTTCCTGTTGTTCTTTATCTCCTGCAGCCTGCATTGCCTCCATTTTCTCAGCCAATTTTTTCATCTTATCAGCAGCACTTTTTTGAGATTTTGAAGCTTTGCTTTTACTTTCCTTGCTATCTTCTTTTTTACTCAATTCATCTTTGCTGTCTTTCTGGTCTTTATCAATATCCTTTTGTTCCTTATCAGTATTTTCTATTTTCTCAGGAGTTGATAATTCCTGATTCTTCTTTTCTAATTCCTTAATATCCTTTTTAATGTCTTCAAAACTCTTATTCAACTCATCCTGCTTTTTCTCTAACTCCTTACTATCAGCATTTTTTTCTAATGATTTATCAGAAAGTTTTTGTTGTTCATCAGCAAGTTTCTTTAAGTTGTCAGCAGCCTCTTGCAACTTTTGTTCAACTTCCATTTTCTTAAATATTTCAAGAGTTCTGTCCATTTCCTTCTCCACATCCTTAGTATTATTTTTCATCTTGTCCAGATTCTCTTGAATCTTTTGTTTATCCATATTTTCCATCAACTTCTGCAACTCCTCCATTAACTTTTTCATTTCAGGAGTCATCATTTTCTCCATCAGGTCATTCAATTGATTTTGTTTATCTAATAAGTCTTTGTTAGGTTCCTTATATTCCTGTTGTTGCTCATTTTTCTGTACATTTTCCTTTTGAACATTTGCCACTTTATTTTCCAATTCCTGTTGTCGTTTGATAACATCTTCAATCTTCTTTTTATCCTCCCAATTCAAATTTTTCTTATCAAACATATCCTTACTAATATCGTTCAAGTCCTTCTCCAACTTCTTAGCATCAATAATAGATTGCTGTAATTGTTGCTTTATGGCATCACTCTTTTGAGCTGTTGTTGCTTCAATTTCTTTCAATGTAGGAGCTTTGAAAACATAAGTAGCTGACCGAGTAGCCTTACTACCATTGACTCCATCATTATCCCATATTTCAAAATAATATTCAATTTCATCACCTGCATTAACATTCAAATTTGATGCATCCCAGAAATAGAAAAATTGATCTTGAGTCACATTCCTATTGATTGGAATATTATCTGAAAACTCTTTGTTCTTATTTCCAGAAGAATCATCAGCATGAATAAACTTGTAATTAAATGTCAATCTGTTAAATCCATAATCATCTTTAATTGTTCCTCTGAAATAATAGCGCTTTGTACTTAAACTATCCTGAGCACGCTCCACATTAACTGTTGGGTAAAGATCAGGAATAACAGTTATGGAATATCGGATACTATCGCGACCTTTCAATTGGGAGTTTGACGTACTTAATGCATAAATATCACTTTCCATAAACCTTTTAGAGAAAACAAATTTATTTTCCTCTTGCTGACGGACATTAATAGTGGTATCCTTAAAAATCATCTTTAAAGCATCGGTATTTCTCGTGAAAAACTTCCAGTTGATTTTTGTGCCTTCCGGAATTGTAAAATCACCGGTGTTCTGAAGTTTATCATTCGGCTTATTGATATAAGCAGGATATTCAAAAGCTGCATCGAAATTTAAAACCAACGGATTGGGAATTGCAACTAATTCATATTCCTTGCTAGAAAATCCATCCCCAATTAATTTGAAGGTGGTATTCTTTTGTATCTTTTTAAAGTCATAATGATAAGTGACCGTATTCTCCTTATCCAGTTTAAACTGATTTCCACCAATTTCGATATAGGTATTTTCAGGAACTTCATTACCTCTGATTTTTATATCTAATCGATAGTCTTCTTGTTGAACCGCCTTTAAATCCTTATTCATTACCTCAAAAGTAAAAGGAGATGGTTTCTCATAATATGTTCCGTGATTAACAAGTCTGTTAGTGCCTTCTTTAAGAATACTTGAATTTACAAAAAGTAATCCTGCCCCTAATAATATTGGAAAAAGGGCAAACTTAAGATAGCGACGATTTTCGCTTAAATCAATAGCGGAAGTAAAAGGGATAGGTTTTAATTCCTTGGTCTTTTGATTGATGCTTGCTTCAATCAGAATTGCAGTTTGAGGGTCATTTGTTTCAGTTTTCAGATGATTTAACTGTAAAGTATTAATAAGTTTGTCCTTCACATCGATAAAATGATTGCCGATAACTTTAGCAGCTTGTTCATAAGATATTACTTCCCCTAGTTTATATAAATGAAAAAGAGGTAAAGCAATAAATCTACCTGCAATATAAAGGTTGGCTGCAATGAAGGTATAGAAAAAAGCCGTTCTGACAGTTGTATTAAAATGTCCAAAGTACTCTCCAACAGTCAGTGAAAGATAAAATAATAGCGATATTGTAAAAGCATATATCCCACCTCTTATGAGTTGATTCTTATAATACTTCCGAATAAACTCATCCAGTTTCTGAATGAGTATTTGATAATTAGTTTGAAATGATTCCATATTTTTCCGCCCCCAAAGATACACAATAACGAATCCTTGCGCAAATTGTTGCCTTAAAAAAAGTTAAAATCCGCCCCGTTTCGGAAGAGGATTTATTTAATTTATACACTATTTTCTATTTTTATAACTTGAGATTGATGCCAACAAATTCGGAATAATTACCTAAACCGAATTCACCAAAAACTCCGATAATATTTGAAATATCATAACATACGCCTACAAAACCAGTATATCTCCATTTATTTTCAAAAACTAAAGGGTATGGATTTCCCTTAGCGTTTGGATTTTCATCGTAATAAGTATCAGTGTATGTAAATTTTACCTGGTTATAGTTTGACATTAATCCTACATAAGTATCTAAATTCTTAAGTGGCAATAATGCATAATGATAAGTAACCCTTACACCATAAATATTAAAATTCCAGCTTCTATTAAAATAATACCCTCCGGGCATCGGATATTGCTTATACTCACCAAAAGATTTAGTGCCGTAATAAATTCCTAATCCCAGGCATCCATCATCCAATTTAATAGGTAAACCTACATCTATCGATCCTGATTTTGCCATGGATTGAGAAGTATATTGGCTCAATCCACAGGTAACTCCATAATCAATTCCACCTTGTAAACTTATAGTTCCGGCTTTGAATGATTGTCCACACACATAATTACATCCAATAAATATACTGAATGCAATAAATAGTACTTCTTTTCTCATCATTTTATCTATCTTTTTATTAATTTATACGATATTTTTTTATAAAAGTTTCAATTGTAATTCGAATAGATTCTTCCAGATAAATTAACTATTAAAAAGGGGGTTAAATGCACCTTCATTAATGCAGATTGATTGAAAATGGATTTTTGAGGCATCTCCATTAATGCAGATTGGTCGAAAATGGATTTTTGGAGCATCTCCATTAATGAAGATTAGTTGAAAATGGATTTTTGGGACATCTCCATTAATGCAGATTGATTGAAAATGGATTTTGGGGGCATCCCCATTGATGGAGATTGATTGAAAATGGATTTTTGAGGCATCTTCATTAATGAATTTGTAAAACGACACAAAAAACATTACAAATCTCTTTTGCTGTTAATTTTAAAACAGAGAACCCATAATACAGTTGTGAAAATAACCGTAAGGACTATATGAATTGGAATTGAATCTAAAGCTTTTTGATAACCTTCAGGACTTATTTTCCCGAGAAAAGCAGGGACAGGAATTACTCTGTCGGAGATGGCAAGTGGTAAAAAACGTCCAATATCATCGAATTTAAATTTAGCCACGTTAACTAAAATCGGTTCGAGGATAAGAAAATAAAATAGGAAGATACCCAAGGAAAGAAAAGCTTTCCGAATAAGGAATCCAATCAGAAATGCAATGGAAAGCTGAGAAAAGGTTTGTAAAAGAAAAAGAACTATATAATAAGACATGTCAAACATAGTTCCATTTGATTCACTCTTATTTATCAAACCAAATAGAAAAGAAATAATGGCAAGAAGGACCGTTACAATCATTGAAATTATTACAACATCAATCAATTTACTCAACATAAACTGATTGCGGCTCCAACCATCAATAATATTCTGACGATGGGTTTTGAAAGTATATTCATTGGTGATAAACATAATAACAACCACTGCCGGAAGAAATACAAAATAAGATGAAAAATAAGCAACCGTGTGCCATGCCTCGGGGAATGAAAATGGATTTCCAATAAGGAATTTAGCCATTCTGCTCACCTGGTCTTTATTATCACCAATCTTCGAATAGACATTATAAAATAAGAAGTTGATACCTGGATATGCCAATGTAGTGATGCCAGTTATCCACCAAAACGCACGGTAATATTTTATTTTAAGCCACTCTGTTTTTAAAAGACTTTTCATTTGCGTTTTATTAGTTATTGGTGAGTTCAAAAAACTTTGCTTCTAATCTTTGTTTTTTCAGGATGAGATGATTCAGGATTATGCCTTTATCAAAACAAAATTTGTTTACATCATCCAACTTTGCAGTGCCTTTCGGAAGGGTGATGCTCACAGCATTCATTTTGACATCAATCGAAATATTCTTACCATAATGTTTAAGTATCTCAGCCAGTTTATTCAAATCATATGCACTTAGTTCTATAATATCATCATCCGTCAATACCTCATTTACATTGCCTGTTGTCAATAGATTTCCGGTTTTTAAGATGGCGACATGAGTACAAACTTTCTCTACTTCATCCAGAAGATGGCTTGCCATAATTATCGTATGTCCATTATTGCGAAGCTCAATTATCAGTTCTCTTATCTCAGCAATTCCAACAGGGTCTAATCCGTTTGTCGGTTCATCAAGCACCAATACTTTCGGACTTCCGAGGAGCGCAGCGGCAATTGCTAATCGTTGTTTCATACCAAGACTAAATTGATTGAAGCGATTATCTTTTCGCTCATACAATTTAACTTTCTTCAATATCGTATCAATTTCATCAATACTGCCTCTTCCACTAATGCTGTGGGTGATTTTTAAGTTATTAACGGGTGAAAGATATTGGTAGAAATTAGGGGTCTCGAGCAATGAGCCAATCTTTTTCCTGTCATCCATTGTTGGTGGATGACCAAACCATAAAATGTTTCCATTATTGGCTTTTAATACATCCAGCAAAATACCTAGCAACGTGATTTTACCGCTTCCATTGGGACCTAATATTCCAAAAACACTTTGCTCCGGAACCTCAAACGACACATTATTCAATGCCTTCAGCGAACCGTAAAACTTTGTTACATTATTAATACTTAGTACTGATGCCATTGATTTATTATTTTAATACGTCACAAAACTAATTATAATTATGGAGAATGCCACCAAAGATTAGCAGTTTTTATTAAAAGAAGAATGTGTATAGATTTACCTGTGGCTTTTTTTTCTGTAGTTTTGTGCAAACAAAAATGAAAAGGAAATTTCTTCTTTACGGCATTCTGATTCTACTTCTTCTTGCAATCCTTGCGAAACGAGTGTTTAATTTTCACATCGGGAAAACGAATAAGGTTACTTTCACGGAGCAAATCGCACCTATTATATATAAGAACTGCACCACATGCCATCGTCCGGGGTCGGATGCGCCTTTTGATTTGATTACTTATAATGATGTTCGGAAAAGATCGAAGATGATTCAAAAGGTTACTGAAAGCAAGTTCATGCCGCCTTGGCCCGCCGATGCTACTTACAGT
>Ga0206927_1214_pt1 | contig 11200 bp, 9 predicted proteins | sample Alteio_BWOrgHeat_60_FD_153249 | JGI IMG/M metagenome (GOLD analysis project Ga0206927, IMG submission 153249) | Enriched cells from forest soil in Barre Woods Harvard Forest LTER site, Petersham, Massachusetts, United States -... | ecosystem: Environmental > Terrestrial > Soil > Temperate forest > O... | reverse complement strand
GGTGCCGAAAACTTTAGAAATGGTTTATCGCTTCCGCCAGAAAAATGCTGAAACGCCGCTGATTTTGATGGGTTATTATAATCCGCTTTTGCATTACGGCTTGAAAGAATTTTGCCACGACGCAGCACTCGCCGGAGTTGATGGTTTGATTATTGTTGATCTGCCGCCGGAGGAAGATGCGGAACTTTCGCATTTTGCGCGTGAAAAAGGGATTTCGATTATCCGTTTAATTTCGCCAACGACCAATGATGAGCGCTTGCAAACGGTTTTGCAAAACACCAGCGGCTTTGTTTATTACATTTCCATGGCCGGAATTACCGGTGCAAAAGCGGTGAACCCTTCAACCGTTGGCCCATATGTCGCCAATATCAAACGCTTCACAAAATTGCCGGTGGCGGTTGGTTTTGGAATTAAAAGCGCGGCGCATGTGAGAGAGATCAGCAACTTCGCCGATGCGGTTGTGGTTGGCTCGGCCATCGTTGGCAAAATTGGTGAATATGCTAAAAACTACAGCTCAAAATCTGACCCGAAACAGTTGGTAAAAGATATTGGCGTGTTTGTAAAATCACTGCGCAATGTGCTTTAAGGCTAGTGCAAATTTAAATTTTTCATTTTTTGTGCATTTTCTGACCCAACCCATTGTTTTAATTCAATTTTAATAATTTGTTAGTGGCTATGCAAAGCCACTTATTGACATTTTCGAGACGCTTGAGGACGCCTTAAAGACAGAATTTGGCTCTACATGAAAATTGTAGGCATGGGGTGAGCTAATAGTCAAATTAAGTGGGCAGATTTTTCGCAAATGCCCACCGCCAACCATATGTGGTATTGAAACTTAAATTGATGGCAGTAGAACTAAGATTAGCCGTTTGCTGCTTCTTTCTTATCTTCTTTCACGAGTTTGTTTTTGGCAATCCACGGCATAAGAGCACGGAGTTTGCTACCGACTTTTTCAATACCATGTTGTTTGCCTTTTTCGCGCCAAGCGAGCAATTGTTTTGCGCCCTGGGTTGAAGTATCGGCAATGAATTCTTTCGCGAAGCCGCCGTTTTGAATATATGTCAAAACTTCTTTCATGCGTTTTTTAGTATCGGCATCAATGATTTTTGGACCAGTTAAATAATCACCATATTCAGCCGTGTTGGAAATTGAATAGCGCATATTCGCCAGACCGCCTTCATAGATGAGGTCAACGATCAGTTTCATTTCGTGGACGCATTCAAAATATGCCATTTCAGGTGGATAGCCAGCTTCGACCAAAGTTTCAAAACCTGCTTGCATAAGCGCAGTTACGCCGCCGCAGAGAACTGCCTGCTCACCGAACAAATCAGTTTCGCATTCGTCTTTGAAATTGGTTTCGATAATGCCAGAACGGCCGCCGCCAACACCTGATGCGTATGAAAGCGCGATTTTGAGTGCGTTGCCAGTAGCATCTTTATGAACTGCAACCAGGCATGGAACGCCGCCGCCTTTAACATATTCACCGCGAACTGTGTGGCCCGGGCCTTTTGGAGCAACCATGAACACGTCCATATCAGGGCGTGGGACAATGTAGCCAAAGTGAATGTTGAAGCCGTGCGCAAATGCGAGTGCTGCACCTTGTTTAATATTATCTTTGATTTCTTGATAAAGCTCGCCTTGGAATTGGTCTGGAGCGAGGATCATTACTACATCAGCACCTTTAACCGCTTCCGCCGGGGTTTTAACGACGAAGCCATCTTTTTCCGCGCGCGGTTGGGTTGATGAGCCTTTGCGCAGGCCGATCACCACATTTTTCACACCGCTATCTTTGAGGTTTTGCGCATGCGCATGGCCTTGTGAACCATAGCCGATGATGGCAACTGTTTTGCCTTGGATGATGGAAAGATCAGCGTCTTTATCGTAATAAACTTTCATGTGGTGCTCTTTTATATATGTGTTGAGGCAGGTGTTTTAGCACCAAATAAGGGATTTTGGCAAGATCTTTGAACTTAATATTATTTTCCTTGAGAATTTGCAGGACTGCATGCTGTTTCATGCACTGCTTGATCTAAACAGGTTCTTAATAACCTACTCCCAAATTCTGGTATTATAACAGCTACTGAATCGTTGAAATTATTGCGAAAACCAAGCTGTCCACCGTGCCCTCTAACAAATCTTTCAACATTAGAAAATATGATATCTTTTTCCGCCTTAGAATAAGGAATTTCTGTAATCGCCTTACCAGCTAGCGTAGTACCTCTCATAAGCACCGGTTTCAATTTTATTTCATATGCCAATTCCCCTGATAATGGACGTGTAATCCATCCACCTTGGGTCTGCTTCACATGGAATATTGCAGATAAATCTGTCTGAATTTTAGATAAATCTTCGTTTGGCTGCTCTACATCTGCTTTAACTCTCTCTACAAATGAATGTATTAGGCCTTTCACGCGCTCACTTAAAGCTTGCTGATCTACAAAAATCATTTTGATTCCCTTTATTAAAATAATTAACTTTTATAAAGCAATTTCCAGCAAAGCGCAAGTGTAAATTAAATGATATTTATATATTAAAAAGGCCCGCTTTTGATGGCGGGCCTTTTGGTATTCTCCTCATGAGATCCACGAGATCGGTTAGGCCGACTCGAGGATTGGGGGATTATTCCCCGTTTGATTTGCGGCGCATATAAGCCGGGATTTCGTAATAATCCTCATCAGAATCAATTTTTACGCGCTCGCGGTTGCCAACTGGGCGACGGCGGTTTTGCTGCTCTTCTTCATGATCAGCAAAGCCGAAGCTGCGGGCTGCGCGCTCAAAAAAGCCGCCTTTTTTGGCTTTCTTCTGCTGAGGCGTACCGAATTGCTGGCGGGCAGTGACAACTTTCTCAGCTGGGAAAGATGCTACGTTGCTGCCTGAATTATAATCGCCTTCCTCTTCAACTTCTGCCGGTTTAGGCGGTATGAACCTTGAAGAGGCTTGGGTCTTTTTTCCGGTTTCTGCCTGTCCATATGAATTAGCAGAAGATTGACGCGGCTGGGTTTCAGCGCGTTCTGAACGTTCTTGTCTTTCAGAGCTTGATTGGAAACCGTGAATGCCAGCGTTGCTAACACCGGTATCGATACCAGTTGCAACAACTGAAACGCGGATTTTGCCAGAAAGATCATCAGAGAAAGTAGAACCGAAGATGATATTAGCATCTTGATCAACTTCTTCGCGGATACGGTTTGCAGCTTCATCAACTTCAAAGAGAGTCATATCTGGGCCGCCAGTGATGTTGATCAACACGCCGCGCGCGCCTTTCATAGAAATATCATCAAGCAGTGGATTAGAAATTGCAGCTTCAGCAGCTTCGATAGAACGGTTATCGCCTTCGGCTTCACCAGTTCCCATCATCGCTTTGCCCATTTCAGACATAACAGTGCGGATATCCGCAAAGTCGAGGTTGATGAGGCCAGGCATAACCATCAGATCAGTTACGCCGCGAACACCTGCATGTAATACGTTGTCAGCCATTTTGAATGCTTGGCTGAAAGTTGTGTTTTCAGTAGCAAGGCGGAAAAGATTTTGGTTAGGGATAACAATGAGCGTATCAACATAACGCTGCAATTCATCAAGGCCTTGTTCAGCAAGTTTCATACGATGTTTGCCTTCGAAGTGGAATGGCTTAGTAACGACGCCAACAGTTAATATACCTTGCTCGCGTGCGAGTTTAGCAATTACCGGAGCAGCACCTGTTCCAGTTCCGCCGCCCATACCAGCAGTTACAAACACCATGTTGCTGCCAGTTAAATGTTCGAGAATTTCTTCAACAGTTTCTTCCGCTGCCGCGCGACCAACTTCAGGAGTTGCACCTGCACCCAAACCTTGGGTGATGTGCATACCGAGTTGGATTTTATGATCAGCTTTTGAATATTCGAGCGCTTGCGCATCGGTATTAGCTGCAACAAAGTTCACACCTTCAAGGTTTGATTCGATCATGTTGTTGACCGCGTTACCACCAGCACCACCAACACCGATGACGGTGATTGTTGGCTTTAGTGCCGTTGATTTTGGAACTTGTAAATTGATCATATTATATGTCTCCCTAGAAGATTTTGTTGGCGCAGATGAAAAATTCTATAACTACTAGATACGCCCTTATTTTTTACAAATCAACCGAAAAAATGCAATATATTGTGTTTTTTGCAACATCGGTTTTTTGCGAAGATAAAACAGCGCGTTAAAGTGTTTGTAGGAATTTTTCTACTCCGAAATTTTATTTTTTCAACTGCAAAAATCGCTTTTTGGAAAATATTTTTTTGAATCGTATTGACACAAGATTTAGATGGTAGGTTATAGGTCTTAAGTCGTAAGATTTTTGCTCCTTATGACCTATGACTTACTACTTATGACTAGACCTAGTTAGACGGTCATTTATCGCGGCACCAACTTCTTCGTTTGGAATTGGCGCAACTGCGATTGGTTTGTTTAATGCATCCGCAGCATGGAGCATGGAAAATAAATTTGCGGCCGCCTCTATTAAACTTCCGCGCTCACTTAAATTGAAATCACATTTCATATTTCCGAAACCGATGAAGGTTTCGTTTGGTTGTGGTGAGTCAGCATTGATGCGGATTGGATTTTTAGGTGCGTAATGCTTTAGTAGCTGCCCCGGTGATATTATTTTTTTATGTTCCCCGTGCGGACCTCCTGGCCCTCCGATAGAACACCGCTCCGCGGGCTGATGGCTCGCTCGGCTCCTGCCTCGCACATCTTCAATCTGCAAAACGCCTTCACGGAGAACTATCACATTATCATGTTCATCGAAGGTTATAACAGTTGATTCCAAACCAACTTCGCATTTGCCACCCTCCACTATATATATATGTGGAAAATTCTCGGCGACATGTTTGGCTTCAGTCGGCGTCAGCTTGCCGGAAATATTTGCGCTGGGAGCTGCCAGCATTAGGCCGCTTTTTAAAACTTCGCGCATAATAGGATGGGCTGGCACACGGATGGCGATTGTGTCTAGGCCGGCGGTGGCAAGGGCGGCGAATTTTTTATCACGTTTTGGCACGACGATGGTGAGCGGACCGGGCCAGTATTTTTTTGCGAATTTTTTTGCGGCTTTAGAAAACACTCCGATTTTTTCGGCAGCCGCGAAATCATAAACATGCACAATCAGCGGATTGAAACTTGGCCTGCCCTTTGCGGCGTAAATTTTAGCGACAGCGGTATCATTGCCGGCATCTCCTGCCAGCCCATAAACAGTCTCGGTCGGCAGCGCGACAATTTCGCCTGCTTTTAATAACTCGATTGCTTTTTCAATCATGTAGTTCTTATAACACGTCAAATTACAATTGCGCTAGGCCGAAGAGAATAAACTTGAAATTCGAGAACCGGAAGCGTAAGTGTATAAATTATACATGCGAACCGGAAGTGAAGAATTTCGGATTTATTCGCCAGGCATAGTAGCAATTGGGGGGAATATGGTAAAAGTAATCACAATAGCACAACAAAAAGGCGGTGCGGGAAAAACCACGGTAACTGCGCATCTTGCAGTAGCTTTCGCTCAGCGCGGCAAACGCACGGCTATTATTGATATTGATCCACAAGCTTCACTCTCTACCTGGCATCGCATCCGCGAAGAAAAGTTTGGTGAAGATTATACGGGCCTCACTTGCATCTCCTCAACCGGCTGGCGCTTGGCCAGCGAAATTGCTGACCTGAAAGATGAGCATGATGTTATATTGATTGATTCTCCTCCACATATTGAAGCTGATGCGCGCAATGCGATTCGCGCAGCTGATTTGATTATTTTGCCAGTGCAGCCAAGCCCGACTGATTTGTGGGCAACTAAAGCGACTTTGGAAATTGGTGAGCAGGAAAATATTGAAATGCGGATTTTGCTTAACCGCGTTTCGGCAAATTCAAAACTGGCGAAAGCGGTGAATGCTGATTTGAAAAAATCAGTCGGCAAGGATTTGCTAAAAAGCCAGCTCGGCAATCGCGTATCTTTTGCCGGTTCGATGATTGATGGGCGCACAGTGATGGAAGCTTTTCCGGGCACTATGGGTTCTGATGAAGTGAAAAATTTGGTGGCAGAAGTGGAAAATATTCTTGGTATTGGCAAGAAAGCAAAAGGCAAAACCAGCAAGAAAGAATTAGAAGCGGCTTAGTTGATCTTTTAATTATTGATACCCGGCTTACTAATCAACAGGGCTTCTCCCGCCCACATCACGCTTGAGGCCAAGCTTATTTAGCAATAGTTGCGTCACTTCATCCGAATGCCCGGAAAACAACCTGTCTTTTAACGCCAAGACTTCCCGCTCTATTGCATCTTTTTCAACCAGCTGTTTTAATTTTGCCAGTAAACCCATATCTTGCGTTTGCGCCATAGGCACGCTCAAAACAATTTTTACACATATGCCTCCTTTCCCACCGGTATTTGGCCTTTGATAAGGTTCTTCCCGCACTTCCAAATTAGCATTATAACCTGTTTGCTGAAATAATGTGTGCGCCGCTTGGTATACGGGCGAGCCATCAAATTTAATATAATCACCCGGTCTAGTTTGCGCCGTCTGCCCATCAACCTCAATCTTCACAGCTAGTGTAGATGTGAGCGGATCACTTCCCATGTAAGGAAAGGTCAACCCTAATTGTGCCTTAACAAATTCCCCAAATTCTGGATTATATACCATCTATCATTCCTTATTTATTGATCTTATAACGATAATATTTAATTATTAAGATATTAATAACTTAAGCTAAAGCCAGCAAGAAGCGGCTTAGTTTTTACCGTAAACTTGGGCCCTGATATTATCTCTGAAATCTTTGAGTTCTTTGGGAGTCGAGGATTGGATTGATTGTTTATTTTTTTTCTCTTCAGACTTCATATATTTATCAAATTCCTCCGGCGTTATCACACCGTCATGATTAGTATCTATACTTTTCAACAGAGAAGATCTGTCCAAAAACATATCACTAACCCTATCAGGTCTTGCGTCCTTATTAAATTTTATATCTTGTGCAGTAGTTTTTTTATGAAGCCTTTTATTCTCCGCTTCCATCTGCTCCAAACCCGTTAGTTTGCCATCATATTTTCCACCGGCAGGAATTACCCCTAAAATATATTTACCTGTATCTTGCTCAGCAAACTCGCGCATTATACTATCCTGAGCTTCGGCAATAGTTATATTTTTTGTCGGGTCATAATGACGCCTTGGTTTATGCGCCATCGCTTCTTCATATTTCCCGTAGGCTTTATCCAGATTATCGTTATAACGGGCTTTTACAGCTGCTTTAATATCTGTCCCAGGCTTCTCAATAGCACCCTCGCCGTAGCTTCTTATGCTATTATCTTCGCCTCTGGTAATAACAATATCACCATTCAAAATTAAACCACCATTTAAGTTTTCCTTAAAGCTCATATCTGGATTAGTAGCATCAATAATATTATGCGGTTTTGCTTTAGATTGAATAAATGCATGTGAAGCAGATGTGTAGCCTCTAGTTCCACAAAAATAATTTTTAATTCCAACTTTATCCATAACATAGCTGGTTATTGCGGCTTCTTCTCTGCAAACTAAATGTCCCGTGGCATAATTAGCTAATTTATCGCCACCTCTTGCGGCATAATATTCATGTCTTTGTATCGTTAATTCTGCAAACTTTATACTTGCAGGCCCATTTTCTATGCCCTTCTTTTCTTCAAGATCAGCTTCGTATTTAGCTTGGCTTACTTTTTTATCAATTTCTGCCATTCCCTTGTCATAAGGGCCGTAAAATTCATCGCTGTGCATTAGCGAAACGATCTTTTTACAAATCTCTTTTTCATTACGTTTAGAATTCCAATGATGGGCAGAAATTTCGCTCTGAACGCGTGCTAATAATTTATCCAGCCGCGGATCGCCATTCATATCCAGAACAAGTTGTCCGTCTTCAACTAAACATTTTGTCTCTGCAATAAACTCGCTTGGAACTATGGCTTCTGTCCTTTTATACATAAGTTAATTTTAGCAAATAAATATTGCCGATTTATGACAGATTTTGATTATTGTTAGTATAAATTAATATGTTAACTCGAAAGACTACAACTAAATGTTTTATAAAAATGGATTTAAGCCAGAACCGCATCATCAATTTGCGTCTCAACTCGCTCCCTGCCCTGCCAGTTGGTGAGGCGCAGTCTTGCGGCTACATGCATGTTCTTCATTTTGCTATGCAGGAAAAACTGGCCGAGTTTGCCTTCCATGGCGCGGAAGCACATGGCGTAAACTTTTGAACCGCTGCCGATTCCGCCGTCATCAAAAATGCAGCGGACGTGGCCATTGCCGACTATTTGTGAATCAACCAAACGGCAATTGGCAATGACGAAACGCGGCTCGGAATTGCCGGTGCCATATGGCGCGGCTTTTTCCAGATCATGCACTAATGCAATATTAATTCCACTCACTGCGATTGCACCATCGAGGTTAATTGTGCGGCCGGAATTATGGCCGGGTTGAATTGATAAACGTTCGAAGAGGAATTTGCGGAGTTCTGGAAGTTTAGCTTCTTCAGCGGTGAATCCGGCTGCCATGGCGTGGCCGCCACCGGTGAGGGTTAAGCCAAGATCGCGAGCGCTAGCAATTGCTGCGCCTAAATCAACACCGGGGATTGAGCGGCCGGAGGCTTTGGCAATGCCGTTATTAATTGTCACCACTGCGCATGGTTTGAAATAGCGATCTTTCATGCGGCTCGCGACGATGCCAACTACGCCCTGGTGCCAACCACGGCCGATAGGCATGATGAATGGATCATTCATATGTTCGGCTTCGACGATTTTGGTAGCTTCTTCTTCCACCTGCATTTCAATGGCGCGGCGTTCGTTGTTGAGTTCGTTTAGCTTGAGCGAAATTTCTTTGGCCTCGAGCGGATCTTCAGTTGTTAGTAGTCTTGCGCCGAGTGATGCTTCGCCAATCCGTCCACCAGCGTTGATGCGTGGCCCGAGCATAAAGCCAAGGTGGAATACGCCTGCTTTTTCGGAGAGACCGGAAACATCGGCAAGTGCGGCCAGGCCAACATTGGTGCGGCCAGAGAGAACTTTTAACCCTTGAGCGACGAAGGCGCGGTTGATGCCGGTTAGTGGCATGACATCACAAATTGTGCCGAGTGCGACGAGGTCTAAGAGTTTGAGCAAATTCGGTTCGGCGTGGGTTTTGTAATAGCCGAGGTTGCGGAGTTCGGTGTTGACGGCAACGGCGAGCATGAAGGAAACGCCGACGGCGCAGAGATGTTTATGCTCGGTGGTTTCATCCATGCGGTTGGGGTTTATTACGGCATGGGCTTCAGGCAGCAAATCGCCGCCGATGTGGTGGTCGACAACGATTGTTGCGAAACCGATTTTTTTGGCGACTGCCAATGGCTCGTATGAAACTGTTCCGCAATCAACCGTTACCAAGATTTTGCAGCCGATATCCCACAAATGCTGGATAGCTTTTTCATTGGGGCCGTAGCCTTCTTCGATACGGTCCGGGATGTAAATTACGGCTTTGGCGCCGATTGAGTTGAAGAAGCGTTTTAAGAGGCTTGAAGCGGTGGCGCCATCAACATCATAATCACCGAATATCGCGATTTTCTCGCCATCGATCACGGCTTTAGCGCACCTTTCGGCGGCTTGCTTCATATCTTTATAGTGTAGCGGGTCAGGTAGTGAGTTCTTCACGCTTGGCTTCAAGTAATCATCCGCGTTTTCTTTGCCGATGCCCCTTGCTACCAAAATTTTCGCCAACACTTCGGAAAAGCCGAAATGCTCCATCAAGGCTTTTACCTGTCTTTCGTCACAATCTCTAAATTTCCACTTATAACCCGATACACTCTGTTCCACTTCCAAAATGTTGCTCATTATAAATTAGGTTAACTTAGATTTTAAAGTGTTGCAACAACTCTGTCAGCTCCGCGATGTGGCTTTTTTTAACACCAAAAATTACAATAATTACAATATCTTATCTTGCAAGCCCTGTACGCGTCACATGTATGCAATAAAATTCCGCTATTATTTATCCAATTGTAATAATTTATTTGGGTTTTGAAATGCCTCTCGCTGAAGATAGTACAAAATCTTTTACAGAACGTATCATTCATAGCAGCAGCAAAGAACACCGGAGATCTGTAAGCCCCAAACTCCAATTTTTAAGAAGATTGTATTATGCGGATATCACGCCTGAATTAGTTAATTATACTAATCAAGAATTGATAGGCATGATTTCAAGATTAATTGAATTAGCGACATATTTCGATAGCGAAGATGAACATATTGACCCAAATATGAGAGAGGGAGATCTTTGTAAACTAAAAAAAAATGTTTTAGAAAAGTTTTTAGAAGTTGATCTAGATACCGTTTCAGATGGCTATGTTGATGCAATAGCGAGGGCTCATGAAGGCGTAAGCGCCGGAGAAGTAAAATTACTGATTTCAGCTAAAATAGATGGTGACAGCCACTATTCCAGATATCCTAAAACCATTAGGGTTCATCCATTCTGCACTTATGGAACCGCTTCCGACGTTTTGGCTCATGAGTGCGGGCATTATGCTACGTCGGATGGAAAACATCGCATAGCATATTATTGGGCAGGCGGATATCGCGATAAATTGCATGAGCTTTTTCGTGATGAACTCAGGCAAATTATGCGTGAACCGAGCATACGAACCCCTGAACAGGCTTGGGACTTATTAGAATTTCTATTTAATAGACCGGCCAAGCAATCGCTTCAGCCTGATAAAACTTATATAGAGTTGGTGCCGCTCCCAGAAGATTTTAATGCCGAACAAAAAATCGCTTTTATATATAAACTTGCAGAAAAAATGTCTTACGTATCTCACCAAGAATTGGCGGATCATCCTGATTATCAAAAACTAATTGATGAAACTAGAAGAGAAATTAGAAAACCATTTTCCGAAAGGGCTTTGTCAAGCCTCTCATCCGCCTATAAATTAATGCCGCCAGCATTTCGCTAATTACCAGTTAAATTCCGGCAAAGTGGCAGTTGGTTGGGCGTTTGAATCTCTCATCAGTTCCGCCAGTGGTTTTGTTTCGTCTTTTAAAATGCCACCCATGACGAGGATTGAATCAATCCCGGCTATATTTGCGCCTTTGATGTCAGTGGTTAGGCTGTCGCCGATGGCGGCTATTCGTGTTTTTTTTATGCCTGGGGAGAATTGTTTTAAGACGTAATCGTAGATGCTTTTGTAGGGTTTGCCGATGAGTTCTACATCGCCG
>Ga0206927_1213_pt1 | contig 11292 bp, 7 predicted proteins | sample Alteio_BWOrgHeat_60_FD_153249 | JGI IMG/M metagenome (GOLD analysis project Ga0206927, IMG submission 153249) | Enriched cells from forest soil in Barre Woods Harvard Forest LTER site, Petersham, Massachusetts, United States -... | ecosystem: Environmental > Terrestrial > Soil > Temperate forest > O... | reverse complement strand
GGCGATGGCGGTGTCTGGCCGCTGGCGGTCAGGATCGCGCCGCTCTGAATGACTTCGAATTGATTGCCGGGAATGCTTTTGAGCTGATCGAGGTTGTTGTCATCCCAGTTCATGTTTTCTTCGCCGCTGACGAACCAGTCGCTGCCGTTGTCGGCGACGATCATGCCGTAGTGCTGTAGCGCGGTGGCGACGGCGAGCGCCGGGCCGCTCATCCCGGCCAGCGAGTAGCTGAGCTTTAAGCGCAGATGCAAACCCATCGGCGGCGCGTTGGGATCGCTGGTGGTGCTGGCGATATGAGTGGCCGGGTGGATGTAGCCTGCGGCCGTGGCACGGACGGTGAAACGCATGGCATGAGTGATCGAACCGGCCGTCGCTTCATCAAAGCGCGCCAGTCCCGCCAGAATCGGCAGACCGGCGGCGTCGGCGGAGGTGAAGCCGTCGGGGCGCAACGCGTTGGTCTTGAGATCGAAGACCGCGCCGCTGCCGCAGCTCCAGCCAGGATTGGTGAATTTGGAGGCGAACATTTCGTAAAGGACCGCATTGTCTTTATCCAGCACGATGACGTGAGAGTCGCCTTGTCCGTTGCCCTCTATCGGCGCATTGGGCGGAATGGGATATGGACCCGGATCGCTCTCGTCGGGCGATTCTGTGAAGTTGATCGGGACCAACGGCTGCGTACCGGAGACCGCGGTGAACGGAATGCCGTAGATCGATCCGAAATCCGGATGGATCATCGTTTTCCCGCCGGCGTTGATGTAGGCAATGTAGTTGTCGGAGTTCGGATCCAGCGGCGCATTGGTGATGTCGGTGTTCCAGACGTTATCGGCCGGAAAGATCTGACAGCCTTGAATGGTCGTCGCCGCATGCGCTGGTAGAAGCGGGAATCCGGCGAGCACCGCACACGTGACCCACAACGTCTTCGAAACGAAGCTGCGCATGGCCGATCCTCCCGAATTGAACGTAACGATTAGAGCAGTCTTTTGTGTCAATACTTACTCAAAAAACATTTCGACAGGTGCAGCGTGAATGATGAAGTAGGAATGATGAACGATGAATGGACAAACTCACACGTGCGTCGTTCGTGCTGTTGCTCAATTCATCATTCTGCATTCATCGTTCATCATTTATTGAGCTTTGCCTTTTATTTCCGCATCCCAGCGCGCGATCCACTTCTCCATATTTTTATCCAGCGTGGTCCAATCGATCTTCATCGGTTCCAGCTTCAGATTTCGAATCCATTCGGGAAGCTTGTCGACGGGGATGTCGCTGCGTACGGGCAGGCGGTCGCGCTCCTGCGCCATCAGCAGCAATTGCTCGGGACTGTTAACAAAATCGAAGAAGGCTTTCGCGCCGGCTGGGTTGGGGCCGCCCTTCACCAGCGCAATCGGCTCCACGGGGACGATCGCGTCTTTCGGAACGACGTACGCGAACGGATAGCCGTTGCGCTTCTGTAACAGCGCGTCGGCGAGATTCCACAATGTCAGGGAACTCTGCCCGCCGGTGAGCGCTTTGTAGAGGAACTCCGGGCCGGCGACGTACGCGCTGCCTGTGTTGGTATCGAGTTTCTTGAGAAAATCAAACCCGGCGTCGACGTTGCCCGTGCGCTGCTGCTCGCGCAGGATCAGCGCGCAGAAGATCGTCTTCATCGTCGCGCTGCCGCGGACGTCGCGGACGGCGATCTTGCCTTTCCATTTTGGATCGAGCATCCCTTCCCACGTGGTGGGGACTTCTTCGCGCTTGAGCTTGTCGGTGTTGTACATGATCACTTCCGGAGTACGGAAAGTGCCGATCCACCAGCCATCGGGATTCTTCGAATCCGCCGGAACCTGCGCCGCCCAGTCGGGCGTGTACTTTTCCAGGAGCATCGCGTCGATTGCGCGAGAGAATTCCGGCGGCGAACCGCCCCACCAGACGTCGGCGCGCGGTTGCTGCGCTTCGGCGCGCAACCGCGTCAGGATTTCTCCGCCGCCCATGTCGAGAAAGTTGACCGTGTATTCAGGATGAGCGGCCTCGAAGCGCTTCTTGATGTCGCCTTCCAGTTCGGGGCCGTGCGGGGAGTAGACGACGATCGTGCGATTTTCTGGCGTCTTCGTGTCACCGCAGCCGGACAGCAGCAATGTCATTCCTACCGCGAGAAACGCGGCGAGCGACATCTTCTGAAGAGCCGACTTGAGCAGAACGCTGACATTCATTTCATCATTTCCATCGCTGATATCACTGGCGCATTGGCCGGCGAGACGCCGGCGGTACTCGCTACGCGTGATGGTACGGCTCGCCATGCTGGATTGTCCGCGCGCGATAAAGCTGTTCCAGCGCAAGCGCGCGGCAGAGTTCGTGGGGCAGCGTCATTTTCGAGAGCGACAACGGCGCGCCACGGGCGCGCACGTTGTCGCCCACGCCGTACGCGCCGCCGAGCAGCAGAACCAGCCGGCGCGTTCCGCGCAGTTCCAGATCCTTGATGAACTTCGACAATTCCGGCGAGGTCATCGGCCGGCCGCGCTCATCCAGCACGACGACTTGATCGGCCGGCGTCAACTGTTCCAGCAGTCGCGCGCTTTCTTCGGCAATACGCCGCGCCGGATCCGCGTTCTCCGACGCTTTGACTTCCGTGACGTCGGCCGAGCCGTAGCGCTGCAGCCGCGCCAGGTAATCAGCGCAGAGTTCGCGCACCGGGGCGCTCTTGATGCGGCCCACGGCCAGCAGCAGGATTTTCATGACCGCCGCCGGGCGTTCCGTTACTTTCCGATGTTCGCGACGACTGCCGCGCCCATTTCCGTACAGGACACAAACTTCGCGCCCTTCGCGGCGAGATCCGCGGTGCGCAGTCCCTCGTTCAGGACCTTCTCGACCGCCGCTTCGATCATCTGGCTTTCGGCCTGCAGATGAAAGCTGTACTTCAGCATCATTCCCACCGAAAGAATCGTGGCCAGCGGATTGGCTTTGCCGGTTCCAGTGATGTCGGGCGCGGAGCCGTGGACCGGTTCGTACAATCCGACTTTGCCGCCCAGACTCGCCGAGGGCAACATGCCCAGCGACCCAGTCAGCATCGCCGCTGCATCCGAAAGAATGTCGCCGAACATGTTCGTCGTAACCATGACGTCGTACTGCTTGGGCTCGCGGATCAACTGCATCGACGCGTTGTCGACGATCTGCGTTTCGAACTGCACGTCTTTATTCTTGGCCGCGATTCCGTCGGCGACGTCGTGCCAGAGGCGCGAGGATTCGAGCACGTTGAATTTGTCGACGCTGGTGAGCTTCTTGCGACGCAGGCGAGCGAGGTCGAAGGCGAGGGTCACGATGCGTTCGACTTCCGGTGTGCGGTAGATCTCGGTGTTCACTCCGTACCGCGCTTCGCCATCGCCGAAAATGCCGCGCGGCTCGCCGAAGTAAATGCCGCTGATCAGTTCACGCACGATCAGCATGTCGACGCCGCGGACCACTTCGGGTTTCAGCGTCGAAGCGTCGGTCAACGCGTCGTAGAGCTTCACCGGACGCAGATTGGCGTAAAGATCCAGGTTCTTGCGCAGCGCGAGAATACCGGCTTCCGGACGCTTGCTGTTCTCGATCTTGTCCCAGCGCGGACCGCCGAAAGGGCCTTTCAGCACGGCCTGCGCACTCTTGCAGGCTTTCAACGTCGCCTCAGGAAGGGGCGTATCGAACTGATCGATCGCTGCCCCGCCGGCGGCATGAGGCTCGAATTCAAACTTATGGGAGAACACCTCGCCGATTTTGCGGAGTACCTTCTGCGCTTCGCCCGTGATCTCCGGACCGATTCCGTCTCCGGCTAGGACGACAATGTGAAAATCCATGCTGCTCCTCGCGTTGGGTGAATTACTTCTTGATGAAAGCTTAACCGCTGGCGGCGAATTTTGAATTTCAAAATTTAGATGAGCGGCCTCGGACAACAGCCGTTGCGGCAATTTACAATTATTCGAGCAGCCCGCCGAGGTATTCAATGAACATTAGACTTCGTTAACAAATATCGAGAACCCATGCCCGCCTGGGCAAGTACGATATATCTAATTTTGCGGGAAAGGCGCAAGATTAAGCTGGAGTCCTATGTACTCGAATGCCGGGACGAAGTATCTTGTTCTGCGTGGAGCCGCTACCGCAACGACCGTGAAAATTCATCCGCTTCTTCGCATGGCGATGCACGCACTTCGACGGCACAAGGTCCGTTCCGCTTTGACGTGTCTTGGCATCGTCATCGGCATCGCCGCCGTGATCGCGATGACGGAGATCGGGCTCGGTTCGTCATTCATGATTCAGCAGACGATCGCCTCTATCGGAGCCAATGTCATCAACGTAGACCCTAGTGACGCGGTGAAAGCAGGCGTAAGTTCCGGACGCGGCGGGAGAGTGACCCTGATACCTGCCGACAGCGACGCGATCTGCCGTGAGTGCAGCGCGGTGACCTGCTCCGCCCCCTGTCTGGACATCAAGGCTCAGGTCGTTTACGGAAATGCGAATTGGTCTCCGAACGAGGTGTTGGGCGCCACGCCTGCTTATCTGATGGTGCGCAACTGGACGACCCTGGCTGAAGGAGAAATGTTCACCGACGCCGACGTACGCCGTGCGGCGCCTGTCTGCGTGATCGGTCAAACTGTGCTTCGTGAACTTTTTCAAGGCGCCTCTCCCATCGGCAAAGAACTGCGCGTAAAGAATGTGGCGCTGAAGGTGCTCGGCGTGTTATCCGCAAAAGGCGCCAATATGATGGGCCGCGACCAGGACGACTATATCATCGCGCCGTGGACGACCGTCAAATATCGCCTGACCGGCGCCAGGCAAGCGACTACCCCGGCCGTGCTTCCTACTGCGGTGAGCACGACGGTCAACAGCATCAACCAGGTGTACCCCAGCCAGCAATTGCTGGTCTACCCTCAACAATCCGCGACGGAAGCGGCAAATGTCGTGTTGATGGCGCGTTTTACCGATCTGGACGATATCTACCTGTCGGTAAAATCGCCGCAGGACGTCCCGCTGGTCATTCGACAGATTCGAGACCTGCTGCGCCGACGCCACCGGCTGGACGCAGAGGCTCCCGACGATTTCCGCATCCGCGACTTAACGGAAATTTCCCAGAGCATGGCGTCCACGGGTCGAGTCATGACCAGCCTGTTGATGTGGGTCGCGTTGATCTCTCTCGTGGTCGGCGGCGTCGGGATTATGAACATCATGCTTGTGTCGGTGACGGAACGAACCCGCGAAATCGGCGTACGCATGGCGATTGGCGCCAAGTCCGGGGATGTACTCTGGCAGTTCTTGATCGAAGCCGTGCTCCTGTGTTTACTAGGCGGCTTCGGCGGCATTGCGCTGGGGCACGGCGTTTCCACGGTCCTCTCATCCATGCTCGGTTGGCCGGTGATGACTTCGCCCGGGACCATGGCGCTCGCCTTTGGCATCTCGGCGTTGGTTGGCGTCGTGTTCGGCTACTACCCCGCATGGAAAGCTTCGCATCTGGATCCAATTGAGTGTCTGCGCTACGAATAGGAGGTTCAATGCCACATATTGGCGTAAAGATGCTGTGGATCGTTGTCGCGCTCGCTCTTGTCGCGGGAGCTTGTATCGTCGTCGACCGCGTTTATGCCAGCGGGAGCGCGGTCCGCTATCGCACGGAACAAATCGTGAGAGGCAATCTGCTGGTCACCATCGGCGCCAGCGGCTCGTTGGAGCCGGAAGAGGCCGTGGATGTCGGCGCGCAGGTTGCAGGTCAGATTAGCCGCTTTGGCGCCGTCGACGGCAAACCGATCGATCGGCGAAGTTTCGTTAAAGCCGGACAACTGTTAGCCGAAATCGATCCGTCCTTATACAAATTGGATCTGGAATCCGCGCAGGCGCAATTGGTGCAAAACAATGCCCTGCTCGCGCAAAGCAACGCGCAATTGGAGCAGAGCGACGCGCAGGTGGCGCAAAGCGAAGCCAATGTGGCGAAGGCTGACGCCGATATCCAGCAGATGGAAGCCAAGAAATTCCAGGCCGAACAGGACTGGGGTCGCGAGCAGAAAGTGATGAAAGAGCGCCCCGAGGCTTTGACCGAAATGGCCTACGACGGCTACAAGGCCGCGTATCTGACCGCTGTCGCCAACATTGCTTCGGCAACCGCGGTTAAAATGCAGACGCAGGCCGCGCGAACGCAGGCGAAAGCCGCACGCACGCAGGCGTTGGCTGCAATCGAACAGGCCAAAGCCGTCATACGACAAACCCAGGCCTCGGTGGACCGCGCGCAACGGAACCTCGATTACTGCACGATCTCGTCGCCCGTGGACGGCGTGGTGATCGATCGTCGCGTCAACATTGGACAGACCGTCGTTTCGAGTCTCAACACTCCCAGCTTGTTCCTCATCGCCAAGGATTTGGCGCGCATGCAGATCTGGGTTTCGGTCAACGAGGCGGATATTGGCAATATTCACAACGATCAGCCCGTGACGTTCACGGTCGACGCGCGCCCTGGTACGGTGTTTCAGGGCCGCGTAACAAAAGTGCGCTTCGACGCCACCATGACCCAGAATGTGGTCACTTATCCTGTCGAAGTGCTTGCGCTGAATCCTGACGGCATGCTCTATCCTTACATGACGGCCAACGTCCAGTTCGAACTCGATAAACGCAACGACGTACTCAAAGTTCCCAACGCAGCACTGCGGTACGTTCCGCAGACAGAAGAGCAGGTGGCGCCCGAATACCGCGCAGGGTTGGACAAGCTGGACAGGAGTTTCGGCGCCAGCAGCGCCCCGGCAGCCACGGGCGATCCACGACTCATTCAAGGGCAAACCGCGAGCTCTTCGCCGGTCAACGAGCACCGCCAGAATAAGAATTCGAATCGGGGATTGATCTGGGCGCAGCAAGGCGAATTCTTACGGCCGATCGCCGTCCAGACCGGCTTGAGCGACGGCGTCATGACCGAAGTCGAGAGTTCCGAACTCAAAGAGGGATTGGCCATCGTGATCTCCGAGCAGCGTCAGCAGTCATCCGGTCAGGGCGATGCCAGTCCGTTCCTGCCGCAATTGCGCAGGCGCTGAAGTTCATGCTGCAAACCATTCGCACCGCATTCCGCGCGCTGGCGCGACATCCCCTGCGGGCCGCACTGACCATGCTGGGCATTCTCATTGGTGTGGGGTCGGTGATTGCTATGCAGGGCATCGGCAACGGCTCGGCAGCGGCGATTCAACGCGCCGTGGCGGGCATGGGCGCCAATAATCTGATGATCTTCCCAGGCGCAATAAAAAGCGGCGGAGTTAATTTCGGCATTGGCAGCGTGTTGACGCTCACGCCGGCCGATGCCGACGCAGTGCTGAAAGCTCCCGCTCTTCGCGCCGGCGCGCCCGTCGTGCGCACGCGCGCCCAGGTGCTATATGGCAGCCGCAACTGGGTTCCACAGGACACGATCGGCACAACCCCCGCCTACCTGGACGTGCGCGACTGGGCGCCATTGGCCGAGGGCACGCCGTTTACAGACGCCGACGTGCGCAACGATAGTAAAGTCTGTCTGATCGGTAAAACGCTCGTGCGCGAATTGTTCGAAGGCGAATCACCCCTCGGCAAAGATGTTCGCGTTCAGAACGTTACGCTTAAAGTCGTCGGAGTGTTGAGCCCGAAAGGTTCAAACATGGTCGGCATGGACCAGGACGACGTCTTGCTTGCGCCGTGGACCACGATGAAACATCGCGTGACGGCAACGAGCGCCAGCAGCGCTGCCAGCACTACAAGTTTAAGCGGGAGTACAGGCCCCGGCGCAGCCAGTCCCATTAATCAGCCTTATCCAACTTCCAGCCTCAGCCTCTACCCGATTCGCTCCGATATTGAGAACGCCGACATGCCGCAACCCGTCAAGTTTCCAAATTTGGATATGATTATCGTCGCGGCCCGTTCTACGGCCGAGATCAAACCCGCGATCGCGCAAATCAATGAAATCCTGTCGGAACGACATCGTGTTCGTTCCGAGCAAGGAGCCGATTTCAGCGTGCGCGATCTGAGCGAGAGGACCAGCACGCTCACAAAAATGACAGATACGATGACTGCGCTGCTGTTGTGCGTTGCTTCGATTTCACTGGTGGTGGGCGGCGTCGGCATCATGAATATCATGTTGGTGTCTGTGACCGAACGAACCCGGGAAATTGGCGTACGCATGGCAATCGGCGCAAAACAAAGTGATGTCCGTCGGCAATTTCTCACCGAAGCGATTATCTTATGCATGATAGGCGGCGGCCTGGGCATCGGAGCGGGCTTGATTGGCTCCTGGCTCATTCAAAAATTCAAAGGCTGGCCGACGGAAACGCGGCTCACGTCAATCCTCCTGGCGGCTGCTGTTTCAGTGACTGTCGGCATCGTCTTCGGATATTATCCTGCCTGGAAAGCCTCCAAGCTCAATCCAATTGAGTGCCTTCGGTATGAATGAATTGTAGATTCCGCGATCGCGACACTCGCTCTAATCCTCGTCCAGTATCGGCACTCCCCAGGACTTGAGCGGGCGCAGCAGAGATTGTTTTTTCTTTTGGTGAGTTTGCATGCGTTGCAGGATGTCGTCGAGCGTCTCGACGGCCTCGATCACGTGCGGGCCCTTGTTGAGCATCACGCATTCGGCGCGTTCGCCCATCGCGGCGTCGGTAATCTCAGAACGTGACGGGCGGCCGGATTTGGCCAGCGTCTCCAGGACTTGCGTCGCCCAGATGACCGGCATGTGAGCAGCCTCGCAGATCCAGAGCATTTCTTCCTGCACTTCCGCCAGGCGCTCAAACCCGCATTCCACGGCCAGATCGCCGCGCGCGATCATCATGCCGGCGCACGGGCTGCGCATCGCTGCCAGCAACAGGCCGGGGACGGCTTCGAACGCGCGGCGCGTTTCGATTTTCAGCACAATGGCGGGAGCACGGCCCAGCGCGTCGAGGCGTTGCTGCACGGCAATGACGTCCTCCGGGCGCTCGATGAACGACAGGCCGATCATGTCGGCATGCGCAGCCACAAACGGCAGGTTTTCCAGATCGTCCGCGGTCAGCGCCGACATCGAAAATTGCGTGTCGGGAAGATTGATGCCTTTGTCGGACGCCAGTTTAACGGTTTCCGACGGAACTTGCGTGATCTCCACCTGCAACGTGTCGCTCAGCGCATCGCGAATCACGCCGCCGATCTTGCCGTCGTCGAACCAGATCCGCTCACCGGTTTTAACGCTGTCGAAGACTTCCGGCAGAGTGCACGGAACCCGTGCGGGCTGCGTGACTTTTCCTTCCGCATCCTGAACGGCGCCGTGTCCAGCCTCGGACGATTTCGTGAGGATCAGCGTGTCTCCCGCCTTCAGGACGACGTGGGGACTAGGCGCGGACATGGCGCTGAGCGTCGTTTCGGTCTTCGCATCGCCGCCGTGGTTTTGACACAGACGGAATGTCAATCCCGGCGCAGCGTAAAACGTGCGAGTTGACTCAGCCCACCAGGCGCATGAGGCACCATCTGTTCCAACCACTTCCGCGACGATGCGGAGTTTGCGCGACGCGTCGCGGCAATCTTTGAAATGAAGTTCGTCTCCGGCCGCGACTTTCTTCAGGAAGTCCGCGGGCATCGGCAGCCGCGCGTCAGAATCGGGAAACGATCCGGGCTGATCGTCGGGAACCAGCAGCACGCGCGCGGCCGTTATGACGCGACCAAATTCATCGCGATGCGGACGGCATTTGATGACCGGCGTCCCGGCAATCACCCCGGTGCGCAGTTTCGGGCCGGCGAGATCCATCAGGACGCGGCATTTGCGTCCCAGCTCTTGCTCCGCCTTGCGCAAGTTATCGATCATCTTCGACCACGCCGCCGCGTCGTCGTGCGCGCAGTTGATGCGCATGCAATCCATGCCCGCCGCGAGCAGGCCGTGGACCAGTTGAGGATCGGTCGCAGCCTCAGACGGGACAGTCACCATGATGCGGATCGTGCGCGGACCGCTCAGCGGACCCAGCAAGGCGTTGGTGTGCTCAGCCAGCAGCGAATTGCCTTCCGAAAATTCAACGATCCTGCTACGCGTGATATGCGGCTTCTTGCGATCCAGATAACAGAGCGTCCGAATCACGGAACGGAGGGTCGCGAGGATGTGCGCTTCGGCGCGGCCCAGCGACGACAGGCCAAGCGCGGCAAGCCGCGTCTGAAGCGGTCGCACATCGTAGCGACGGAATTCGAGATAGTGTAGTAGGTTCTCGGCGCTTTTCCGCCACGCAGGATGCACCGCGTCGAGTTCTTCACGACGCTCGTCCAATCGCGTGGACAGGCCGCCGTGAATGCCAAGCAATGCCTTCAGCAGTTTTCGGGCAGCGTGGCGCTCTTTCTCCCGAGCCACCGCGGACTTGGCAGTCTTGACGGCTTTGGTTGCTTTGGCAGTTTTCATTTTAGGATTCTCAAACCTGAATAAAATCGAGCGAGAATACAGCCGACAACGGTACAGCCTGCAATGCATGTACCAGTAGCTGGTCTTCACAAATTCGACATGAATGGTTGAGTGCACTATAAAATTGATGATTTGGATTGACGATTTTGACGATGGGGCGCTGGCATTTCTTGGTGGTCTTTCATCACCCGCAAGGGCCAATGGAAAATGAAAACTGGAAAATGGAAAATGTCCGTTAACGCCGTTGGCGACGAATCGTCTCGTCACTTCTTCTGAAGCACCCAGGTCGTCATGCAGCGTTGATTTTGGACGACGGTGGTTTTGAGCGGGTCGAGCAGTTCACCGCCAAGTTGCTCGGTGAGTTCGAGCAAATACGGTTCGTCGACGAGGTAGCGTTGCGAGCCGTCGGGAACGAGGCAGCGGCGGCCGGCGAGGCGGCGCATCTGTTGTTCCATGCCGATCGACGACGCCAGTCGGCAGAAGAACAGGCCGCCCGGCCGTAGCGCGCGCCAGGCGCCACTCAGCATGGCGTTGAAGTGCGCGTCGTCGCGGGCGAAATGGAGCACAGCGATGCTCATCACGACGTCTGCAAAGTCGGCATCGAAGGACATCGCCTCGACGGGCTCCTGGCGGAAATTCCTGGGCGGCAACTGCGGAGCGAGCGTCGCGGCGACACTGCGCACGCCATTAATGGCGCCCGCGTTCTCATCGGCGCCGAACACTTCATATCCGGCGCGCATCATGAACATGAGATTCCGTCCGTAACCGCAGCCCGCGTCCAGCACGCGCATGCCCGGGGTAATGCGCCCACGCAGCAGTTGATCGAAGAGATAGATATCAATGTGGTCGAACTGCTTGAGTAATTCGAGGGGCGTCTGATCGTGCTTCGGCATGGGTCCGGCCTCCGCGAATTGCTTGAGATCCAAAATGAACTGGGCCGG
>Ga0206927_1188_pt1 | contig 11420 bp, 10 predicted proteins | sample Alteio_BWOrgHeat_60_FD_153249 | JGI IMG/M metagenome (GOLD analysis project Ga0206927, IMG submission 153249) | Enriched cells from forest soil in Barre Woods Harvard Forest LTER site, Petersham, Massachusetts, United States -... | ecosystem: Environmental > Terrestrial > Soil > Temperate forest >... | reverse complement strand
CATGCGATCGACGCGCGCAAGCAGCGGCGCGGACGCGCAGGCGGCGATCGTGACGGCGATCCAGAATCGGCGATTGCCAGCCGATTTCGTTCGCGCGGTCAAAAAGGCGGAGAAGCACAGCGCTCCGAGTGCCGCAAGCCAATCCAACGTCAGACAGAACCGCCGCAGATGCGCGCGGCCGGCGTCGTATTCCATCGCCCAGTCAAGGTACGAGCAGCGGCGCGTTGCGCGCGGTGTCGGAGAGGTCCGGACCGTCGTCGCTTAGTGCGTGCGCCCCTGTCGACGCGGTGACCGCCGACGTCTTCGGAGCTTCTTCGATGCACCAGATCGCGCCCGCATCGCGAAAGTACAGGCGGCGGTCCTGGAACGCCGGCGACGCGATAAAATCGTGGAAGCCGTGCTTGAACTGCGCGACCTGATTGTACGTGCGGCCGGAATTGAAAATCGTAACGATGCTCGATCCAAAGGCGTAAATGTTTCCACCTGCGTAAGCCAGACTGGCGTAGGAATGCCTGGGCAGTTGATGGGCGTAGACCCGTCGTCCGGTTTGGGTTTCAAAGACTTCTAACAAGCCGCCGTCTTTTACGGCGTACATCAAGCCGTCGACAACCACCGGTGAGTTGCCCATGCGGCCGCGGATATTGCTGTCGGTATTGGCGTAGTATTCCCATAGAGGTTGAAAACCTTCGCGACCAATCCGGACGGCGCGGAAGGCGGTGTTGTACTGGTCGGGTTGAAAATGGACGTGAAAGATGGCGATGTCGCCGTCGAGCGCGACGGTCGGTCCCCAATTCACCGGGAAACGATGTTCGTCGCCCTGGAATCCTGCGCCCAACATTCCACGCTGACAGATCTCGCCGCTCTGCGGATCGAGCAACAATCCCGCCGACGCGAGCGCGAAGGTCCTGGCGTTCAGCGTGACCGGCCGACAGCTTCCTTCCTGCGAACCTTCGTCGGTGCGCCAGAGTTTGCGACCAGTTGCAGCGTCGAATCCGCAGAGGCGATCCGCGCCTTTTCCTCCGACGATTATGACGCCGTCAATCAAGCACGGCGAAACGGCGCAGCCGCTGATCTTGTCGGTCGCGTCAAATTGAGAAGTCCAGAGCCGCTTTCCGGCGAGGTCGTAGCAGACGACAATGCCGCAACCGAAGACGCACCAGATGCGCCGGCCATCCGAGACTGGTGTGGGCGTGGTAAATCCATATTCCGAAATCCAGTCGGCGTCGTTTTGCTTTGAAGGCGGTTGAGATCCCAGCAGCTCTTCGCGCGTATTCGTGCGCTGCCAGCGCAGACTTCCGTTGGATTTGTTCAGACAAATCAGTTCGCCGGGTTCTTCGAGCACGAACACGCTATCGCCGACGATGAGCGGCGAAGCGTTCGATTTTCTTGCCAGCGTGAATTTCCAGACGACATTGCGATTTTCCGCCCAATCCGTCGGCGGATGGGTACGCGGAAAGTGTCCCTCAAATCCGTTGCGAAACGACCAGACCTCGCCGGCGTCTTCCGCGCGGACAAACTCCATTCAGAATCAAAACAATCGCAAGTCCGCAGAGGCAATTTCTGACGCGCGATCCCATACAGGAAAGAACGATTGAACTGATCAATACTTTCTAACTTACTGGAGGATGGCGGCTGGGATTAGTTGTCGTCTTTGTCTTTGAAGTTCGGTTCGAACGGAGACTTCGTGTGGTCGGAGATTTCGACTTCGGCCGTGCCGATCGGGATTTCGACGTCCATTCGCAGGGGCACGCCGGTCTGGGCATCGACGCAAATGATCATGGCGCCTTTGCGTTCGAACAGGCCTTTGAACGGGACGTCCGCCTTCAATTCGACGTAAGATCGTTTGCGTAAGTCGCCGAAATCGCCGCGGCCCATGGACAGCACTTTCAACTGGCCGCTCCACACGCGCCGGTCGGCGCAGACCGGCAGTTCGATGCTGTCGCCGACTTTGTACTTCGAAAACTCAACGGAGCGCAGGTAGTAGATCGCGGAGAGCGGATCGAGCACGTTGCCGCAGAGTGGAATCGTATTGGAACGCATGCCGCTATCGTTCAAGCGCCGGCGTTCGTAGTGCGCGGTCATGGTTTTAATGTCGTAGTCGAAGGCCGCCGATTCTTCGTTGCTGATCTCGCCGTCTTTGCGTTCGATATTGTAGAAGCGGCTGAATCCGCCATTGACGTCGATCTTTGAGGTGGCGCGAGTGTGGACGTCGTAGAACAGCGAAACGGCGCGATTGGAGCGGATATTCAGGCGCGTAATCCAGACCGACGGTCCGCCGCTGAGATCCATCGTGTCGGTTTTGGCCACTTCCAGCGAAGCCTTGCCCGCGGGCATGCCGTTGACGCGGACGTCATAGACGATCGATTCACCGGCTCGCAGTTTCAGGTTGGCCTTGGCCAGTTCCAGCGCCAGCGGGCCCTTTTCGGCGCGCGCTTTCTCGCACTCTTCGCCGCCGACGGCCCTGGCGCGGATAGTTCTGGGAACACCTTCGGCGCGCGCGGTGACACGCAAGGCCACGAACAGCGCCAGCAGCGCCAGAGTCGTGACAAGAATTATACCGCGCACGTGCAGCATGGATTACCCTGTGCCCCGACCCTGTGTTCAACCGCCAGGTTCGCCAAACGGAACGCTTAAAATTTTGAATCTGCTCCGAAGTCTATCAGTAAGGATAGCGAGGTCAAGCGGTTGTACGCAAGGTGCACAAGTGCTCGAAATCACAGGTTTGTTCGCTCCAGCTTATGACCCAAACGCGACCTGGCGGATAATTCGGCCGACGCGCGAGAACATGTGTGCTTCCGATGCCGCGACGCGCTTGAGATCGGCGTGATCCATCCAGCCGCCGTAACAGATCAGGCAACGCCGGATCGAGGCGCCCGATCCGCGGCGGTCCTGGATCTGGACCAGGGTTCCGCTGCAGCAGGGGCAAGTCCAGTCGATCGTGTGTTCGGAACAAGCAGCCTGGTCGCCGGCGGTATTTTTCGGTTCCGGCCATGCGCAAGCGCCGGCGGCGCGCAGGGCGAGGTCGCAATCCTTCTCGTAAAACCAGGCTCCGCCGCACTCCGCGCAATGATGGAACTCTACATTTAACGAATCTCGCGACGAAAGGATCGGCGCGTCTTTCGAACTAGCGCAATTCGGACACTGGATGCGCGCCGGACGGAGCGCGCGCGTGGTGTCGAGCGGGCGGAAAGCTGAAGTGGTGGTGGCGAACGTATTAATTTTGCTCATCTCAGCCTCACGATGACGGTTCGATGTCAAATGCGCGCGGTCCGAAGGACACCGCGCTGAATTGGTTATCGGTCCGTTGCGCCGGGCGATGGAGCTTATTGTGTCTAGTGTAGTGCGTCAGATAGCTTTGACCTTATGCGCCGACGATTTCGCAGGTAATCGAGCGGCGGTCTTGAAGCTGTATCGAAAGCAAGATACAGCGCAAAGACTGCCGTGAAGAGCACCTGCGAAAGCGTCAAGCAGAAGATCAAAGATATCTGACGCACTACACTAGGTTCAATAGATCCGCGGCGGCAACCCGTCCGGACCCGGCACTTCGCCGGGCGGCCGCGTTTTCCAGCGCTGATGGATCCAGAGCCACTGTTCAGGATACTCCCGCACGGAGCGCTCAACCGCCGCGTTGACGCGCGCGATGACGGCGTACACATCGGCCGCGCGATCGCCGGTTTGCGCTTGCTCGATCACATCCCAGACGCGCAGCACGTGATGAATGCCGTCAGGTTTGCGGTTGAGCGTCGCGACGATGATTGGCGCGCCCGTGGCGAGATGCAATTCCGCCGGTGAGGTCACCGTGGAGGCGAGCACGCCAAAACACGGCACGAAAAGTCCGGCCACGCCGCCGTTCTGATCGACCGACATGGTCACGATCTCGTGGCGGTCGAGCATTTTCTTGAGCTTCCAGAGCGCCTTCCATTTCTGCACGATCTCGTTTCCGGAGCGTTCCCGCAGGGTCATAATCAGGTCGTTCAGCAGCGGGTTGTCCAGCGGACGGGCGACGGACTTCAGTGGATAGCCCTTCAGCGCCACGGAATAGCCGCAGAGTTCCCAGTTGCCGTGGTGCGCCGGAACACACAGCAGCCCCTTGCCGCGCGCCAGCAGTTCGTCAAAGGTCTTGAGCTCGCCCAGATCGACGAGCTCTTCGACATTGTGGGCCGTGAGTTGCCCGAGGCGCGCGAATTCGACGGTCGATAACCCCATGTGTTCGAAAAAGCGGCGGCAAATGTCGTCTTTCTCAGCGCGCGATTTCTCATCGCGAAAGGCGAGGTCCATGTGGCGCAGCACGCGCTGGCGGTGCCGTCCATCGATCCGCCAGACCGCCCAGCCCAGCGTGCGCCCGACCGCGCGCGCCCAGGATGCCGGCATCAGATTGAGTAAGATGATGATGGTGTTGGCGAGCGCGTAGACGCGGCTGTCGATAAACGGATCGCGCGCTTTGCGTTTGGGCGCGTAGTTCGGCGGCAGCGTCTGGATCGAAGACCGCGCCGCCGTTTCCGCTGACTGTGTTTTCATTCTGGAGTGTGGCGAAATATCTGGATTCAAAGGCCGAACTCGGAGTTAAATTATTCTACGGCGCTCGGCCAATGTTATCTCTGGTCCTGTCGTTCCGTCTCTGCTGTTTTGTTGTTGCCACTTGCCGTTGCCGTGCCGTTCTGGCCCCTATTTCTTGTACCACATCGAAATGACGACATTCAGCAAGATCACGAAGATAATCGCCGCCGCGATGATGATGATAGCCATCGAAGAGCCGCCGCTGGACTGCGTGGTGGGATTGCTGACGGCTTGCGGCGTCGCGGCCGGTTGCGGCGTTCGCACGGTCGATGCCGCGGCAAGTCGCGCGGCGTTCATGCCGCCGGCCGCCTTTTCTCGCTGCATCTCCTCCATCTTCTTGCGGATCATCTCAGGAGGAAGCTGAAGCGTAGGCTCAAATCCTTCATCAGCCGGCGGCGGCTTGGGCAGCGAATTGTCGGTCGTCGTTCCGGTGAATTTGATGTGAAACAGTCCGATGACGATTTCGTCGCCGTTGTTCAGGCGGTGTTCCTGCGTCTCTTTGCCATTGATGAAAGTCTTGTTCGACGATCCCAGGTCGCGGGCGATGAACGCCTCGCCGTCCTTGACGATTTCACAGTGCTGCTTGGAGACGGCCAGATTATCCAGCCGGATATCGGCCGCCGCGTCGCGGCCCAACACCATGCGGGGTTTGTTCAATTCGTAGGTGCGCGGGTCCGCACCGCTTGCCGTAACAGTCACCAGCGCCATTGTAATTCGCTCCGTTTCAAAGTGTCAGATGGGTGAATGAGTAGAACGATGCCGACTATGGAGCGAAAGTCAAGTCGAGTGATATAACAGATTCACACGGAGGCGCGGCGGGCTGAACTCCGCGCACTTTTTCATGACTTCCCATATGACTCTGTGTGGGCCTTGACGGTGAATAACAGGAGCCTCGACCGCGTCAATGCACTCATGTGCAGGAATCGCATGGCTTTGTATTGACACTCTATGTAAAAATAGAGATACTTGTCCTGAAGACATCGTCGAACGCCACTGAGTTAAAGTACGCGTGCCCACCTGAAAGATTGCGCCGGAGAGCAACAATGCCGACATTCGTCTACGAGGCTATGGACAGTCAGGGTAAAGAGGTCAAAGCCGAGATCGAAGCGGGCTCTGAACAGGAGGCTGTGGACAAGATCAAAGCTCAGAACTTCTTTCCATCCAAAGTGATCCTGAAGGGTGGCGCGAAGGCGGCGATGGCGGCCGGTCCGCAGGCGGTCAAGCGCAAGCGCGGCGGCTTTTCGCTGGGTTTCCGGCGCTTGAGCCAGAAGAATTTAACCTCGTTCACGCGGCAGTTCGCGACACTCATGGACGCCGGCCTGCCGATCGTCCGCAGCCTCGACATCCTGCATGCGCAATTGCGGCCCGGCGTGCTGAAAGAGACCGTCGGCGACGTGAAGGAAGACGTAGAAGGCGGATCGTCGTTGTCGGAAGCGTTGTCCAAGCACCCAACCGTTTTCGATAAGCTTTATGTGAACATGGTCCGCGCAGGCGAAGCCGGCGGTGTGCTCGACGACATTCTCGCGCGCCTGGCCGACTACCGCGAAAAGGCGCAGAAGCTGACGCAGAAGATCATCGGCGCGCTGGTTTATCCCGCCGCCGTGATCACGATCGCCGCGTTGATTTTGACCTTCATCATGATCTTCATCATCCCGAAGTTCGAAACGATGTTCAAAGAAATGGACCTCGGCCAATTGCCGTTCATGACCCAGATGCTGCTGACCATCGCGCACGCCATGGTCGACTACTGGTACATCATCATGTTCCTGCCCGTGCTGCTGTTCATGGGTTTCAAGATGATTGGCCGCACGACCGGCGGCCGGTTGCTGATCGATCGCTTCAAACTTAAAGTGCCGATCTTCGGTCAGATCAATTCGAAGACAGCGATCAGCCGTTTCTGCCGCACGCTGGGTACGCTGGTGCAGTCCGGCGTGCCGATCCTCGACGCGTTGTCGATCATCAAGAACGCCACCGGAAATGTGATCGTCGCCGGCGCCGTTGAGCAGGTCCACGCCTCGATTAAAGAAGGCGATACGATCGCCGAGCCGCTGAAACATTCCGGCGTTTTCGACGATCTGGTAGTCAACATGATCCAGGTCGGCGAAGAGACCGGCGAACTGGACAAGATGTTGATCAAAGTCGCCGACACCTACGAAGGCGAAGTCGACACGCTCGTCGGCGCGCTGATGAGCCTGCTGGAGCCGATCCTGATTATCGGAATGGGCGTGACGGTCGGATTCATCGTCATCAGCCTGTTCCTGCCGCTGATTGCCATCATGGAACGCATCGGCAAGTAGCGTACGAGGGGCCAGGGTTCAGGGGCGAGGGGTCAGAAAAGAAGCTCCGCAGCATGCGGAGTTTTAAGCAAACTGCATTGCCGTATTGAATTTGTTCAAAGCTTAAGAGTCGCAGATTGCGAGCGCGGCAAAATGCTTGTCGTCGGACTCAATTTGCCTGAGAGATATTGCTCGGAACATAGTTGCGAAATTGGCAATGGTTGGCACACTCACTGCTGTTAATTCAATCGATTTACAGTTCTAACGGTGGCGTAGGCGGAAAGCGGCTGCTACGGGCTTTCTGGCTGAGACGGGGTACGCACGCACCGACGAATTGTAGACGAATGGCGCTGCATCACGCAGCACAATAATAACAGAGGGGGAAACATGTTCAAACGGTCTTACATTCTGGCTTTGGCCTTGTCGCTGTCGTATGTGGCATGCGGTGCGGATCTGCACGTTCCGCCGCAGGTGATCGGTGCGGAAACGGCCGCGGTCGTCAATCTCAACATCGATAAAATCAAGTTCGAGCAACTGATCAAAACCATCACGGACATCAGCGGCAAAGCGCCCGAAGCGGCTCAGACCGATCAGCTCAAGGACTTCGTCGGAAAATTCAAAGAAGCCGGCGGCTCGACCATTAGCATCGTGGTCACGGTGCCGAAAGACACAGCCGCGGCCAATCCGGCCGACGGCATCCTCGTGGTGATCCAGAAGGCCGAGGGAGCTGAAACGAAGAAGCTTGTCGATTTCCTGAACACCGCCATCCCGCCCTTGAAGGAAAATGTAGGAGCCGACTGTCCGCAGGAATTCGATGGCAAGCTGGTCTGGTACAGCAAGACCGCGAAGCTGCCGACAGCCAACGCCGAACGCGCCCTGACCTTCAGCAACGCGCAATACGAAGTCTCGGACGAGACGTCGATCTCGATGCTGTTCGTGCCGCAGGCGAACGCCACCGCAGCCGCGCAGGCCAATCTCAAAGGCGAAGAAGCCGAACTGGCCAAGGCGATCCTGGAAGGCGACGGCATTTCGCTCTCGTCGAATTTCGGCGTGGCCGATGCCCCGTCGCTCAAGCTGCTCTTCACCGCCGCAGACGCCACCGCCGCGGAAAAGGTGAAGACGGCCGTTACGAGTATGATCGCAGCGGTCAAGAAAGACGCGCCGCCGGATCTGCAGAAGCTCATGGACACGCTCAAACTCGATCAAATCGGTTCGAACGTGCAGCTCAGCCTGACCGTCCTGGAATGGGCCAAGGCCGCGATGGCCATGGCGCCGGGAACTCCGGCGGCGAAGCCGTAACGCCTACCGTTCGTACCGTTTTACCGGTTGTACCGCCGGCGTCTCGCCGGCCCTCCCGTTCGCGGAATAGAACGGTACAGAGGGCCGGCGAGACGCCGGCGTTACAACGGTGCAACTGCCGCTCCGATTTATCTTTACTGCGCCAAACTTAGATCCGATATTCTGAAGTGATGTATTCTTACGAGAGAACCTAGAGATGAAACGCGCCTGGTGGGTCGTCGGGCTTGCTCTTGCAGTGACCTGTTGCTGCGTGCTGGCCAGTCGGCGCGCGGAGCCTATTCCCGCGACGGTTGAAGCGGTCGCGTTTTCACCCAATGGCGGATCGCGCTTGGGCTACGGCGATAACGATTGCGCCGATACGGTCGTCGAGGCCATCGGCCACGCCAAGTTTTCAATCCTGGTTCAAGCTTACAATTTCACTTCGGAACCCATCGCCGAGGCGTTGATCGCCGCAACTAAGCGCGGCGTCAGTGTAAAGATCATCGGCGACAAGTCCGTGCCGTCAGAGCACGGCGGAAAAGCTGCCGAATGCGCCGACGCAGGCATCGTGATCCTCATCGACCACAAGCATCACATCGCCCATAATAAGGTCATCGTGATCGACGACCAGACCGTCATCACCGGATCGTTCAATTGGACCGAGTCCGCGGAGAAAGAAAACGCGGAGAATCTCCTCGTGCTGCATTCAGACAAGCTCGCGGCGATTTATACCGCGAACTGGAACACGCATGCCGAGCACAGCGTCAGTGCAGGGCAGCTCGGCGAGCCACGCAAGTAGTTCAGCGCCAGTCGATCACCACTCCCGCGTACTTCTCCGGCGAGGCACGCAATCCAGCATACGTGGCCGGAACTTCGGCCGGTTTGACGATCGATTTTGCCAGTTCGCGGACCTTCAACTTGCCGCTCGCAATCGTGTCGAAGATCACGCGCAGCGACCACGCCACCGAATGCTTGACGCAGCGCAAGTCGTCGGGAACCAGCCGCCACATATGCGCTCCGCGCACGACCAAGCCGTTCATGTGGATCAGACTCATCGAGCGCGTCATGTCGGTGGAAAATGGAGCCCGCGGCGAACCCAGCAGGATGATCTGTCCGTACAACGTGGTGGATTCGATGCAGGATGCAATCACGGCGGAATGCCCGACCGCGTCGACGGTCACAGCGGCGCCTTTGCCGCCGGTCAGCTCCTTCAGCGCTTCGGTCTGCTTGGCGGCGGGAACGTCGATCACCGTGTCTATTCCGGTCCGCTTCGCCATGTCGCAGCGCTCGCGCATTGGGTCCAGACCGATCACCTTCGCTCCGGCAAGCTTGTAAAGCTGCGCGGCCAGGTTGCCCACCAATCCCAGTCCAAATACCGCGACGGTGTCGCCGAGGTAAAGCTCGGTGATGTTCGGAGCGGTCATCGAAATCTGCGCCATGCAGGCGAACGTGGCGTCGATGGCGTCGAGCTGCTCGGGACACGGATAGAGATAATTCCACTGATGATTTTCACCGTGCAGGAAGCGCTGGACGGATGCGTGCTTGCCTGCGTAGAAAACCCGATCGCCGGGCTTGAAGTCCGCAATGCCGGCGCCCACCGCTTCGATGCGCCCGATGGAGCCGTAGCCGGGCCTGATCGGGTTGCTGCCCACGGCGTTCAGCGTCGCCAGCTCCGTCCCCGCACTGATGATCGAGGCTTCGTTGCGCACGATCACTTCCATGGGCTTCAGCGGTTCGCTGCTGAGCGTCTCGCGCTCCACGGTCACGCGGCCTTTTTCTGGAAAGAGAATGTATGTCGCTTCCATTCGGATCCTCGTTTCAGTGAATTTAAGAAGTTCAGTGCTCTGCAGAACGTTATCCGCGACGGTCGCGCCTGTCATTTGAATCGCCGACGCTACTCTGTACATCTGAACCGAGCAATAGGCGTACGGTACGCAAGCGGACCGGCGGGACGCCGGCGGTACGGGCAGCGGGCGGGGGAGGCAGGCATGAAAGTTCTGTTCATCGGCGGCACAGGATTGATTAGCTCAGCCTGTACGGAGCTGGCGATCGAGCGCGGCATCGAATTGTTTCTGCTCAATCGCGGGAAATCCACGAAATATGAAATGCCGCGCGGCGCGCGCTTGATCCAGGCCGATATCGCCGGCGATCCAGCGGCGCTTTCCAGCGCTCTGGCCGGACATAACTTCGACGTCGTGGTCAACTGGATCGCGTTCCGCCCGGCCGACATCGAGCGCGATATTCGCCTGTTCACGGGGCGAACGAAGCAATACATCTTCATCAGCTCGGCGAGCTGCTATCAGAAGCCGTCTTCTTTTTACCGCATCACCGAAGACACGCCGCTGGCCAATCCGTATTGGACATATTCCCAGGAAAAGATTGCGGCGGAAGAACGCGGGCTGCGCGAATATCGCGACAACCAATTTCCGTTCACGATCGTCAGGCCGTCGCTCACCTATGGTCCCCGGCATATTCCGTTTGCTGTCGGGAGCTGGGCGCACACCTACACGGTGATTGATCGTATGCGCCGCGGGCAGAAAGTCATCGTGCCTGGCGACGGCTCTTCGTTGTGGACGCTGACCTGGAACGGCGATTTCGCAAAGGCCTTCTGTGGCTTGATGGGCCGCGAAGAAGCAATCGGACACGCGTTTCATATCACGTCCGATGAAGTGCTGACCTGGAATCAGCTCTACACACTGGCCGCGCACGCCGCGGGCGTTGAGGCCAAATTGCTGCATGCGGCGAGCGACATGATTATCGCGCATATGCCGGAAATGAAAGGCAGCCTGATCGGCGACAAAGCGGTCAGCGTCGTGTTCGATAACTCCAAGATCAAGCGCTTCGTCCCCGGTTTTAAGGCGATGGTGCCGTGGTCGGAAGGCGTGCGGCGCGCATTGTCCTGGTTCGACGCCGACCCGGCGCGGCGCACGATCGATCACGAAGCGAATGCAAAATGGGACGCGTTTATCGCCGCCTACGAACGCGCGTTGCCGGCGCAGGCGGGTTGAGCCCCATCACTCGTGCGTATCAAGTCCGTGTGAAGCCGTCAACGCACGCTTGCCCATCGCGATTGCCGTGGTAGTGATGACGCAGTGATTCGCATTCTTTCGCCCCCTTTATAGGAAGCGCAGACATGCCCATTTCACCACTCGCCGGAAAATCGCCGCCGCCGGAATTGCTGATCGACGTGGAGCAGTTGACGCGTGAATATTTTGAGCTGAAACCCGATCTCTCCAATCCAGCTCAGCAGGTTTCGTTCGGCACCAGCGGACATCGCGGCACGCCGAACGACAGTTCCTTGACCGAGTC
>Ga0206927_1212_pt1 | contig 11434 bp, 9 predicted proteins | sample Alteio_BWOrgHeat_60_FD_153249 | JGI IMG/M metagenome (GOLD analysis project Ga0206927, IMG submission 153249) | Enriched cells from forest soil in Barre Woods Harvard Forest LTER site, Petersham, Massachusetts, United States -... | ecosystem: Environmental > Terrestrial > Soil > Temperate forest > O... | reverse complement strand
CTGAATCTGGTAATAGGATACCTTCTTTACAGAGTCGGAAAGGTTTCGAATAATAAATGGGGAATGCTTGTTTTCTTTATTGGCATAGTGGCAATGAGCATCATGCTGAGTTATGCTTTTGTGGATAAGGTGCACTAAAATCACCTCTTAATTTCCACATCAGGAGATTCATTTCCATAATGATTTGGTTTCTTATCAAGAGCTTTATATAAAGATTTAAACTCGGGATCAGATTCATATTTAGTCAGCAATCTATCCATATCAACATCACTGTAATAAGGGCTATAACCCAATTCAATAATAATATTATTAGCTTTTACTTTCTGATACTCATGAAGAGAAAGAGCTTTAAAAGTTTGCTTAGGCAGTGTATCACAAAGATTTTTCAAGTCAAGAAGTGCTGTCAAAAACTGTTTGAACTTTTCCTTTGTCATTGTCTTTATCAAAGGAAATGTTTTCATTTTCTTAAACTCATTTTCATTATATAGATTTATGCCGTATTTCTTTCCGGTATCGGCAGCAATGTATATGTCAATACTGTCCATATTTATAAATCTTTCCTTGTAATTTGCAACTGCGATAATCCTCTTTCCCGCCTCAACAATTTTGAGGACTGCAATTTCCAATTCATTATCAGGTTTATTCTTATCACCTATATAATAGTAACAGTCATTTGCATGAATCACTTTAATATATTGAATTGATTTCAGATCTGCTAAAGAATCAATAGCAAAATCACTCTTGACTTCTTTTCCATATAATGAATCATCACTAAAATTCAATTCAAATCCATTATTATCAGAAAAGCCATACCATTTACCTGTTATAACATTTTGTGCATTTATGAAAAGAGAACAGGAAACTATAACTACAATTAAAGCAAGTCTTTTCATAGTACTTTTTTATTTAACAGTCATATACTCCATCATGCATCCTTCAACAATCTTTTTCATTTCATTTGAATTCATAATATAGATTTCAGGGTCATTCACATTCATTAATTCATCAATTAGTGAATTATCTGATTTAATTTTATAATAAATACAATCGGAAATGTCTTTGGAATGTTCTTTGATTTCTTTAGGAACTGTTGGATTTGATTTGAATGTATCCTCGAAACCTTTATATAACGATTCCTTTAATCCTCGCATAAATTCATACCGATGCCTTTCTTTCATTGCATTACTGAGCTTAGGAGAATTGCCAAGAATTCCTGCAATTATCAAACAACTAAAAACAATCAGAGCTGTTTTCATAGGGTCTTTTCCATTCTTGCGTTTTGCAAAGTAATATACTATCCCCGAGATAAGCGCGAAGATAATAAATATAACTCCTCCTGTTAAAGAATCCATTAACAGATAATCATGTGGAGGAGTGTCTGGTTTAGATATAAGGATTGCGATATTCCCTAAGGGAAAACAAAGGATAAATAGCAATGCCGACCATAAAATGTTTCTTAATTTTCTGTTCATGTTTGTTTCTTACCGGGCAAATATAACATTCATAACCTCTTAAAGCAAAAAAGGATAAATGAAACCCCACTGAATTCAATAAATGGCAAATGAAAACAGAATCAGCTTCTGCACACTTTTCTAATTTGTTAAATCAATTCCTTGTGTAGCAGATGCATCATTAGGATGGTTTAACAATGCTTTCTGGAAATAGTTCTTTGCCTCAGTTTTATTATTCATAGCTATGGAATTCCATCCTGCAAGCATTAATGTATCATAATCGAATGGATATATCTGAAGACAATTATCAAGATATTTCTTTGCTTCGGTGTAATTCTTGCGGTTATAATAAATCAGCGAGATCCTGTAATTAGCAAGTGGTTGCTTCGAATCTATCCTCAGGATGCTAAGATACTGATTCAGCACTTCATCCCAATTCGGAACCATCGACAAAGGGTAAACAATTCCGAGCCTGGCTTCAATGGAGTTCGGCTGAAGTGCTATCGCTTTTTGATAATAGGTAATGGCATCGCTGTACTTTTCGGATTCATAATACAACCATCCCAGGCGAAGGTTCATTTCATAACTGCTTTCCGAATAAACCGCTTTCAAAGCAAGGACTGCACGGTTATAATGTTTGGCAGAATCAAGACTATAGCTTTCATAAAAAGCTTTTTCGATTGAATTAAAATCCTGTGCATTAACAAGAATAGTTATGCACGTAAATACTGTTAGAATAATTACTTTTTTCATTTTTTATAGATTTAATTTAAGACCTAATGTTATATAATTGTTTTGATAATTTGAGAAGACGAGAGTGTTATGAGTAAAATCAGTTGCAGTCCAAACCCAACTCTGACATAGCTGCAATTGACAATCGAGATAGATATAAATAGTATTTGAAACAGGAAAGAATAAGGTAGCACCATATCTGTTATTGATAATATCTGAGTTGTTAAATACAACACTTCCATTCATTTCATTGGTATGTTCAAGATCACCAAGGGAACCATACAAAGTAAACCAGCAATATTTATTAAGCATCATGGTAACATTCAATTGAGTAATCAAATCGTGATTGATTGAATCATTCAAATATTTAATCTGCGGAGCGATGGAGAAATGGGTGTTTCCAAAAGGATAATAAATCAAAGAAGCCCCAACCTGAAGCTGGTGCATATATGCAAAATCGGAAATACCTAAATTACCTTCCAAAACAAATTTACCAATTTGTTTTGAAATAGAAGCACCGATAAGATAATCATTAGTGGAGATAGATGTGTCATTGAATGAAAAAACTCTATTAACAGAATCATGAGGGTTAGGGGGTGTTGATGGATGATGATTGTCAACCCAGGAAGTGCCAATTCCGCCAGCATTACCCGAAACTAAATGAAAGTAAGGAGTGAAACTTCCATTATTAAATGCGAATGTAGAATTGACATAAAATTCCTGTTGATTAGTTTTAAACTTGCCTGAAACACTGGAATCAGAAATGGAAGTACCTCCCGTCCCATTTGGATGTGTATATGTGAATCCTATCCTCTGTTCGGTATTAATAATACTTTGCTTAAATGACATATATGTTGAAATATTGTCAGATAGATTCAGTTTAATGCCAAGTTGACCATAACTTGTATTTCCATAAAGTGTTTGTGTGCCGAAATAATGTGGATTGCTGTATAGGTTTGCATTGTCATTATTAAAATTATTGTTGTTGGAAAAACCTCCTTCCACATAAATGCTTTCGAACCATTTCCAATCAGGAAGCTTTAATGTTGCGAATGCACTATCGCTTAACATCCCTCTCGTTCTGTTCATCTGAGTTGAGTTTCCATTATAATAATAATCAAGATATAGCATAACTTTAATATCAGAATTATTCGGTTCGCTATCTAAAACAGAAGTATAATAGCTTATTGATGAAAGAAAATTTCCAAGCATGTAATTGGCATATCCCATGCGCTGTTCGCCATATATTGATAAGGCATTATTGGCTTCAGCTTCTTTTCCATGAACGATTAATTGTTTCCAGTTTCCACTCATCCAATCATTGTATGTAAGTGTATCATAATGTTCTTTTTTTTGTGAAAACGCAGAACAGTTAAGCATCAATAAAAGAAAAAGAATTAAGAAACATCTAAACATTTTGCAATTGATTTTTTTGTTCCATCTATAATTATGAATTCATTAAATCCTTTCTCGGCAATGCTTATTTTACAAATAATAGTTTTGAGTTTAATGTTATTTATTCTGCTTACTGATATTGATTCCAGTTCTATTTTATCAGATTGGTTAATACCTGATGCACTGATATATTTCAATGAATATTCTGCTTTGACAACCTGAAAGAATGGTGCAGTAATATCCTGAATGTATCCGAATAAAATGTTGTTCTTAAAAGTTATCGGATAGTTTTCCTTTAACTCTAAATCCTGATAGTAGCCCAAGAAAACTTTATTGCAACCAACAAAGAAATGATAAAGGAAGGTACTCCTGTTACCTTCAAAGTCGCTGAATCGGAACACAACACCATCATTGGCAAACCATGCTATTGTCTTTTTTTCTTTACAATAAATATAAGTACGATTCCATTCATCAGTAAAAACTTCCCATGATTCTTTTTCGCCTTTCCATTCCCAATTTAACTTAGCACCGGGAATCAGATTAAATGCTTTTTTCATCAAAAGATTAATTTCAGCATTACTTATGAATTCACCTTCCTTTGGTTTTTCAAATGTTTTTAATTCATACTTATCATTACTCCTTAATATATAGGAACCGATTGGATAATCAAGCGTTTTAGCACCTATTTCATTAGAAAGTTGTAATTGAAAATGAAGATGCGGTTCAGGAGAACGCCCTGAATTACCACAGGAAGCAATCAAATCACCACGTTTCACATAGTCTCCGGTCTTTACTTTGAACGATAGTTTCTTTAAGTGACTTAGCTGAGAATACAAACCGTTTTTGTGATCAATAATAATGCTGTTTCCCCAGTTATCCTTTATGTTTACATCGGCAATAAGGTTATCATCAATGTTATCGGAAACATTAACAATATAACCATCTCCGGGAGCTAAGACAGGCTTACCATAACAATAATAATCTTCAAGCGAATCACCATGGGATTGATATGATTTCAATTCATCATCAAGAATAATAAAATCAAATGCTTTACTCCAATCCCCTAAGTGAGTTATCTTTCCATTGTGTCCTTGTGAAACAAGCCATTCACTCATAAAAGGCAGAGAAACCGGATAATATTTACTGTATCTGTAATTATATGAATTTGCAAGAAAATGATACAGATTCTTTTCAGGAGATGAATATTGAACAGTAACAGGATGAAGATATTTAATCTGTAATCTCCATTTAAGAAGATACAAAAACAAAAGAGTTGTTAGCGTAAAAGAAATGGTATATGCAGGCAGATAAAATACTCCAAGAATATTACCTAAACCGTAATGAATAAGCGCCACCAAAGGGATAATGATGATGACAGTTAAGTAGGAATAAATATTAGGAATAATAAAGAATCCCCCTATTGCAATTGCAGTGAGAATATAATTTGAGCCGACAAATAATTCGTTTAAATCACTGGTTTTAATTCCTGCAATTGAATAGAATAAATAAGCACTGGCAAATCCTAGTATCGCTAACGAAATTGAAATCCTGGAATAAAAAAACAATCCAATAGCAATTAAAATACCAACTAAAACATTGCTCTGAAAAAATATTGACCCCAATGAACGAAAGAAAGTAATCATGATTTCCGGCAGATGGGTATGATTAATTCCATTAATAAAATCATAAAATGCAGTATTCGAAATCAGATAGTCGGTTGAATTATGCAATTGAGTAAAGAATCGGGCAGCAAGCAGAATCAACCAAAAACAAATTAAAAAAGGAAAGCTAAGATAAGGTAATTGATATTTACTCAATAAACCCTGAAACCCTAAAGTTAACAATAAGGAGAGCAGAGAAGTAATGATAAGCAATACAATAAAGAATAGATTAATCTCAAAGAAAGCTCCGAGTCCCATGCCAACCATTGAACTGCAGAATCCAAATAAACCATCTTTTAAATATGTTGAATTTAAAGAGGATATATCTGCAATTAAATTAGTTAATAATACTGCCGACAATCCTGCAATACCTATATTTGGATTAATAAAAGAAGTTAGAATAAGGAAGAGTCCATACCATTTACTTTTTGCAAAAAACAATTGAGAATAGCTATGGAGCAATCCTTCAAAATGCAATGCAATTTTGTTTTCCAAGGCAGAACTCAAAACCTTTTAGATTTAAGACAGTTTAAATTTCTTCAGGTAATCAGGGACTTCTTCCTGCTGAGTAAGTGTTTCAATACTTTCTTTTCTCCTGATAAGATGAAGATTATTTTTCATATCAATCAACACAACATTCGGACGCATGGCTATGAATTGCATCCATTGAGTCATATTGTATGCACCCACTTTATGAACTACAACATGGTCTCCTTTATTAAGAGGAGGCAGATTGATGCTCTCACGAATCTTATCTATATTCATACAGAGCGGACCATAAATAACCATATCCTCGGTATGATGGGTGAACTCTTGTGCAGGAGAAATCTTATGCTCGTACCAGAATGCAGTGAAAAGAATATTCACGCCAAAATCCAGTATCATCGCCTTTCTTCCATCCGCCAATCTTTTATTTGCAAGCACAGTTCCAAGTAGATATCCTGCATCATCAATCATTGCTCGTCCTGTTTCTAATATCAATAACGGAAGTTCTTCTTGTTTAAAATTATAACTGAGAATGGTACTTGTAATCGCTTCAGCATAATCATCAAAGCCGGGACTTATATCATTACCTGGTAGATAAGAACCACGAAGCGTATTGGTAGAAGCAAAGCCTCCACCTAAATCAAGATATTGAATTGCTTTATTCCATTTAGCTTTAATGTTTACTGCAAGGTCGCATAGTTTTGCGGCTGCAATAGCATAGGCATTTGCGGTGAGCATAAAAGTACCAATGTGAGTATGCAATCCAACCAATTCAAGCCTTTCTGAATTCATGATTTTGGTAATGGCATTCCAAGCACCAAAAGATTCATAATTAAATCCAAATCTATCCCACAATGGATAAACTCCTACATCCATATTCACACGGATAGCAACTTTCGCTTTCCTGTTCAGTTTATCACAAAGTTCTATCAAATCATATAATTCATCGAAGTGATCAATATGAATTAAAGATTCATTTTCTATGGCTCGCTTCAGTTCTTCCATGCTCTTATCAGGACCATTGAAAATTATCTTGTTTCCAGGCACTCCATTGCGGATTGCTTTTTCATATTCAAAACCGCTAACTACCTCAGCCCATGAGCCTTCCTGGTGGAAGATATCACAGACAGCATCGAGATAATTTGTTTTATAAGACCATGCAAACTGAACTTTTGGATAGCGGGTCTTAAATGCTCTTACCGCACTATTATAAGTCTTTCTAATAGTCTTCTCTGAAATTACAAAGCATGGCGAACCATACTCTTCAATAATTCTTCTCACCGGAACGGCATCAATATGTGTGACTGGTGCATATTCAGTGCGGGTACCGAATTTGTTCATCAGCCCTGCATTCATCTTCCTCACAGAAGGGCGCTCATAGCGTAACTTTTCTTTTTCTGACATATAGTTTTTTGTTTTAATAAAATTTAAATCTCTCCAAAAGCAGATATCTGCTGGAATTGCGAAATATCAATAATCATATCCCAGGAATAACGAATGAATAATTTGCCTACTGCATATTTCTCAAACGGTTTAACTTTCTTTCCCATTGCCATTTGAACCAATGATGCCGGTTGATTTTGTCCTGCACCTACAGTAAGATATATCCATGCCGGGAAGCGTGGGTTGATTTCCATGATATATGGTTTTCCTTCCATTGTTCTCATGATTTCCAATTCAAATCCTCCTCTCCAGCCAGTCACCTTTATAAATTTCTTTGCGAGATCAACCAGCGTTTTATCTTCCAATGTTACTCCAGCCCATGCTTTACCTTTGTCGGTTATAAAGAGTTTTCGCATTGGTATAGCAGAAATGGTTACCCCTGTTCCATCGCCTAATGCAGCAATGTTTATCTCTGTTCCGGTAATGAACTCCTGAACTATGATAGGTAATCCCCATTTAGCTTCCAACTTATGGAAAGCTTTCTGTGCCTGCTCTAAAGTCTGACAAACAGTGGCTTCATAATATTTCCCTTTCACCACTATCGGATAGCCGAATTGCTTAATCAAATTAGGGAGTTCTGCGGTGGTATATATTGTTTTATCTCTTGGCACATAGAAATTATGTTTCTTGCAAAAGGCAAATAGATTCACCTTATCACGCGCTTCAAATTGCTCGGCTGTCGGGAGAAAAGTCTTGATTCCCATCTTATCCAGCTTAGGAGCAAGCTTAATGAAGTTGAACAATTCAGCATCAAAGTTCGGAATCAATACATCTATGTTTTCCTTTTCATTGATATATTCCAGTCTGTTCAATAAAGCTTCACTTCCTGCAGTAGGATAGGGAATCTGGTAGGTTTTATCAGCCATTCCTTCCATATAAATACCAGGCTCCAAAGATTCATACGAAAGTCCTATGATGCGGATGTCAGCACCTTTCAATTCCCTCACCCCACGAATAACAGCAATACCGGGTCCGGGACTGTCAACAGCATTAAGTCCGGTAACTGCTACGGTTATCTTTTCCTTTTTCTTAGCCATTGTTGTCGAGTAGATAATAGTCTTTCAATTCCTGCATGAATTCGTCCAGGTCCCTGTCTAAAGTGGACTTTTCGACTTCATACTTATTAAAAAGGAATTTCTTAATCTCCTCCTCATTCTTGCCTTCCTTAAGCAATTGAACAATGTCGGTGGCAACAGGATTGGTGGAAAATGAATCCCCGTTCATCGGGTTAAAGAGATAGCCGGATTCACTGACGGCGATGTTTGAATATATTTTCATAATTTCATAAGGTTTTGAGTTTAGGATAATATTTAATTAAAATAGTTTAACGGGGTATGATTATAATTTATTTTCTTACTCTTACTGATTCACAAGATAATTTATTTTTATAAAACCTCGGTAAGATATAATTGCAACGCTCTTCTTTCTTTTCCTTCATATTCCTTTTTCAGGGGCGCAAAGGTAAACCTTTAATCGGTATATATTACTAATGATTGAAGATAAAGAATCCTGATCATTTTCATGTTGTAAAATTTGTGTTCTGATTTTCATTCAATTAATCAATGAATCTGCAGTTCATTTTATACCCTAAAAAGCACCTGTTTTACGCCTCATTTATGATGCGTTTTTTAGAGCTTGATTTAGAGCTAAAATACCGCCAAATTCATAAATTTTAACTTTTGACCGATTTATTGATTGTGTTGATATACAATACAATTAGCTACTTAACTTCAAGTTTTTGCTACATGAAAGTTGAACTTTTCTATAGAAAAGTTCAACTTCTTTGTAAGAAATATGAATTCCCACACAGAGTAATTCATTTCTTCTGTAGAAGAACTACTATTCATTTGCAGAAAAGTTCATTTCATCTGTAAGTTACCTCCACTGCTCAGTGACTAAATGATATTTCTTATAAAGTAAAACATATTTTTCTATCAGTAAACCAACTTTCTTATAGGTAAGTTGAACTTTCCTATAGATAAATTCAGGATTTTAAGTGCCGAAAAACGTTCTTTTATAGCTTGGATTTATGTGCTGCAAAAGAAGATGAATTTCGGATGTGCTTCGGAAGATTAATATGAGGAGATATTGGGGTTGTAAAAGAGGATAAATGAAAATGAATTTACTTTTTATATTGAAAACATCTGACAGCTACCTTTTTTGGTTGCTGTAAGGATGTTTACCCAAAATTAAACAACAAAGAATCGCCTCTTTCGGTTTTGAAAGAGGCGATTCTTTGTTGGATGAAATTGAGAGGTTGTTATTGAGTCTTCACCATTCGTTTTGTATCAATAACTTTATTGTCAATGATTATCTAAGTTGCAAATAAAATGTGGCAACCATACAGGAAGCCTAAAAAGGCTACCTGTCCGGTTGTTTACCCACAAAAGTACTAATGTTGCTTTAATGAAATTCTTCATCTTTTTAATTATTTAACTTGTTATACTTATTTTTAATAAACCATGCGTAAGTAACCCTCTTTATTTTGTTAAAAGTGTCGCGAACCCTTTTAAAAAAATAACTAACGCCTCACGCATTCGTGCATAAACTTTCGTCCCGCACATCATTGTTCTCTTTTATCAGCTAAGTCATTTTTTTATAATTTGTAATTCGTTATCTATCATTACCTTTTACTCCGTTACAAACTTACCAGAACCCAATACCTCCCCGCAAATAGAAACCCGATAAAAAAACATACCAGCATTAAAATCCTTTCTATTAATAGTAATAGTATGGTTTTCGCTTTCTATATTTAAAACATCTTGCCCAAGAATATCATAAAAATTTATAATTACTTTTCCAATTAAGTTTGATTGAATTTGAAGAATGGAAATAGATGAAACAGGATCAGGATAAACAATTATTTCGCTTTTATTAATTAAATTTTCTTTAATTCCTTCCAATATACATGATGTTACAGGACAGGTTGTATCAGGTACAAACCTCCACATATCATTAAAGAGTATTGAATTGTTACCACCAAACATCCAAAGGTTTCCATAAATATCTTTCCAACTTACTGATCCAAACCTGCTTCCCGGCACATTTATAGGGCTTGATATTGTCTTTGAACCATAAATTCCTCCTTGATTGTTAACAACGCTTCCACCTATCCAGGTCCATTCATTTGTACTAACACTATAATTCCAAAGATCATTAGAAGTAAAAAAATCTTCAGTTCCTCCAAAAGTTACAAAATTATCACAGTTTAGTGTCCATCGTGCCCTGTTTTCATATCTTGATTTTGGAACATTATTAATATTTGAATCACATTTATTACCATTTACACCTATCGTGTCCAAATTTAAATTTGTGCCACTCATCCAAGTCCATGTTTTCGTGGCAATATTGTATTTCCACATATCATTTTTTGTTTGAGATGATGATAAATTTGATCCTGCAAAGAGCCATAAATCTCCATTTTTGTCTATCCAAGTAGAATAACATGCCCTGCCTCCTGGTGTATTTAAAGTATCAGGAATTCTAAATGTACCATAAATAGCGAGTTGATTAATAGTATCAGTTCCATTCATCCATGTCCATGCATTATTTGTTATATTGTATTTCCATAGATCGCCAAATACACCATGTAATGGATTTATTTCTTTACCTCCAAAAAGCCATAAATTATTATTGTTGTCAGTCCACGTAGCATTTGTTTCATATCTTGCTCCGGGATGATTTAAAAGATTTTCAATTCCGATGATTCCATATACACCAGGATTATTTATTGTATCTGAGCCTTTAATCCAAGTCCATTCATTGGCAGATATATTGTATTCCCAAAGATCATTTAAGTTACTTTCACCTCCATTAATATCAAATCCTGCACCGCCAAATAACCATAAATTTCCTGATGTATCAACCCATGTAGGTACACCCCACGCTCTACATCCAGGATTATTAGTTGGAGATGAAATCCCTTGTGTTCCATAAATTCCTGGTTGATTAGTAATTCCCGGTCCTTTAATCCATGCCCATTGATTTATTGAAGGATTAAATTCCCAAAGATCTCCATAATCATTAAATCCAGTAGTACCACCAAACAACCAAAAGTTGCCATTCTTATCAGTCCATTCACAAGCCTCATATAAAGCAGGCGGTGTATTCAAAGAATCAAAAACACCTTGTGTTCCATAATGCCCGAGAGAATTTGCAGTGCTATCACCATTCATCCAAGTCCAATCGCCCTGCTGTGCAAAGGAAAAGTTAAACAAGAAAAGGAGAGGAAACAAATAGAGTAAAATTACTTTCATCTAAATGGAT
>Ga0206927_1211_pt1 | contig 11447 bp, 7 predicted proteins | sample Alteio_BWOrgHeat_60_FD_153249 | JGI IMG/M metagenome (GOLD analysis project Ga0206927, IMG submission 153249) | Enriched cells from forest soil in Barre Woods Harvard Forest LTER site, Petersham, Massachusetts, United States -... | ecosystem: Environmental > Terrestrial > Soil > Temperate forest > O... | reverse complement strand
TGGTATCGCAATTGGCAGTGATAGCTATGAACTCTTCCAAAGAATAAGTGCCGGGATAGTAAGCGCCAGTTTCATATTGATAGCTATTATTTTGTGCGTCCTCATCAACACCTCCAAGTAAAACCGGGTAATAATTATTATGTTGTAATTGCCTGACTAATTGAATCCAGTTATCGGGAGCCCAAAGTCGTGTGCTCCAGCGCTTACCGCAACCAGTATTTAAGCCTATTATCTTTTTACCTTGAGATTTATCTTTCAATAAAGTCCACTTTTCAACTAACTCTTTGTTTACATTTAAAAGATAAGGCTCAAAATTAAATTTCAAACCACATATTTCAAATATCTCTTCAAGGTAACTTTTTGTATTTTGTTTGGAGATATTATCAAATAAACCGGTGATTAATTTATGAACAGCAGCAGGTGTTGCAATATCAATATGGTTCTCTACATGATTCCATGTAAAGCCATATTTTTCTTTTGCCTTAACAGTGGAAAGAAGTGCACACGCCTCCATTTCTTTATCAAGGTTAACAGCTATATCAAACTTTTGATGATAAACATGATTAACTGTATCGAAACCATATTTAAGAATCTTTTCAATTGATTCTTTTGGCAATATATCAGGTGAATGGGTGACCCATGTAATATGAGAGTTTGGATATAGTTCACGATATTTAACAACCAAAGGAGTGGTGCGGATAACATCACCAAGAGCACCCAATTTAATAATAAGTATTTTGGTTTTTATCGGAACATATTCATCGCAAGTGGGGCAAACTTTATCTCTTAGCTTATTTGGAATACAAGGAATCTCACCCCTGAAATATTTACAATCAAATTTAACTTCCGTTAATTCCATCTAAAATTAATTGTTTGTTTTCTTTTCGATAAGATAATGATTTCTATCAGGGGCAGCTCGCGAAATCATCTCGCCAAGAAAACCGGCAAGGAACAACATGGTCCCGATAATCATTGTAGTTAAAGCAATATAAAAGGAAGGTCTCTGCGTTAATAAACGTGCTGTGATTCCATGGGATACATCCCAGAGTTTACTTATCCCAAGATATACAGTAAACAATAATCCAATCATAAACATCATAGTGCCCAGCAAACCAAAAAGATGCATAGGTCGTTTACCAAATTTAGATACAAAAGAAATTGAAAGAAGGTCGAGAAAACCATTGATAAATCGCTCCAATCCAAACTTAGTAGTTCCGTATTTACGTGCACGATGTTCAACTACCTTCTCCCCTATTTTATAAAACCCTGCCCATTTTGCAATTACAGGAATATAACGATGCATCTCACCATACACTTCAATACTCTTCACTACTTCTTTTCTATAAGATTTAAGTCCGCAATTAAAATCGTGAAGGTTCTTTACTCCTGACATTTTCCTTGTTGTCCAATTAAAAAACTTACTTGGAATTGTTTTTGAAATCGGGTCATGTCTTTTCTTTTTCCATCCCGATACCAAATCAAAACCATCTTCCTTAATCATTCTGAATAATTCAGGGATTTCATCAGGACTGTCCTGCATATCGGCATCCATGGTAATGATTACATCTCCTTCTGCTATGGCAAATCCAACATTTAATGCAGCAGATTTACCGTAATTCCTTCGAAACTTAATTCCTTTAATATTATGATTGGATTTTGAAATCTCTTCTATTACGCTCCACGATTTATCCTTACTTCCATCGTCAATCAAAAGAACTTCATACGTGAATGAATGAGCATCCATCACCCGTTTTATCCAATCCGTCAGTTCCCTGAGAGATTCGTCTTCATTAAATAAAGGAACTACGACAGATATGTCCATGCTTTGTTAATCGTTATTTGAATGAACGAAAATATTAATTGTTAATTGTCGGGGTTGATGAAGGATCTTCAAATATAGGTCTTTTCCTGGTAAAGATACCTGCCGTAATTAAACAAACGATAAATCCACCAATAACCTTAGCTTCGAAATCACCTAAAGCAATTCTGCTCATATTAAACTGATCTTTATTCTTTTCATAAGCATCCATTATAGTCTGGTATTTATCCTCACCTAAAAACTTCCTTGCTTTTTCCATCCCTTCCATAAATTCGGCAATCATCATTTGAGGGATACTTGCATCAATTATAGTTCCGAAACACCAGGCGAGCAAAGCAAACAGAAAGGCATTGAACCCAATAATAAGCATCCCTATTCCTAAGCCTCTTCCATAAGACATATATCCACCCAAATCATTGTTGCGATGGTATTTTGTTCCTAATACAAGGACAACAATGCTTATCCATATACCTGCCCAGCTCCAATTGCCAAGAGGATTTTTACCTATAAAATAAATGAGAAGGAAAAACACAAAGTTTCCAAGACCTGCAATTGCTCCGTATTTCAGAGCTGTTTTTAATAAAGGTTGATTATTCATAATGTCTATAATTTATTCAGACGGCAAAAGTAGCAAAAGAAATCGAAAATAATTGCCTTTATTATTGTGGGAACAATAAGTTAAGCTAATTTTGCGCCGGGTAAGTCTTATACGACCAGCTCGCAGTCAACCTCCCCAGGTCCGGAAGGAAGCAAGGACAGCTGTTTGAGCGGTGCGATATGGGGCTTACCCTTTTTTATTACTTGCACCTGCAATAATGAACAGACTGAGTGAAGTAATGAAATTAGAGAGATGTTAGCCTTAAATCTAATACTCCAGCAACTCTTTCATCATCTTAGCAACCTTTTCAGCATTAGGTAGCATGGTTTGTTCTAATAATGAATTAAGAGGAACGGCAGGCATATTCTCTGACCCAATTACAAATATCGGGGCATCAAGATACTGAAAACATTCTCTTTGAATTCTTCCTGCTAATGATTGTGCGAAGGTATTGAAGATGGGTTCTTCGGTAACAATTAAACATTTGTTATGCTTATTAACAGAGTTGAAAATTGCCTCCTCATCTATTGGATAGATTGTACGAAGGTCTATAATTTCAATTTGACCGGGGAATTGTTTTGAAGCATTCTTTGCCCAGTAAACTCCCATACCATAGGTTATAACAGTCATAGTTGATAATCGGGAATCATTCGGGTTAATCTCCTGAACCATTCTTGATTTGCCAAAAGGAATGACATAATTTTCATCAGGCTCTATGGTCTTTGCTTCTTCGGTACCCTTTATCTTAGACCAATACAAGCCCTTATGTTCAAATATTATTACAGGATTGGGATCATAATAAGCAGATTTAATCAAACCTTTTAAATCGGCACCTGTGGAAGGATAAGCGATTTTGATTCCTTTTATATTAGCCAGAACTGATTCAACACTTGATGAATGATAAGGACCACCGCTGCCATAAGCACCAATTGGAACACGGATAATACAACTGACAGGGTACTTACCATTTGATAAATAACAGGAACGGCTGACTTCGGTGAATAATTGATTCAGTCCGGGCCAGATGTAATCGGCAAACTGAACTTCAACAATTGGCTTGCATCCAACGGCAGACATGCCTACAGTACTACCTATGATATATGCTTCTTCAATTGGAGTATTGAAAACTCTATCATCACCAAATGTTTTGGCTAATGTTGCGGCTTCACGAAATACACCGCCCAATCTTCCTCCAACATCCTGCCCATATAATAAACATTCGGGATGCTTTGCCATTAATTCTTTTACTGCAAATAAAGCACAATCAACCATTACTGTTGGTTCTTTTCCTTCAGGAGAACGTTCGCCTGTTTCTTCTGTTATCGGAGTTGGTGCAAAGTCATGAGTGAATAAATCTTCAGGTCTTGGATCTTCGGATGCTAATGCTTTTTCGAAATCGGCTAAAACAGTTTTCTTTGATAATAATTCAATATCCTCTAAAATATTCTCATCAAACCCTAAATCAATTAATTGCTTTTTGAAGATTGGTAAAGGGTCTTTCTTTAAAGCATCTGCCATGTCATCGCGATACCATTCTTTTCTAACTCCTGAAGTATGATGACCCAATAAAGGAACCTTTGCATGAATTAAGAAAGGTCTTCTTTCCTTTCGAACAATCTGAATAACTTCATATAATGTTTTATAAGACTCGAAGAAATTATTACCTTCAATAGAACGAACTTCCAAACCTTTAAATCCTTTTGCGTACTCGGCAGCATTCATTGCCCTTGTTTCTTTGGCATTTGCCGAAATATCCCATTCATTATCCTGGATGAAATAAATAATTGGATACTGATGCAACACAGCCATTTGAAAAGCTTCAGAAACCTCTCCTTCAGTAACAGCAGCATCACCCATAGAACAAATTACAACTGGCTTATCCGTTCCTTTATAAGGAGAAATATTTTGTTTTTCAAGATACTGAACACCCATTGCAATACCTGTTGTAGGAATTGCCTGCATCCCTGTTGCAGATGATTGATGGGGTATCTTTGGCATATCATCACGCTTTAAACTTGGATGACAATAGTAAGTTCTTCCACCTGAAAAAGGATCATCACGCTTTGCTAATAACTGTAACATCAACTCAAAAGGTTTCATCCCGATACCCAATAAAATACTATCATCGCGATAATAAGCTGAAAGATAATCCTGAGGTTTTAATTGTAATCCCAATGCTAACTGAACAGCTTCATGACCGCGGGATGCCGCATGGACATACTTAGCGGTTATAGCACTTCTTTCTTCATATAAATCCGACATTGCCCTTGCTGTAGTCATTAATTGATATGCCTTCAGTAAGGTTTTCTCAGGGATTATTATCTCTTGTTTTTTATTTTTAGGGACTTTTGTTTCAGTAAGCATGGGGCAAAATTAGGAAATGAAATTGATTAATTGATAATAACTATCAAATTCTAATCTATCAATTAAATCTTTTTTAAGGTTCTGTTAACATTTAGCCAAATCAAAATAGTTTAACTTTACCCACGCAAATAAATCTATGACGGATGAATAGTTTTAAATTGATTGTCGGAATTAGTATTGGAATACTACTGTTAGTATCTGATATCAATGGACAAAACTTAACTTTATCCGGTCGTTTTATGGATAGTGATGATACGGCTTCGCTGATAGGTGTTACTGTTCTGCTGACAAATCCACAAGATACCTCTCAAGGAGGATGGACAACTTCGGATTATAATGGATATTTCCTGATCAGTAATCTTTCCTCTGGCACTTATAATCTTCGGGCTACCTATATAGGTTATAAACCGACTTATATAAATAAGATTACCATCTATTCAAATAAAGATATCGGGGTAGTTTTAATGGATCAAGATGCTGCACAATTGAAAGTTGCTATGGTAGAAGCGTTTGCGAAAAGAGTTGAATTGCATGGCGATACAACGGAATATAACGCCAAAGCATTTGTTGTAAATCCGGATGCATCTGCTGAAGACTTAGTAGCTAAGATGCCGGGAATTGTGGTGAGTCCAAGTGGGCAGATTCAGGCACATGGGGAAACTGTTCAGAAGGTTTTAGTTGATGGTCAGGAGTTTTTTGGTGATGATCCGACTACTGCCATGCGAAATCTCCCTTCTGATATTATCAGTAAGATACAGGTGTTCGATCAGTTGAGTGATCAATCTCAGTTCACAGGTTTTGATGATGGCAATTCTGTAAAAACAATTAACATCATTACTAAAGCCGGCAAAAGCAATGGTCAGTTTGGAAAGATATTCGGAGGATATGGAACGGATGACAGGTATTGGACTGGAGGCAATATCAATTATTTTAATGGAACAGAACGTATTTCTTTAATAGGATTGAGTAATAATATCAATCAACAGAACTTTTCTACTCAGGATTTATTAGGAGTTCTGGGGACAAGTACTAATCCAAGAAGTGGTGGTGGTGGCTTTGGAGGAGGTAGTGGTGGAAGAGGAAGTGGTGGTGGAAATGGTGGAGGCGGTAATTATGGCGGAGGAAGTAGTGCTGGTGGTGGCGGCTCCAACTCAACAAATCCAAGCAATTTCCTTGTAGGGCAACAAGGAGGTATAAGCACTGTTAATTCCATTGGTTTGAATTATATAAATAAATGGTCTAACAAACTTACTGTTAATGCAAGTTATTTTTACAATAATTCTGATAATGTAACGAATACAACTTTGAATCGTCAATATCTTTTGAATGATACTGCAAGCCAGTATTATAATGAAAACGATGTATCGCAAACAAACAATTATAATCATCGGTTTAATATGAGGATGACTTATGACATTGACTCTAATAACTCTATTATATTTACTCCTAAATTAAAGGTTCAAACTACTAATATTACAAGTACCGACAGTGGTTTAAATACTTTATCAGGAGCTAAGTTGAGCAGTACTATTAATAATTATTCAAACGACAATTCGGGATATGATTTCAATCAGAATTTATTACTGAGACATAAGTTCAGTAAGCCGGGCAGAACTATTTCCTTAAATCTTGGAAGTGATATAAACAATAAGACAGGAACAAGTAATCTTATTTCACAGAATGAATATTTCACCAGTAATGACTCCACTGCAATCACTGATGAGCAGGCACAATCATCCACAAAAGGTTATACGGTTTCATCCAATTTAGCCTATACCGAACCTTTATCTAAAACAAGCATCCTTCAATTTAATTATCAGCCATCTTATACCCAGAATAATACACAAACAACCACTGATTTAAAGGATACTCTTTCAAATGAATATTCACAACTGGATTCTTTGCTTTCTAATAAATATAATAATATTATCACCACACAAAAAGAAGGTATTACTTATCGTTTGAGGGGAGAGAAATTAAACTTTTCGGTGGGTGTAAGTCATCAGACAACAATACTAAATGAATCTGAAACTTTTCCAAATGTTGCGAAAGTTAACAAGCCTTATGAAAACTATCTTCCTACTGCAACTTTCCAGTATCGTTTTTCAAAGAATAATAACCTTAGATTGTTTTACTTCACCAATACCAATGCTCCAACCATTACTCAATTGCAAAACCTTATCAATAATACAAATCCGCTTCTGTTAACTACAGGAAATCCTAATCTCCTGCAGCAAGTAAGCCAGCAGATTTTATGCCGGTATAACATTACCGACGTGGGTAAGTCACGCACATTCTTTGCTTTTATAAGTTACAATCCCATTACTGATTACATCGGCACTTCTACCACTATTGCAAACAAAGATACTGTTATATCTAATGGTGTAAACAGCGTATTGCTTAATAAGGGTTCTCAGATAACGATGCCTGTTAATTTATCCGGCTATCAAAATGTAAATTCCTTTTTGACATTTGGCTTTCCTGTTAAGTTCCTTAAAAGCAACCTTAATCTGAATGCCGGATTAACTTATAACTCTTCTCCGGGTTTGATAAATAATGTTGCGAATGTTGCAAAGACATATAAGGAAACAGGAGGATTGGTGCTTGGAAGCAATATCAGTCAGGATGTTGATTTCACATTATCTTACAATAGTAATTACAACATTGTTCAAAACACCATCCAACCTTCTTTGAACAACAACTATTTTACTCATGTTGCCGACTTTAAAATAAATCTTCTTCCCTGGAAAGGATTAGTGCTTAATTCTGAAGTTACCAATACATTATATACAGGACTTCAAAGTCAATACGACCAGAATATATTTTTATGGAGTGCAGGCATAGGATATAAATTTCTTAAAAACAGATTGGCAGAAGTTCGATTAGCTGCCTTCGATCTCTTGAATCAAAACAGCAGTATCACCCGAACAATTACCGATACTTATATAGAAGATGACCGAACCCAGGTCTTAAAACGCTATTATATGCTCACTTTTACTTATAATCTCAAGAATTTCAGGGTTAAACCCACTCCGACCAAGTAGGTTTTAGGTTTGTTGAGTACTTAAACTCTCCAAAAATAAGCTTGTTTTTCGAAAAAAAGTCTTTGTTTTCGGAAAAATAAGATTGTTTTTGGAAAAATAAGATATGCTTTTGAAAAAAAGAGATATGCTTTTGAAAAAATAAGATATGCTTTCGGAAAAATAAGATATGCTTTCGGAAAAATAAGGTGTCTTTTTTCTAAAACAAAGACTTTTTTTCGAAAAACAAGCTTATATTGGCAATTTTAACTAATAATCACATCCAAATCAGAATAATGAACAAATAAGAGATACTCCTGATTTCCTCTTAATTCACCGAACCAAGAGAAATAAGATAAGTAATCCCGATAATATAACCGCTTCCATAAATTTTATCACTCGAAGCCGTATATCGAACATAATCAAAATTAATGGCAAGTGAACCGATTTCCATAGATGCATAAAAGGTGCCGAAGAATTTGTTCTTAAAGTTCTGATATTGAAATCCGGCTCCTGTAGGATCTATAACCATTCCCGGATCAGCATGACTGGTTAAGGATTGAAACCCTAAATGGTCGCCAAGAATTATCCTGAAGAAACTCGGTGCCTCAAAAGAGTGCCCAAAACTTAATATATTGATGCCAAGACCAAATGATTTTCGATTAACATCCCAATAGGTATGATAGGGATTATCATCTCCGTTCAAACGATAACCAACTCTTCCGGTAAGCCATTCGAAATCGAAAGCAAAAATACCGAATCTAAGCGCAGTACCAATTCCTCCTGCCACAGTAGCACCCTTTTCGTTATTAAAAGACCCTATCAGCATCTTCGGATAAACATTCAATATGTTATGAGATTGCTGGAAGTAAGAATCATAAGCACCCCAGCTTCTTGTACCAACAGAATTCCCTGATTGATCAATATAAGTTACACTTCCTGCCGCTATATGCTTGTCGAATTTACTGGTAACATCATCCATAAGCGAAGTATTGAAACGCAAAGTAAGCGAAGGGAGAGCAAACCATCCTTGTGTGGAAAGATAACCTGTGGAACTTAATCCATAAGGTTGTACATTGTTGCTGTAATTAGGTTGTGTTGAATCAGAACCAATCAGGTTTTTGCCAAGATAAACAGATAAAGCCACGCTGATTTTCCTGGTCAGGTAACATTCTATACCTGCTTTAATGCTGAATTCAATGCCATTGTCATCATCAACACCATAAGACCCAAAACCTAATCCGGCATTGACATGAAACTTATTCAAAAAGCTTACTCCACGAAAAGGATAAAAGCGACTATTAAAGCCGATATGAAGAAAAGCAGCATTAGCACTTCTCCCGGAGGGATTATTATCATTTTTTGCGGAAACATTACCGGCATAATAACTGAATTCCAATCCCGAGAACTGAACACCAAATCCAGGGAGAGGCTGAGACTTCCAATATCCCTGAGAATTAAAGTTTGGTTGAATAAAACCAGCCTCTGCAAAAGAAGGGAAACTTATTCCTTGGGCAGGAAGCTGGTTTTGAACGAAACACAAGTTCAGGAAAAATAAGATAATATACCTTGCGGTATTATTTGTTTTTTTCATTTGATATCATTTAAAAGAATATTATCTGTTCATTGCTGCATCCATGCTTGGCTGGCTTTGCGACATATTAATAAAATCAATAAGCATATCATAAGTCATTTTAAAATGTTTTGAAATTTTATAGGACTGCTTATTCCATGTCACTTTAACAGTTCTGTCAGCAGGTTTTTCATTCAATACCCTGTTTTCAAAATCATTGTTGCACATCGTCATGTAGTTATCAACTCTGGAACTGCCATGGATATGGGAATCTTTGTTTGCATTTTTTGCGAGGTCACTCAAAATACCTTTTTCAGAGGTAAACATAGTAGCTCCATTCTGATAAATCTGTGCATCCTGCTTCACCATGAAATCAACCATAGCGATTAATCCGTTAAGTTCCAATGTATCGGCACTTAATAACAGTTGAACAGTTTTTTCCTTTGTGTATTGAGCATTAACATTAATTCCGAACACCATAAGAACTAAAGAAAGAACGATTGTTTTTGTTAAATTTTTCATTTTATTTATTATTATTTTGCTTACTCTTTAAAAGGATTTTCAGCGAACTCCTATGTTGATTATTATTTTGTTACTATAAATTTCCCTTGTATTATTTCTTTGCCTCCTGTTACTTGATAGAAATACATTCCATTATTCCATCCCGAAACATCTATACTATTATTATCATTGCAGATTTGTTTGTAAACAGTATTGCCTAATATATCTGTAATGATAAGTGATGACTCATTTGTTATGCTCTGCGGAAGATTAATGTTTATCGCATTGTTAGCAGGATTAGGATAAACACTGATAGTATTAAATGTTGAGACCTCATTCATTCCTGCATAAGCAGAATTGAACGCAATGAACTGGTTATTATAATTGCTGTATTCTAAAACAAGAAATAAAGGATTTAGCAGGTACCATGAATAATCAGTATAAGCACCACGTACTGTCTTTATCCTCACTACATCATAATAAGTACCGGATGGTAATTTAAGGGTACCTGTTCCGTCATAGGTAATTGTTTGTGCTCCTGATGAACTGCCATCAACTGCCTGATAAGCCTGACTCATTGTATCCAGATAATTGAAAGGAAATTTCAACCACAATCTTGGTGCAGGGATGAAATCATTTCCAACTCCGGGATTTTGTATTCCCTCAGTAATAGCATCAACTTTTTGTGCAGATATCTTCCAGTAAAAATACAAAGGATTACCTGCTAATGGAGTAAGTACACCACAACTTGTAGCTGTCGGATAATTGGAACCATAAGTAGATGTACCAACGTTAACGATGTTCATCGTTCCAATAGAAGTAAAGGATTGAGTGCTGAAATCCCAAACTTGATTAAGCCCAGCAGTTCCTGTTCCTGATGAAGGAGTTGCTACACTCACCGGACTTGAATAACCGATTGGTGCCCAGTTGTTACCATTTGAAATAACAGGCTGTGCATTGCTTTGTTGGTCCAAAAGCATAAGGATAAATACCATAATTGTAATTACTTTTTTCATTATTTTTTGCTTTTAAAGTTTATAATTAATTAACGAGACAAAAGTATGGCGGCTTTAAAAACATGGCAATACCACTTTAGTAGTAATTAATAAAAAAAGCAATAATATTTGAAAAGGCTTGCGACAAACAATATACTATTTGTGACAATTAATATACTATAAATGACAAAGAATAGACTATTTCGGTATGAAATAATCTATTCTTCTGCACTTTATATCTTTTTCAGATATTATTGACCAATTATTGATTTATAAAACTATTTATTGTAAGAATAGATTTCCTCCCGGTTATTCTTTATCCCGACTTTAACGTAACTTATTTTTGAAATTAATCCTTCCTGATTGTAAGCGATGATTGTATTGTAATCACTGTAAGAAGAATGCTTTTTAATATTTGTTAAGTTTCCGCTTATATCATAAGTATAAGTATCAATATCAACACTGTAATTTAATGGTTTATCATTTGGATTACCATGAGTCTCTTTTAGTGTTGCTATTCTTCCCAAAGAATCATAAGCAACTTCACACATCCTATAATCAGGTCCTTCACGGAACT
>Ga0206927_1175_pt2 | contig 11496 bp, 11 predicted proteins | sample Alteio_BWOrgHeat_60_FD_153249 | JGI IMG/M metagenome (GOLD analysis project Ga0206927, IMG submission 153249) | Enriched cells from forest soil in Barre Woods Harvard Forest LTER site, Petersham, Massachusetts, United States -... | ecosystem: Environmental > Terrestrial > Soil > Temperate forest >... | reverse complement strand
TTGAAGAGACAAGAAAAAATATAGAAGAGGGTGCTTTAACGCTATTTGAAGCAGCTTTTTGTTTTGATGACGTGGTTATAAGGGCAGATATATTAACTAGAAAAACGGTTAACAGCCCTTGGCAATTGTATGAAGTGAAAGCTACAACATACAAAAGTACTGATGGGGCGAAAGAGGATGACTTTTGTCAAGATATTGCCATTCAAGTTTGGGTGCTATTACAAAGTGGAATGGACGTGGAAGGTGCGTTTCTTTTCCATCTCAACAGCGAATGTGTTTATCCTAATTTAGAATCTTTATTCATTGCAAAAGACTTCTGGCCTGAAATCACTCCTCTACTTGATGAAATACCAAAAGAGGTGGCAAAGCTTAAAAGTGTACTCCAAAGCCAATCCATTCCTGACAGATCCATCGGGCCTCATTGTGGACAATCTCAAGAATGCTCTTTCAAAAATACTTGTTGGAGCCATATTCCAAAGCCTAGCGTCTTTGATTTCCCTAACTGTAGGCAAAAATGGAAGCTTTTCAATGACGGTCAAATAGCGCCTCATCAACTATCTGAATCAGACTTTAAATCTGCTACGCACCTCCGGGTTTTGAAATGCTATCAAGAAAACCAACCGTTTTTTGACAAGCAACTAGCTGAAAAGTTGTTGCAAAAGTGGGAATATCCATTGACCTATTTTGATATTGAAGCTATCGCCTATCCCATTCCCCGTTATCCTCACTCAAGACCCTACCAAGACCTTCCCTTTCAATTCAGCTGTCATATTCAAAGGGATGAAAATTCTGCGCTTGAACATTATGAATTTATTTATGATGAAAATAATGATCCACGCTTAGCTTTCATTCAAAAGATGTTGGAGATCATCCCGCAGAGCGGATCAATTGTGGTTTATCACCAAACATACGAAATTACTAAACTTAAGGAACTTGGAAGAGATTTCCCAGAGTACTTCGAAGCAATAAATGATTTAATTCCACGTGTTGTAGATTTAAAGAAAGTGATCATGGACACCGTCTACCACCCTGACTTTTTGGGTAGCTTCAGCATTAAAAAAGTGGCTCCTGCCCTTTTGGGCGATGAAGCAAGCTATCATCATCTTGAAGTGGGTGACGGCATAGAAGCAGTGCTTAGCTATCGGGAGATGCTCAATCTCAATTCAAGCGACCCAAATAAAGAAAAAATCCGCAACGATCTCTTGGAATACTGCAAGCAAGACACTTTGCTTATGGTACATCTACATCAGTGGCTTACAGTGGGGTCATGATTGGGGTCAGTGATTGGGGTCAGGTCTGCAATTCTGCAATGATTGGGGTCAGGTCTGCAATTCTGCAATTTTTAAATAAATTGCAGAATTGCAGACCTGACCCCTTTTATTGCAGACCTGACCCCTTTTACTTTTATTGCAGACCTGACCCCTTTTATAAATTGCAGAATTGCAGACCTGACCCCTTTTACAAATCAAATACTAAGGCCTTAATATTTTAAGGAGTTGTAAAAGACCGTCTGGTTTATGCAATTTTGAGATCAGCTTATTGTTGTTTGTAGATGTGCCAGTGGAGGTGGTTGATGAGGTCTTGGTTTGAGGGAGCTTCCAGGTCGATGTGTGACGGATTTGACTTCAGGTGTGAAATGGTGTGAATGATTTTGTCGGGGGAAACGAATAGTCCTTTCTGATAGTGGAACCAAATTTTTTGGCCGGCAAGAAAGCCTTCTTGGCGGGAAATTTGTGCAAAATCGGAAGTTTCTAGCAGCGCAAGCTCTTCTGTAAAGTCAAAAGGGGTCGTGGTGTGGGGTGTTGATGTTTCATCTGAATCTATGGAAACAAGTTGCACGCGAGCTTTAAGATAAATCCCTTTCTCTAAGGTTGTGTAGATTTCATAAGCGACGCTTGGGTGGATAAAAATTTCACGGATTTCACCCACTCTCATGCCGCTCATTCCCAATCTAAACCCATCAATTGTTTTAGTTAGATCGAGAGCCATTGGCTGTCCGCTTGACCACGTGTCACATAAAACCTTGTTCTTTGGAGTTTTTATAGTACAATGCACGCGTAATTTTACTTGATCTTCAAGGGAACGGCCATCCCCTTCTTCAATGCAGCTATAGTATATTTTTTGCGGATAAAGGGCTGTTACATTTGGATTTTTTTCCAACTCTAAGAAAAATTCATTAGCCAACTCAATATTCGAACGAGCTATTGATAGTTGCTTCAAGATGTGATAATTGGAGAATTTAGAGTCATGGTTTGGTTCGTTGGCATTCCTCATTCCTTCAAAAAAGCCTTCGATATAACTTTCATTTTCCCAGAGCAAATTGTCCCAAATGTTTGCAGCAATAAGCTCCGGTAATTGCTCCAGCTCATTTTGATTAAAAGCTGAGGATTCTTTAGGATAATCTTCCGTTAATAAAGTGGTGTTTTCTTGAAAAAAGCTTTGAACAACTGTTTTAAAAAAATCGCTAGATTTTAGTAAGTGTTGAATTTTCGTTTGAGTTTTTTCTAGTTCATCAATCAGATCTTCACTTTCCTTATGTTCTTTTAAACGCCCAAATATAAAGTAAGGCCTCTCACTGCTAAGCTTTTCAGAAGAGACTTCCATTTGTTGAAATAGTCCATCAAATTCCTCTTTTAAAGAATTGTATGAAAACCCTAAATCAAGATGAGAACTCCCTGCTCTAAACGCTCCTGTTTGAATTAAAAGATGCTTACAAAGTTTTAGGCCGTTTTCTTGGTTATAAACAGCATTTTTGAAAGGTAGCTCTTCGGCAGCAACCAATTTCTTTTGTATATTTTCAAAACGAGCGCCTCTTAAGGAGTTTTGAGTGCCAAAACCCAAGATAATGCCAATAAGAACTTCATCTTTTTTAAGAACGGAATGAAAGCTCTCTTTAGGACAGGTAAGTTTGTCTAACAATCCTTCTGGTGTGACCTCAGGGCCTAAAACATATTGAAATAAGGATAGATTCTCTTTTACTGTTGTTAAAAACAGACTTCTGTTGATGAATAAGATACGAATCCAATTGTCATTTGGCCCCTCTGTTTGGTCATAAACATGAATCATCAGATTATCATTTTTTAGTAAAGATTTGAATTTGTTTAAATACTTTGCGCCTTCTCTTAAGCAAACATTTTGTTTATGAAGCTCACACTCTCCATAAAAGGTATCTACAACATGAAAGCCTGTGATGCAAACAGGTTTTTTTTCATATAAGACGTAACCTCCTTCTGAATCTTCTATCATGCAGCGGAAAAAATCTTCAAGGCCAGCTGATGTATTTTCATCAAGCACCACACCAAAACATGAAGAAATGAAAAAACAACTCACAATCAAATTTACGAAACGATAAAACATTGAAAAACCAATTTTAAAAAGCGTTCTTAAAATATACAAACAAGCGCAAGAAGACTCTTTGCGCTTGTTTTTATGGTATTACTTTATTCTTGATATTCAAATGGAGAATTGCATTTGCACCTGAAAACACACCACCAATTAGCACAACCATTGCATGCTGAATGATAAATATCATGTCCATTGTCACATTTTGGCCCATCATACGGTCTTATCTCTTCATTTTCTCTTGCATAAATGTAATATCCATTTTCATCACAACCAATTTCATCGACAAGCTTAGCATCTTCAGAGTCCATTAAGAATATGCCTTGCTCATCAATAAGTAAATCAGAATATTGAACATAAACTTTTTTAGCAATGCAAGAATAGTTGTGAATATCTTTTCCTATATCCGTTTGCTGATGGCAAAAGGCGGATAAAAGCTTTGCGTAAGGCATTGAGAATAAATCAAGGAGAGCTGGCTCAAAATCTTGGAATGGATAGGGCTTGTTTATCTTCTGTTGAAAACGATAAGCGCAATCTCAAAACAAATGAACTCGTTTTGTTGGCAAAATCTTTAAATATTTCGATTGATGAGTTGCTAGACCTTAAATTAGGGACAGAAATATTTCTTGAGGGACTTAAGGAGCCAAAAAAACAGAAGAAAATCAAGGTTCGCGTTCCCAAAAGAAACTTAAATAAATTTAAGGAAGTGCTCATTTACATCTTGAGCATGGTTGGGGCCTTGCCAAATGTGGGTGAGACTGTTTTGTACAAGCTGCTTTATTTCATCGATTTTAATTATTATGAAAAATATGGGGAGCATATTATGGGCGCGACCTACATAAAAAATGATCACGGCCCCACACCCCTTGAGTTTCAAGGCATTATAAATGAAATGATCGAAAGCAAAGAAATTGAAATTGTTAAAAGCAAATATTTCCTACATCCCCAAAAGAAGTATTTATCTCACCGTGAGGCTGATTTATCCATCTTCAATGCCAATGAAATCAAGTTGATAGATGACGTTTTGCAGAGGCTATCTGGTATGAGTGCCTTAACTTTAAGCCAATATACTCAGCAGGATGTCCCTTGCAGCACCACATCAGAGCGAAAAAAAATCAAGTATGAATCTGTGTTTCAGAGAACGCCTGCATATAGCGTAAGAGCGTATTAAGAATCACAAATTGCCATGAGCCCTTTGATCTAGTTCATTTGGTAAGAATGTATGGAACCAAATGAGGGAGATTTGTATGATGGGGTCAAGCATGTCCTTGGCATGAAATAATCGGTTGAAAATAAGTCACTTAAAGATTTTAACTAAAGTACCATCATGAATCTTAAAGAATTAGGTCTTCGTTGCAAAAAGGCATGGAGCCAATTTGCTAAAAAAATCCAAATTTTAATTGAAGAAAGTGGACCATTTTTAACAAATGGGAAAACTAAAATAGTCGAGTTTTTTAAACCAAGACTTACTCCCCTTTTGTGGCTTGCAATGATTTTATCAGTTTGGTTGAGTTACATCTACTTCTCAAATGTAGATTTTCAGAAAGCCTCTGTTTATCGCATTGCAGTCGATGAAACATGGTATCCGCTGGACTTGTTAAATAAAAATGAAAATATAACAGGTTTTTCTAAGGATCTCACACAGGCAGTAGCAAATTATCAAAATCTTTCGATAGAACTGATGCAAGTGGGATCTGAACATCTGTTTAAAGGGCTTGACAAGGGAGAGTATGAGGCGGTTCTTTCATCACTCCGTGTGATCGAATCAAGGGATGCAAATAACGCTTTTTCCAGTTCAAAAGTCATGAATGAAAACGAAGAAAATTATATATTTTCAATTCCTTATTATACCCTTGGACCGGTACTTGTTGTGCCGTCATCATCTAGTATTAGATCTCCAAAAGACTTAAATGGAAAAAAAATAGGAATTTTAAACGAAGATGAACCCATTAGTTTATTGAGTAGAGGGGCTACAATTACTTTTGTTTATTATGATTATAAAAATCGTTTTAAACTTTCCAGTGATGTTATCAATAATTCTATCGATGGGATGATTTTAGATGTGGTACCCGCATCTGCACTGATTAAGGAAGGCGGCTATGAAAATCAGCTAAAAATCCTTTCGATGCCTTTGGACAGTGAGGCTTTTCGCCTCATTGCGATAAACAATCCGGGTTCTATAAAATTAATTAACCAATTCGATGAAGGCTTAAAAGCCATCAAAGAAAGCAGCATCTATAAAGAGCTGCTTTTAAAGTGGGACTTAGACACTGTTCGCAAAAAATCTAAATAAATCTACACCGAAATAATTCAAAAATTAGGCTAGACAAAAAGGTCATATTTACAGTAGATTGATTGGAATCAGCTACTGCATATCAACTATAAGGGAATTTATGGAACCAGGCTCAGCACCACTTTTTACAACTCGATTTACTCCTCGTGTAGAACATAAAGAAAACAGTTTACTCTATTTTTGTAGCTGTGAAAAAAACTATAATGATGGCAGGACTGTTACCGTACAGCTCTCTGACATTCTGCTTACAAACAAAAAAATTGGTAACTTTGTTTTTAAACACCCTCAAGAAAGTGCAAAACCACCTTTCACCCCACTAGACCTTGTCAACTGTAAAGCCTGGATTGCAGACAGCTATTATGGTCCTTTAGAGCAGTGCAAGATCTGCCCTAATAAAAACACTATCACTTACTCTGTGACTTTAGAATGGGGTGACACGCAAACATATGAAGACATTTCAGAAGTTTGCAGTAAGTGCTTAAATAGTCTCAATCATGCAATCGTCAGAAATAAAGACCCAAACAAGTTTTGGGGTTAATGCCTGACTGTTCCTAAAAATGTATTTAAACATATTTGTTTTGTTTCGCTCTCTGATTGACCGTCCGGTGAACAGGCATTTTTTTCCTTGCCGGCTGTGTTTTATCTCGATTCGGTGGTGAATGCACCTGAAATACGGTTTCTAGAGTCCTGCCCGGAACAGTCACGGATTGCTCCGTTTCCAATCGGCGATGGAACCTCGTAAGAAGAATAGTTCTTATTTGATTATGTGGCATATATAATCCGATTTCTTCATCGCTATATCTTCTTAGATAATTCAATGCGGCAATCCGGTCAGCATGGTCCTCATGTCCACAAAAAAGACACTTAAAATCATCCCCATTGCGATTTCTATGATCCACAAATTCACAATGAACACAATTTTGAGAGCCATATGCCGGATTTACCTGCTTATGATGAAAACCTTTCACCAATGCCTTAAACTCAATTCTATCTTGCATGATCCCTCTTACCCATGAGGAGAGCCTGCGATTTAATTTTTTGCCTTTATTGAAACCAAAATTCGATCTTAAGTTTTCAGTGATTAGGACTTTTGGTTTCTTTTTATTAATCAATTCGTTAATTGCTGTATTGATTTCCCGCTCTATCGTCTGCTTGATTTTACGTTCCCGTTCTTTTAACTTGGAACGACCTAAATTGTGAATAGCCCTTTAACAACCAGTAAGCATACCGCCGTTCTGTTTCATTCGTGTATTTTTGATAAATCCTTGGCCTGATTGCAACAAATACAGATTGCCAATACTTGCCCCACGTCTCAACAGCATCCTGAAAGGCTAATTTCCAATGACGCGCTTGAAGGCCATAACTGGATCTATATTTCTTTTTGACAAATTCATCCCGAATTGCTCGGGCTTGTCCCAAAAGCGCCTGATATTTCCATTTTTTTAATCGATTTAACCATAATTGTTTTTCTTTGCTATAAGCTAGGCAAAGCTTTTTTAACGATTGGAGCTTTAACGTGTTCAAATGTAATGTATGACGCTTAATTGTTCTCATGCTCGCTTGCCATTTTTACAATTTTGGTTTTATATTTTCTTAATCCATATAGACGACTTGAAAAACAATGAATAATCGATAACAAATCTTTGGTCATTTCAGCTTCCGGAGATAATGTTTCAGCGTTCATCACAATGATTTTTGCTCCATGATCAGAACAAAATTTTTCAAACCATTCAAACCCAAAGCGGACTAAACGGTCTTTATGGGCAATAATAATTTCAGCAACAGCCCCTTGTTCTACCATTTCCATGAGTTTTACAAAATTTTTCCTTTTGTAGTTCAACCCTGAAGCAATATCTTCAAGCGTTTCATGCACAATACGCCCTGAAGCTAAACAGAAAGACTCTCATTTGACTTTAGATACTGAAGCTTCATATATGGTTTTTGCAATCTGGAGGTCTTGGATGGCAACGCCTGTCAGGTCGCAAATGGTAATTTCTGTCTCAGAGGTCCTTCCCAAAGAGGGATTTGACAAGACTTCTCCTAATTCAACTAACTTTTCAGGTTGAATCACATTCTTTTTTAGGGCGTAAGAAACATCTCCAAATAGGGAGCATTGGCTGCGGCTATCGACGATCACTTTGTCAGCTTTTGCAAAAACTTGTGCATCAATTTCCTGTTTGCCACTATCGTCAGCGCCAACTGCCGTAATATGTGTGCCTGGTTTTATTTGATCTGCAAAAAGTAGTGGATGAGAAGATGGCGTCGTTGTGACAATCAAATTGCACTTGGCTGTCAATTGCTCGATATTTTGCGCAATTTCAAATGTCCATCCACTAAAATCAGCATGTTGTGCCAATTGTTTTGCTTTTTCAATGTCACGACCCCAGATTATGACGTTACGACATTTGGTGGCAAACGAAAGAAATTTCAATTGATAGTGCGCTTGCGCGCCCGTGCCCACTATTCCAACACAAGAGATGTTTTTTGGCGCCAAACAGTTCGCAGCCACATATCCGGCAGCAGCCGTTCTTAAAACCGTCAAATACCCCTCGTCCAGCAAAGCAGAAATGGGCGCGCCCGTTTGCTTGTCAAACAAGAGCATAAGGCCGTTATTTGAGGCAAGCCCTTGTTTTGGATTATCGTAAAACCCGGAAGCCACCTTCACGACATAATACTTGCCATTTTTTGCATATCCATACTTGATGTGACAATCACCAGGAGGAGAATCAAAATGAAGGGAACCGACAGGCGGTATCACGACTTCATGTTTGCTATAAGCAATAAACCCTTCTTCAATTGCCTCTAAAATTTTTGGGATTGATAAAAGTTGTTCAATTTCTGTGCGTGTTAGAATTTTCATAAGCAACCTTTAGTGGCTATCCTTGATGTTGTAAGTAGGATTCAAAACGCTTTAGAATGTCAGGCATGTTTTTCTTGCCAAAGCCAATTCTGAAATAATTGCCCGGGAGATCAAAAACTGAACCAGGCATAATTAAAATCCCTTGCGCTCTAAGTAAGTTCTCAGCAAAAGTTTCTACAGACATAGGAAGCAAGAGCTTTAAAACAGCCATAGTACCGCCCTGCGGGCGCACCCAAGATAAGGATTTTTCATTTCGCAACATACACTCATCTAAAATCTGAAGATTACTCAGCATAATATCTCGATTGCGCTTTAGAATTTGCTCCTTTGCTCGCAGCGCCATGATGGCCAAAATTTCACTAGGAGCACTATTACAAATCGATGTGTAGAGCTTATAAGAACCCACTTCCTTTAAAAACCTCATATCTTTTGTTGCGATCCAACCAATTCGAAGACCTGCAAGACCAAAAGATTTAGTCATGACGTTAAGAGAAATGCCTCTTTCATATTCATCCACTATTGAGGGTAGACTGAGCGCCTCATCAACTTCCAAAAATCGGTACACTTCGTCACAAAAAATATACGCTCCATTTCTTCTTGCTAGTTCAATCAGCTTATCTTGCACTTCTCTTGTCAAAATCGTTCCGGTGGGATTGTGCGGAAAGTTAAGCACAACCAGCTTCGTATTGGGTTTAAAAGCTTGCTCTACTTCTTTTAAATCCAATTGCCACTGATTTTCAAATTTGAGTTTAATAGCCGTGATTTCAGCACCAAACGTCTCTGGTAGCGTAGCAAGCGATTGATAACAAGGGTCAATAACGATGACATGATCTCCTGGTTTAATTAATACTTGCATTGCGCAATAAATGCCCTCTTCAGCTCCTGCAAACGTAAAAATGTCATCAGCATTTAATGTTGAGTAAAGCGCTGCTATTTCCTTGCGTAAGATAGGGTGCCCCGGAGGCTCTGTATAGCCTAAGCTTAACGAATTCCAAAGGTTTTTAGAATCAGGATCTGCCATTGAAACAAGCTCTTGCAAGCTCCAGACTTCTGCTTCTGAGCAGCAAAGCAGATAAGGCGTTGCAAATTCATATTTTTTCCAAAATTCTTCTAATTTAAATGGTGGGATATTCATGATTGTTCTTTTAAATAATTGTAGACAGTGGCCCGAGAAATCTGCAGCACATCTGCTACGTATGAAGCTGCATTTTTTGTGGCAAAAGCGCCCTCTTCCCATAGTTTAAGCAATAGCTTTCTTTTTTCAGCCCGATCTAACGACTCTAAGCATAAACCATGTTGTTTAAGGTAAGTGGTGACGTAAGCATTTATCTTCTCTCTCCAGTCACTTTTGAATAAAACGTCCGGCTGCTCTACTTTAGATGCCATTAAACTTAAGATAAAATGATGCATCTCCTCCCACTTAGAGATGTCCAGATTGATGCAAAGCATCCCAATTGCTTTTCCTGCCTTGTTCTTTAAAAGCGCGGAAACAGATTTCATTTTTCTGCCATCCCAATTGATTTTGAAATAAGGAGGAAATACTTCTTGATCTCTCAGCTTTTCCATTTCATCAAGAAGTGATTCATCGCCTACTTTTCTCTTGGAAAAATTATTAAAAATAGCTCCGATGCTTTTTGTTTTAAAATCATGGATAATTACTTCTGCATGAGGAGAGAGCAAAAGGCTGATCGCCTCTGCAACCGGTTTGAATCTTTTTAATTCCTGCAACATTTTTGACTCTTTGTCTTAATCCTTTCGTAAAATTAGACATTTTAGTCTATTTAAGACATTTTCGTCTACAAAAATCTTGCATAACAACTTTTTGTAAGTCACCAAATCGCGTTTTCTCGATTTGGTGACTTGAAAATATCATAAAAAGCAAGTCACCAAATCGAATTTTCTTGATTTGGTGACTTAAAAATGTTAGTATAAGTACATCACCAAATGAGGGTTTTAAAGATGCAGCATTCATTTATCGGACGAAAAAGAGAGCTTCAGATGCTTGGCGAACTTTTTAAGAAAAAGTCAGCTAGCCTTGTAGTCATTCGAGGAAGACGTCGCATTGGCAAGAGCCGTTTGGCACAAGAATTTGCAAAAAAGACACCTCATTACGTGTTTTCGGGGCTGCCACCTACAAGTGGCGTAACAGCTGCCGATCAAAGAGAAGAATTTGCCCGCCAACTTCAACGTGAAATGAAAATTCCGCTGCCAAGAGCTGATGATTGGGGAGATCTCTTTTGGCATTTAGCGCAGCAGACTAGAAAAACAAAAGTGGTTCTTGTTTTAGATGAAATAAGCTGGATGGGTTCAAAAGATGTTACATTTCTCGGGAAACTTAAAACCGCTTGGGATCTTTATTTTAAAAATAATTCACAGCTAGTTCTTATTTTATGCGGATCGATATCGAGCTGGATCGAAAAAAACATTCTCAGCAGCACGGGATTTATGGGAAGAATTTCTCTCGATATCGTGCTAGAAGAGCTTCCTTTGCATGAGTGCAATGAATTTTGGAATGCAGAAGAAGGCAAGGTATCTGCCTTTGATAAGTTTAAAGTTCTTGTCGTAACAGGCGGTGTACCAAGGTACTTGGAAGAAATTTTGCCAAATCAAAGTGCAGAGACAAATATCCAAAGATTATGTTTTCAGAAAGAAGGATTTCTTTTTAGTGAGTTCGAACGGATTTTCTCAGATTTATTCTCTTCAAGAAGCGCTATTTACAAAAGTATTGTTGAAAGGCTTAGCGCTGGTCCTTGCGAACTTAAAGAGATCTATGCTGTCTTGAACGTGGGGAAAAACAGTCTGGTTTCTGAGTACATGGAAGACCTTGTGACAGCAGGTTTTGTTTCTCGCGATTTTACATGGCATCTCAAAAACGGTCTAGATTCAAAATTAAGCCATTTTCGACTTAAAGACAATTATTTAAGATTCTATCTTAAATATATTGAGCCGAACAAAAAGAAAATTGAAAAACAAGGTCTGAAACTGCCTCAACAATTGCAAT
>Ga0206927_1210_pt1 | contig 11500 bp, 10 predicted proteins | sample Alteio_BWOrgHeat_60_FD_153249 | JGI IMG/M metagenome (GOLD analysis project Ga0206927, IMG submission 153249) | Enriched cells from forest soil in Barre Woods Harvard Forest LTER site, Petersham, Massachusetts, United States -... | ecosystem: Environmental > Terrestrial > Soil > Temperate forest >... | reverse complement strand
GATTTCTCTTGCTGGTCGTTATATGGTGTTGGTTCCTTTCGATGATACTGTTGCAATTTCTCAAAAGATAAAGAGTAACGATGAGCGTGCGAGATTAAAGAAAATAATGCATGGTCTTAAACCGAAGAATTTCGGGCTTATCATCCGAACGGCTGCTGTCGGGAAGAAGGTTGAAGATTTGGAGAATGACTTGAGGGATATGATGGAAAAATGGAAAAGCCTCCATCATCAGCTTTTGGTTGCTAAACCTCCTCAAAAACTTCTTGGAGAATTGAACAGGACATCTACAATATTAAGGGATCTTCTGAATCCTAATTTCCAGAATATCCATGTTGATGACCCTGCTTTATTTGATGAAATAAAAAACTATCTTCGTTCCATAGCTCCTGAACACGAAGGAATTGTGAAATTATATAAGGGTAAGGAGAATATCTTCGAATACTTTGGAATAGAGAAGCAGATTAAATCAGGCTTTGGAAGAACAGTTAATTTGCCAGGCGGCGCATACCTTGTTATTGAACATACCGAAGCATTGCATGTTATAGATGTGAACAGTGGTTTGCGTAGCAGGGCAGAGATAAATCAAGAGGAAAATGCATTACAGGTGAATCTTGAAGCTGCTCGTGAAGTTGCGCGTCAGTTGAGGTTAAGAGATATGGGTGGCATCATTGTTATTGACTTTATTGACCAGCGAAATGCAGCTAATCGTAAACTTCTTTATGAAAAGATAAGGGAGGAGATGAAGAAAGATCGTGCAAAACACAACATACTTCCTCCTAGTAAATTCGGATTGGTGCAGATAACCCGTCAACGAGTGCGTCCGGAAACAAACATTGTTACTGTCGAGAAATGCCCTGCCTGTGATGGAACCGGCGAAATAAAAGCAAGTGTTCTCTATATTGATGATATAATGGATAACTTGCGTTATCTTTTGACTGAACATGGCGAGAAAAAGGTTAAACTCAGAGTCAGTCCTTATATATATGCCTATTTAACAAAGGGTTTGATGTCCATCCAAATGAAATGGTATTTTACATACAAGAAATGGGTAAAAATAATCCCTGATAATTCCTATCACTTTACGGAATATCATTTTTTCAACTCTTCTGATGAGGAGATAAAGCTATAAATTCAATTAAGGGAACTCCCTATCATTCCTACACATAACAACTGCCTTTTTGTAACTTGGATTAAGGATAATCATCATTTCTTTTCCCTATCTTTGCACCTCAAAGAAAAATACTGTGACTATCTCTAATATCCTTTTCATAATACTCCTTTTAGCAGGCACAGCACTCTTTACATACAACGTAAAGAAGATAATCCGCAACATCCGCCTCGGAAAGGAGTTGGATAGGAGCGATAACCCTTCCGCCCGCTGGAAACTGATGTTCAAAGTAGCATTAGGGCAATCAAAAATGGTGGTAAGACCGGTGGCGGGCATCATGCACATATTGGTCTATGCGGGTTTTATCATCATAAACATAGAAGTATTGGAGATAATCATTGACGGAGCGTTTGGCACGCATCGGATTTTATTCAGTATTTTAGGTTCTTTGTATAATGTTTTGATAGCATCGTTTGAAATCCTTGCATTAGGAGTGATTGTCGGCTGCGCTGTGTTCCTGATTCGAAGAAATATCATCCGCCTGAAGCGCTTTGTGAGCAAAGACCTGGATGGTTTCCCGCGCTCCGATGCAAATATCATCCTCATTTCCGAAATACTGTTGATGACCGCTTTCCTTACCATGAACTGCACTGATAATATCATGCAGGGCAGGGGAGAAGCGCATTATATCCATGCAGGTTCGTTTCCCATCAGTTCTTTTTTAACGAACATCTATGCAGGATTCTCTAATGATGGGTTAATAAACATAGAACGCAGCGCATGGTGGTTCCACATCATCGGAATCATGGCGTTCCTGAATTATATTCCTTACTCGAAGCATTTCCATATCGTACTCGCCTTCCCAAATGTGTATTCCTCCAATCTGAATGCAAAGGGAAAGTTCAATAACATGCAAAGCGTAACCAATGAAGTGAAACTAATGCTCGACCCATCAGCAATTCCACCACCTGTTAACCCGAATGCGGTGCCAGGAAAGTTCGGCGCCAAAGATGTTACTGATTTGACGTGGAAGAATCTGATGGATGCCTATTCATGTACAGAGTGCGGCAGATGCACATCGGTTTGTCCTGCTAATCAAACGGGGAAACTTCTTTCTCCGCGAAAGATTATGATGGATACAAGGGATAGATTGGTGGAAGTGGGGAAGGGGATTGATAAAAATGGAAAGGACTTCATGGATAATAAATCCTTGCTGAATGATTATATAACGCCTGAGGAACTTTGGGCTTGCACAACTTGCAATGCTTGTGTTGATGCATGTCCTGTAAACATTGACCCCTTGAATATAATTGTTGAGATGCGGAGGTTTTTGGTGATGGAGCAGTCTGCTGCGCCAAGTGAATTGAATGCGATGTTTACTAATGTAGAGAATAATCAGGCGCCCTGGCAGTTTTCGCCTGCGGATAGGTTGAATTGGAGAAATGATTTATAATAATTATGGAAGATAAGATAAAAGTTCCAACAATGGCTGAGATGCTTGCCAATGGTGAGTCTCCCGATATTCTCTTTTGGGTTGGATGCATGGGCAGTTTCGACGAACGTTCACAAAAGATTACAAAAGCTGTGGTGAAAATACTAAATCATGCAGGCATTAAATTTGCTGTGCTTGGAACTGAGGAGAGTTGCAATGGAGACCCTGCAAAACGTTCAGGTAATGAGTTCCTTTTTCAGATGATGGCGATGAATAATATCACCATTCTAAATGGTTATAACGTGAAGAAGATAGTCACCGCCTGTCCTCATTGTTTTAATACGATAAAGAACGAATATCCTGAATTAGGTGGCAATTACGAAGTCCTTCATCACACAGAATTGATTCAAAGTTTGATAAATGATGGCAAGATAAAAGTAGAAGGTGGTTCATTCAAGGGACAAAAGATAACCTTCCACGACCCTTGTTATCTCGGACGAGGAAATGATATTTATGAAGCTCCAAGAAATATTATCGAAAAACTCGATGTTGAATTGATAGAGATGAAACGTTCTCGTGCAAAGGGATTCTGTTGTGGAGCAGGAGGGGGGCAGATGTTCAAAGAGCCTGAAAAGGGTAATAAAGATGTCAATATTGAACGAACTGAAGAAGCCCTTTCATTAAACCCTCAAATAATTGCCACAGGTTGTCCGTTTTGCATGACAATGATGACAGACGGGATAAAAAACAAGGATAAAGAGAATGAAGTTAAGGTCTATGATGTTGCCGAATTGATTGCAAACGCTATGGACCTGTAACATTATAGTAACAAGTAATTAATAAATAAAACAATAAAGATGATTACCCCAATTAAAGATATGCCTCTCAACTCAAGAGTATGGATTTATCAGGCTTCCCGAGAATTTAGCAATGATGAAAGCGAACAGATTATCAATCGTTCCAATGATTTTATCAACACATGGTATTCTCATAATGAGGAACTAAGAGCAAGCGTCGAAATCCGCTACAATCGTTTTATAATTATCTATGTTGATGAGAGCATCGCCTCGGTTGGCGGCTGTTCTCTTGATAAATCTGTACGATTTGTAAAGAGCATTGAACAAGAATTCCAGGTTGCCTTATTCGACAGAATGAATTTCGCCTATAAAGATAATGGACTCGTTAAATCAGCCAATAAAGCGGAGTTTGAACACCTTGTTTCAGAAGGAATTATCAATGAAGACACCATTGTTTTCAATAATCTCGTCTCTACAAAAGATGAATTGGAACATCAATGGGAAATTCCTTTCAAAAACAGTTGGCATCAACGATTGTTCCCCATTCCTCACAAAGTTTAAAACAACAATTATCAACAAACTTTGAAAAATCTACTCCTATATTCCATTTTTATTTTCCTGATAACCTCCTGTTCCAGCCCTAAGAAGGAGGACACCAAAGATAACAGCAAGGATACCACATCCGAACATACTGATACCAATCCAACACCCGAAAAAGAACATCCAAAAAAGAAAAAGGAAACCAATAAAGAGGTTGATTCCACTTATTATTACGACCCTTCCATTTCAATTCTCTCCGGAACACTAAAAGAAGAAGAGTTCTATGGTCCTCCCGGATATGGCGAGTCCCCGGATAAAGATTCCAAAGAAAAACAATACATTCTATACCTCGATAATCCCATAAATGTGAAGCGCGAAAAGCAAAGCGACACCTATTTCGAAGCAAAAAACAAACAGGAAAAAATTACCCTTATTCCCTCAAACTCAACCTCCACTTTCAAACATAAAATTGGCAAATCAATTAAAGTAAAAGGCAAGTTATTCCCCGCCGAAACCGGGCATCACCACACCGATGTCCTGCTTGGTGATGCGCAACTTGTCAAGTAAACCAATGTCATTTTCAGTACCCATTAATTCCTTTTTCAAACCACGTTATCTCTCCATGTTTCTAGGGCTATTCACCATCATCCTGCATGGAATTATAACATCATTTTACCTCTCACATTTCTTCCAGGCAAGATATGGAGTAGAACTCATAAAAATCTCCCAAAACGACATGAATATGTGGAATGATTGCGACCGAATCACATCCTTATCCCTCCTGTTTTACCCAATAATTTCTTTATCAATCATCATCACCTGTTTTTTGATAAATAAACAGAAGAAAGAACTAAAATCAGCCCTGTTATTATACCTCCTCACTTTGATTTTGGTTTTCGGATATTTGTTTTATTTCAATCAATCAGTTGTAATTTACATATTGCCCGCTCTCATGCTTATTGGCGCCTTCTCATCATACCGAGGCGAATATTATGAAGCCACAAGAATCTTCGTTTTGCTGTTTATAATTCTCCTTTTATCGTACGGAGCCGATAAATTATCAATGAAATACTTCAGCTTCGAACCACTCTAATCCTATTCCTAATTCCTAATTCCTAATTGATTTGGAGCATATCTTCACCGCTCGCAGGAAGTTCAGTCCCGCTATCCGCTCATATCTTTTTTTTGCCGATACTTCATCTCTAATCTCAAGTTCATTTCATCAAAAAAAAGGATATCCGCTCCTATCGGGGCTAGACTCGAAGGTTCATCTCTCCGAATTCAGTTCAGTATAAAACACAATCCGATGATTATCCTCATGATATGATGTTTTAACAACTTGACATGATGTTTAAACAACTTGACACGGTGTTTTAGCAACTTGACATGATGTTTTAACAATTTGACACGATGTTTTAGCAACTTGATACGATGTTTTAGCAACTTGACACGATGTTTTATCAACTTGACACGATGTTTTAGCAACTTGACACGATGTTTTATCAACTTGACACGATGTTTTAGCATTGAAGAAAATATTAATTAAAACATGCATTTATTTAATAATCAATACAAAACAGGTAATTTTTGGAAAAAAACCTGACAAGTCAGAAGTTCTGGCACTAATAAGGACTTATTGACTCTATTCCTTAAAAATCTCCAGTTTTTCCTTCGGACGCTTATCAATTAACCACTTAAAATCCTTTAATAAAAGTTCTTTTATAGTTAATTCCTTCATCGGATAGAAGGTAGCATCAGGCATATTCAGCAAACTTATCTTATCAACCTTATTGTTTTTAATATAAATCATAATATCACTGCAATCAGCCCGATTCACCCCAATATATTTCTCCTCTTTATCTCTCGCATAATAGATAGTCTGCCCGTTCCCCAATACTTTCACTCTTTTAAGATGCGAACTATCATCAAAATATCCCGTCACATTCTTTCCCTTTATCTGATTAAACCTCACCGTATCCTCCTGCGAAATAATAAACGAATTATGATAAATATTCATCGAATCAACACGCTTATTCCTCATCGTAATAGTAATAGTATCCCCCGTCATTTGATTCTCACCCGACCAAACCACCGGCGATTTATACATCCTCGTCACCGAATCCTTCGACGAATAAACCAAAGAATCACATTTACCCTGCAAATCCAACTTAAAATACCGCACATGATGATAAGCAAACATAGTCCTGATATTATTAACAGAATCAAAGATAGAAAGCAGCGTATCAGCATGCATAAAAAGCGAATCCTTATCAAAAATCTGCGTCATCATCGCCGAATCCACAACCAACGACCAATCATTCAACTCATGATATTCCCCATACTCCCCATTAATAATCACCTTCTGAACAGTATCAAAAATTTCCACATTTTTAAATGCCTTTCCAATCCCCTTCATCCGGTCATAATACAATGAATCACCCTTCAATCGCTGCTCTTTAGTGATGATATAAGAGTTCTCCTTAAAACTCGAAACATCCTTATCCGTGTCATACCACCCATTCTCAGCATAAATCAAATTCTCCTTGCTTGTAATCCTCGTCGGTCCGAAAAAGAATGCCGTCTTAGAATCCGTTGAGTATTTCATCGTATCAGTATGAATCACATATTTAGGATTAGTAAGCACTACATTCTTATGAAAAACAAACAATCTGTCATCAGAATAATAATACCCGATTAAACTTGTCAGGATATTCTCTTTGTCCACTATCCGGGCATTATCATTATAATTTGCCACATCTTTCACCATGTCATAAGTCATGTGTTCTGTCGTCAGAGTCATAGTATTATCCATCATTTTAACATGCTTAAACATCTCCGCAAATTTCTTATCCCCATCATAATTAAGCTTATCCCCATATATATGAACAGTATCATTTTTAATGATATGCACCTTCGAAAAGCACTGAATAAAATTACTATCCAATGGAAAATAAGCACTATCACAATACATATAAGACCCATCCTGCTCAAACTGAACATCACCTATCAATTTCCGAACTTTTCCGTCACTTTTTTCATCATATTCAAGGCTATTTGAATGAACAAGATGAATCTTCGATGGCTCCTGCGCATAAACCTGCATCAAAAGACACATAAAAAGCATTGAAAGCAGGAATTTGTTCATCTATAATTGTTATTTGTTAATAGTTCATCAGAATTTGGAACCATCTACCAAAAATAGTGCAATAATTTTTGAAGCAAGGATTAACGATTTTCGATTAACTATTAACGAAAAAAGATTAACCATTTCCGATTAACGAATAACAGTTAACGAATAACAGTTAACGAACAATGGTTTGATTTCTATCTGGACCCACTGAAACAATTGTAATAGGAGTTAACAGTTGGTCTTCAAGAAATTTTATATAAGCAATCATCTCTTTTGGAAGCTCTTTTTCTGATGTCATACCTGTTAAATCCTGATTCCAGCCTTTAATATCGAGATAAACAGGAGTAACGTAATCATGGATAATATCAAAAGGCATGTAATCAATAATCTGACCCATATATTTATAATGCGTGCAGACTCTTATCGTCTCAAAACCACTTAAAACATCAGCTTTTGTCATAACAAGTTTAGTAACACCGTTAATCATAATTGCATATTTGAGAGCAGGTAAATCAATCCATCCACATCTACGAGGACGACCAGTGGTTGCACCGAATTCATTACCTATTTTACGAAGAAGCTCACCAGTTTCATCTAATAATTCAGTAGGGAAAGGACCACTCCCGACACGTGTCGAATATGCTTTTATAATTCCAATCACATCCCCGATTTTATTAGGAGGAACTCCCAAACCGGTACAAGCACCAGCAGTAATGGTATTGGAAGAAGTGACGAATGGATAGGAACCGAAATCAATATCCAACAAAGACCCTTGAGCCCCTTCAGCAAGAATAGTTTTTCCTTCCTTAATCAGTTTATTGATGAGATGTTCTCCATCAACCAGATGAAAAGTTTTGAGGAATTCTATACCATCGAACCATTCTTCTTCCTGAGTTTTGAGATCATAAGTATAATCAAATCCTTTCAGAATACTATCATGCTTTGATTTAAGAAAATCATAACGACCACGGAACATTTCATTAAAAATATCACCAACTCTCAAGCCATTCCTCCCCGTTTTATCCATATAAGTAGGACCAATACCTTTAAGAGTAGAGCCAATTTTATCTTTCCCTTTATTAGATTCAGAAGCCGCATCCAGATGTTTATGAGTAGGTAAAATAAGGTGTGCTTTTTTAGAGATAAATAAGCGGGAGCGCACATCAACTCCCATAGATTCTAATTTAAGAATCTCTTTCTTTAATACAATCGGATCAATTACAACACCATTACCAATAATATTGATGCAATTATGGCGAAATATTCCTGAAGGAATGGTATGCAACACATGCTTAATACCATTGAACTCCAATGAATGCCCTGCGTTAGGACCACCCTGAAATCTTGCAATAACATCATAGTCGGGAGATATCACATCCACAACTTTTCCTTTCCCTTCGTCTCCCCATTGAAGACCTAACAATACATCAACAGACATAATTTTATGTTTATAATTTAAAAGATAAATAGATTAAATAATCTAGTACAGATTTATTCGCGAGTAATCTCAACTATAGCACTATCCAGGTCTTTCTGAACATTAAAGATGGTGTTTAATTTAGTGATTACTAATAACTCCTGAACCTTTGGAGGTACACAGCAAATTATAACCTCTCCTCCAAGTCTTCTTGATTTGGTTAAGATGGAGATAAGTACATTCAGCCCTGTGCTGCTCATGTATTTCATCTTCTCGGCACAGATTACGAAACGGACAAAACCGTTTACAATTTTTTCTTCGACAGCATCAATGATACTCTTAACCTGGTTACTGTCCATAAGGTTTCCTTCGATGTTAAGGATGCAATACCCTGTTTTTTCCTCAATGTTAAATTTGAATTCCATACAATGTTAGTTTATTGGTGTTTATTATGTTTAATTAAGTGTTCGCAAGTGCCTGATGAATGCAATTTTTCGCATTTTCCATAGAGAATTAAGGAGTGATGTGTGACATTGAATTTTAATAAAGAGCCCATCATCGATTGGATTTGCTGAATTCTGGGGTCGCAAAACTCTAATACTCTTTCACAATCCTCACACAAGAGATGGTCATGCTGTTTGTATTCATAAGATTTTTCGTATTCAGAGAAGTTTTTCCCGAATTGATGACGGGTTATCAGGTTACATTCTAATAATAACTCTATAGTGTTGTAGATTGTGGCTCTGCTTACTCTGAATTTTTTACTTTTCATAATACCATATAAAGATTCGGCATCAAAATGTTCTTTCAATGAGTAGATTTCCTCAAGTATTGCAAACCTTTCAGGAGTTTTCCTGTGACCATGTGCCTTAAGATATTCAGAAAAGACATTTTTTACAACGTTAAAACTTTCTTTCGATTTATTTGGCATCAAAAAGCAGTATGATTTATTCTTTTTATAAAAGGATTATCGATAATAGTTTTCAAAATTACAATATTAGATTGAATTAAAAGAATTTTGTGCATTATTTAATTAGAATCAATTCTATTGGCAGTGAGAATTCCCTGAACACTTTTGAGTTTTTTGATAAGCATAGTAAGATGTTCCGTGTTATGAACGAACAACATTATGGTACCATCAAAAATTCCATCATTACTTTCAATAGATAGCGAACGAATATTGACTTTCAGCTCATTAGAGATGACTTTAGTGATGTTATTCACAACTCCCACCTCATCAATACCGGTTATCTGAATACCAGCAAGGAATGCTATTTCCTTTTGACTAGTCCAACGTGCTTTAACAATACGATAGGCATAATTAGACATCAGTTCAATTGCATTCGGGCAGTTAGTTCGATGGATTTTGATGCCTTCGTTAACAGTTATGAAGCCAAATACGTCATCTCCCGGAATAGGAGAACAACAAGGGGAGAGGTGGTAATCAATTTTATCAAGAGTATCACCAATAATAAGCATATCCGATGAACCACGAACAGACTTTACTATATCTTCCAGGGAATGATGTTCGCTTTTATGAGGATTGTGGTGCTTAGCCTTGATATTATCTTTTTCTTTAACGAAATCCTTGAGATCATGGATTTCTAATGAACCAACTGCAATCTTATAATACAAATCCAAGGCGGTAGGAATCCGATAATAAGCAAGTAATTCATTAACATTATTTGAATTGAAAGTAATTTTCAGATGCCTGAACTTCCTCTCAAGTATGGCTTTCCCTTCATCAGCAATTTTTTTCTTATCTTCTTTAAGAGCCTCTTTAATCTTGGATTTTGCTTTTGCGGTAGTAACATATTTCAACCATTCTTCCTTAGGAGTTTGTTTAGAAGAGGATATAATTTCTAATTGATCACCACTTTTTAACTGATAACTCAATGGAACCAGCTTATGATTAACTTTTGCTCCAATGCATTTAAATCCAATGTCTGAATGAATATCAAATGCAAAATCAAGAGCAGTGGCATTGGCAGGAAGCTTTCTCAATTCCCCTTTAGGAGTAAAAACAAATATCTCATCAGCAAAGAGATTCAGCTTGAATTCATCAATAAAATCCAAGGCATTGGACTCCGGATTCTCTAACATCTCGCGAACCTTAGCAATCCATTCATCTAATGCATTTTCTTGTGATGATTCCTTATATTTCCAATGGGCAGCATACCCTTTTTCAGCGATTTCATCCATTCTTGAGGAGCGAATCTGCACTTCAACCCACTTTCCTTTAGGACCCATAACAGTTGTGTGTAAGGATTCATAGCCATTGCCCTTGGGTGTTGATATCCAATCTCTTAATCTGTCAGGATTGGGATGGTAAAAATCGGTAACTATTGAGTAAACAGCCCAACAATCAGCCTTTTCAGTCTCGGGTAGAGAATCAATAACAATTCTTATCGCAAATAAATCGAAAATCTCTTCAATAGGAACACCCTGTTTCTTCATTTTATTCCAAATGGAATTAATAGACTTCGGTCTTCCTCTGATTTCAAACTTAAATCCTTGTTTCTTTAATTCTTCAACTATGGGTTCTGTAAATTCATTTATGAATTTGGTCCTTTCCCGCTTTGTTTGCTGCAAACTGCGAGCAATATTCCTATAAATTTCCGGTTCAGTGTATTTTACCGATAAATCTTCCAGCTCTGTTTTAATAGCATAGAGACCAAGTCGATGAGCAAGCGGGGCATATAGATACTTTGTCTCAGAACTTATCTTCAGTTGCTTGTCGCGCGGCATGGAATCAAGGGTTCTCATGTTATGCAGTCTATCTGCCAGCTTGATAAGTATCACTCTCACATCATCAGAAAGGGTTAAAAGCATCTTCCTAAAGTTCTCTGCCTGCAAAGAACTCGTATGGTCGAATACACCCTTAATTTTCGTTAAACCATCAACAATTTGTGCTACCTTTTTACCGAACATACGCTCGATATCCTCGAGCGTTACATCGGTATCTTCAACAACATCATGCAACAGAGCGGCAACCACCGAAGTAGTTGATAAACCTATCTCTTCAGCAACAATTTGTGCTGCAGCAATGGGGTGGTATATATAAGGCTCGCCGGAT
>Ga0206927_1201_pt1 | contig 11549 bp, 5 predicted proteins | sample Alteio_BWOrgHeat_60_FD_153249 | JGI IMG/M metagenome (GOLD analysis project Ga0206927, IMG submission 153249) | Enriched cells from forest soil in Barre Woods Harvard Forest LTER site, Petersham, Massachusetts, United States -... | ecosystem: Environmental > Terrestrial > Soil > Temperate forest > O... | reverse complement strand
AAAAATACCGCCGCCGGCTGTGCTTGCCGTATTGCCGGAAATTGTGCTGTTGCTAATTGTCATCACGGCAGAGCTACCGCTGCTTTGACCATTGTTATAAATACCAGCGCCGTAGTCAGCCGAGTTATTTGAGATGGTGCTGCCGTTAATCATCATAGCGACATTACCGCCATTGTATGCGTCGCTGAAAATACCGCCGCCATCAGTAACGCCTGAGTTATTGGATATCGTACTATCGTTGATATTCACAATCGCACGATTGCCAGTTTCAGCACGATCGCAGGCAATATGACCGGCAGTGGCGGTGGACTCAATGGCGGCGGTATTTATGATTCAGCCTATTTTGGAAATATTACGGTTAACATCGGCAATACAATTCTTGCTGGGAATATCAGCGGTGGTGTCGGCGGTAATGAATCGGAATATAATAACAACGGTGACGGCGGGCATACTAATGCCTTTGTTTCCAATGGTTATAACCTCTATGGTCAAAATGGTAGCGGCGGTGGTTTTACTCCGGCGGCGCATGATATTTTGCTCACTGGCGATATAAGCACAGTGCTCGCTCCGCTTGCCAATAATGGTGGGCCAACACAGACGATGGCTTTGATTGCAAACTCTCCGGCAATCGCAGCAGGCAGCCCAGCAAGTGATTATGAAATTGACCAACGTGGGTTAGCGCGGCCATTGAGTGGGCAAGTTTCAATTGGTGCTTATGAATATAATCCGATAGGCAATCCGTTTATTATCACTTCTACTGCCGATCAATCTGGTTTAGCGCTTGGCACTCTGCGTACAGCGCTTGATTACGCAAACAATAACCCGGGCTTTAACCCGACCATCACGACTGATTTCACTTCGCCGCAGACAATTACGTTAAGTAATGGTCAATTGCTTATCACCTCCAACTTAACTCTCGATGGCGGCCCTTATGGTTTGACGCTTGATGCAAATAACAACAGCCGTGTGATGGAAGTTGACGGCTCGGCGACTGGTATTTCAGTTACATTAAACAAACTGACTTTCGAAAACGGTAACGGCAGCGGCGCCAATGATAGTGGTGATGGTGGCGGATTATTGATCTATTCTGAGTCTTACGGTGGCCTAACAAATCAAGTAAATATGACCATTAACAACAGCACCTTTGCTAACAACACGGCAAGTTTTGGTGGTGGTATTTATTTTGATACTTATGTGTCGACCGTCGGTAACAACGCTTTAACTCTTAATAACGACACGATTACAGAAAATTCGGCTAATTCAGGCGGCGGTATCCATAGTAACCCATACTACGGTAACGGGATGTTGTACGTTAATAATAGTACTATTTCCAAAAATACTGTCACAGGTTCGGGCGGCGGTATTTACGATCAAGTATTAGGTGGCACTGGTGGCATCATAATGACGGATTCGATTTTGGCCGGAAACAATGCTGGTTATTTTTATGATTATGACGGTGGCACCAACGATAACGTAATTTCGGGCGGCCATAATATTTATGGACAAAACGGAGATGATGGGAATGTCGTCTGGCATAACAATACAACCGATATTCTTCTTAATGGCAACATTAATACAGTACTCGCTTCACTTGCCGATAACGGCGGGCCGACCCAAACGATGGCGCTTATTAATGGTAGTATAGCGATTAACGCAGGTGGTATTAATAAAGGATATGAACTCGACCAACGCGGTTATGCGCGCAATACCAGCGGCCAAATTTCGATCGGCGCATATGAATATAATGCAATTGATCCGTTTGTTGTGACTTCCACCGCCGATCAAAGCGGTTTGGTTCTTGGCACTCTGCGTACGGCGATTGATTATGCAAACCACTTCGGTGGTGACCCGACGATTACCACTAATTTCAGCACTCCACAGACGATTACATTAGATGGTACAGAACTACTCATCACTTCTAGTTTAACTCTTGATGGTGGCATTCATGGCTTAACACTGAACGCTAATAACACTAGCCGCGTGATGGAAATCGACGGTAATACAAATGGCATTAATGTTACCCTTGATCGTTTAACAATAGAAAATGGGAATGGGAGTGGCCTTCATCAAAGCGGCTCTTATGGCGGCGGGTTATTAATTTATAACGAAGGTCATAACCAATCTACAGTGACTATTAATAATAGCACATTCCTTAATAACTCAGATGCTTATGGTGGCGGCTTGATGGCCGATAGCGAAAACTTCGGTAACACTACCACGATCATTAATAACAGCACATTTGTTGGGAACTCAGCGGGATATGGTGGCGCAATTTATAATGATGGCGAAACCCTAAACGCTACAATGACTATTAATAATAGTACTATTACCGGTAATACAGCCAGCGGCGCTGCCGGTATTGAAAATGATGGCACAAGCGGTGGTACTGCAACTCTAACAATCACTAATTCTATTATCTCGGGAAATCTTGATGGCGGTGCCGAGGATGATTATACCAGCACTGGCGGTACACTTATTTCCGGCGGTCATAATCTTTATGGGCAAAACAGTAACCCTGGCACTTTCATTCCCGATGGTACAACCGATATTCTCCTAACTGGCAATATCAATACTGTGCTCGCTCCACTTGCCGATAACGGTGGTCCAACTAAAACCATGGCCTTGGTAGCAAGCAGCGCAGCAATCGGTGCTGGCGCAGCTCAATCAGAATTTGCCGTTGACCAGCGTGGTGATTTCCGCCCACTTACTGGCGGCTCGATCGGCGCATATGAATATAATCCGGCCAATCCATATTTAATCACTTCTACCGCCGATACAGGCACCCCAGCTATCGGCACTTTGCGTACTGCTATCGATTACGCAAACCATTTCAACAGCGATCCAACTATCACCACCAACTTCACGACACCACAAACAATCACGCTCGATGGCAACCAACTTGTCATTGGTTCTAGTCTAACTCTTGATGGCGGCACTCATGGCTTAACAATCGATGCTAACCACAATAGCCGCGTGATGGAAATTGATGGTACCAGCGATGGTGATACTGTTAACCTGAATCACCTGACGCTGGAAAACGGTAATGGGGCCGGAATAAATGTTACGGGCATTGGCGGTGGATTGCTTATATATGCAGAAAATAATAATCAGGCAAATGTAACGCTTAATAATAGCACGATCACCAATAATTCTAGCGGCAGTGGTGGTGGACTCCTTAATGACGGTAGTGGAGGATTAGCGATATTAAACATCAATAACAGCACTATTTCCAACAACAGCGCAAACTCTTCTCAAAGTGGCGGCGGTATTTTTAACCTTGGTACAATGGTAATTACAAACAGCACTATTGCAAACAATCATGCAGATGGTTATGGCGGTGGGATTTTCAGTCAAAGCGGCCAAACCAATGCTGAACTGACAATAAGCAACAGCACGATTTCAGGCAATACAGCTAATGGGCCCGGTGGCGGGATTGGCAACTACGTTTATAATGGCATAAGTTCCACTGTAACAATAAACGACAGCATCGTGGCTGGCAATTCGACAACTACAGGCGAATCAGACTTTGTGGAGATAACTGGCGCTACTGGCACTCTCACCTCCAACGGTTACAACCTCTATGGACAAAATGGCAATGCCGGCGGTTTCACCCCAGCAGCGCATGATATTTTATTAACCGGCAATATCAATACTGTGATATCCGCACTCGCCAACAATGGCGGGCCAACAGAAACTATGGCGCTTGTCAACAGCTCTCCCGCAATTGCGGCAGGCGGCACGGGTTCTGAATTCTTAACCGATCAGCGCGGTGAGTTCAGGTCGCTGACTGGCCAAATTTCAATCGGTGCATATGAGGTCAATACCGTAAATCCATATCTAATCACTTCCGCCACCGATACCGGCACTCCGGCTATCGGCACGCTGCGCACAGCGATCGATTATGCAAACCATTTCAACAGTGATCCGACTATCACCACCAACTTTACCACTCCGCAGACAATCACCCTGGATGGTAGCCAGTTATTGATCACTTCTAGCTTAACCCTTGATGGCGGCACCCACGGATTGACCATCGATGCCAACCATAATAGCCGCGTGATGGAAATCGACGGCAGCACTTCGGGCGTGACAGTTAATCTAAGTAATCTGACGCTGGAAAATGGAAATGGCAGCGGAATAAATGTCAGCAGCGCGGCAGGTAATTTGCTTGTGTATGCACAGGGCGGAAACAGCGCGGTTGTTAGCATCGACAATTCCACTATTTCGAATGGCTCAGTCAACAGCAACGGCGGTGATATTTATAACGATGGCGAAAACGGCGGCAGTGTTACGATGACAATAAATAACAGCACCGTTACAGGAGGTTCATCCAGCGGCGGCGGTTATACTGCTGGCGGCGGCGGTATTTATAATGACGGCAGCAACAGCGGCTATGTAAATCTCACAATCAATAACAGTACTGTCTCAAATAATACATCTATCGGCGGTACCGGCGCAGGGATTGATAATAACGGAGAGGGCGGCAACGCAGTACTCACAATCACCAATAGTAATATTTCCGGCAACGCATCAGATACTCATGGCGGCGGTATTTTTAATGATGGTTCAGCCGGCGGCAGCGCAACATTGACGATCAGCAATTCTACGATGTCAGGCAACTCCGCAGGTAATGCAGCCGTTGCCGATGGCGGCGCTATTTTCAACTTTGGCAATGCCGGCAGTGCTGATGTCACGATCAATAACAGCACACTCACCGGTAACTCCGCTAGCCGCGGCGGCGGCGCGGTTGCCAATAACGGCATTACCACTTTAACTGTCGGTCATTCGATTTTGGCGGGCAACACGGCCAATGGTAGTGAAGTGGAATATACCGATAACGGCGGCGGTACATTTACTTCCAACGGCTATAACCTCTACGGCCAGAACGGAAGCGCGGGCGGGTTTGTTCCGGCGGCGCATGATATTTTATTAACCGGTAACATCAGCACAGTTCTATCTGCACTTGCTAATAACGGCGGGCCGACAGAAACTATGGCGCTTGTCACCGGTTCTCTAGCAATTGCGGCAGGCGGCTCTAATACCGGATATGAACTCGACCAGCGTGGCGATGCACGTAGCATCAGCGGACAAATTTCAATAGGCGCATATGAGTATAATGCGGTTAACCCATATGTGGTGACTTCTACCGCCGATCAAGCTGGCCAAGTGTTCGGCACGTTGCGTACCGCGCTTGATTATGCAAATCACTTTGGCGGTGACCCAACTATCACCACCAATTTCACCACTCCACAAACAATCACTCTAGATGGCACTCAATTATTGATCACTTCCAGCTTAAACATAGATGGCGGCGCGCACGGTTTGACAATTGACGCCAACAATAACAGCCGCGTCATGGAAATTGACGGCAGCACAGGTGGCATTACTGTTAACCTCAACAGACTGACTCTAGAAAATGGTAATGATACTAACGGCGGCGGCATTTATATTAATGACGTAAGCGGTAAACTTGCGAATATCAATATCAGTAACAGCGCGATCATAAACAATACCGTCGGCGGTTATGGCGGCGCAATTTATAATGATAGCGATAGTAGTAATTCGATGCTGACGATTAATAACACCACAATCACCGGCAACTCTGCCAATTTGGGTGGCGCTATTTTCAATAATGGCGAATATACTGATGCGGAATTGGCAATCAGCAACAGCACAATTTCCGGCAATACGGCAAGCACAGCCGGCGGCGGTATTTTTGATTTCGTTGGCGGTAATATAACTATCGGCAATACAATTCTTGCTGGAAATACGGTTAGTAGTAGCGAATCTGATTTCTATAATAACTCAAGCACACTTACATCCAACGGTTACAACCTCTATGGACAAAGCAGCAATGATGGCGGCTTTACACCAGCTGCGCATGATATTTTATTGACCGGCACTATTAGTACAGTTCTTTCCTCACTTGCTGATAATGGCGGGCCAGTTCAGACAATGGCTTTGAAAGTCGGCAGCGTTGCCCTAGATGCGGGCGATCCTGCAGCTATTGGTGATTATGATGCCCGCGGCATGTTGCGCGGTGATACAGCTTCCGGAACTGGCTCAGCTAGTGATATCGGCGCATATGAAGCAGCCGTTATCTCAGTAACAGCCGATGATAAAGAAATAAATTCCGGCCAATCATTGCCAGCCCTAACCTATACAATTACCGGCGGCCCAACTGGCCATTTAAGCGGTTCTTTGGCACTAATCACCAATGAAACTAACGTAGGCACTTATGCCGGCGACATAGGCCAAGGTTCTTTAGCAGCTGATAAACTCTACATACTTAATTTCACCGCCGGCCAATTAAAAATCGACGCGGCCTCTTCACCGCCGCCGCCACCTCCTCCGCCACCACCTCCTACAGATGGAAGTACGACATTGCCATCAACTGTTTTGCACACAATCACCAATCCACCAACATTCAAGCCGGTTCCAACATTATATTTCGATGATGATTCGGGTAATTATTATATTATTCTTTCTTCAACCGTATCTTTCTCTGGCATTACTTACTTAGATTCAGAGGTTTCGCCTGACCAAGAATTAATAAAAATAGATCCAGCGCTACAAGCATTACTTTAAGCTATTATAGTTTTATAGTAGGTTTAAAAAATGCTGCTTTGTAATATCAAACCCATATTAGCCCAGCTTTTTGCTATTTCATTATTTTTGCTATTACCGGCAAATGCCCTAGCAAATTCATCCACAGCATATTGGGTCTGGGCAGGAATATTACCTAAAGATGTTCCCGAAAATAATAGGTTATACATTTATCAAGGTGCAATAAAACAAGAGAGCGAAAAATTATATTTCACTCGGAAAGGTATCTACCCTTCTCCACTAAAAGCAAAGGAAGTATATTTAGCATTTAGGCTTCAAGGTGAATTGCCAGATCCTGACAAAATTGTGAAAATAACAACTGACTTTGTAAACCAATGGCAGCAACATGATGTGGCTATAACGGGCATCCAATTGGATTTTGATTCGGCAACCGCAAAATTATTATCTTATAGCGAATTTCTTAAGCAATACCGAAGCCAATTACCAAAAACTCTAAAGCTTAGCATCACCGGGCTGGGTGATTGGGTTTTATATGGTAACCCCAAGACTTTAAAAGAAATATCAGAAACAACTGATGAAATAATCTTTCAGCTTTATCAAGGGCGGAAGCCATTACCTGAGATTGATAGATATGTTGAAGGGCTAGCAACTTTACAAGTACCATTCAAAGTCGGGTTTTTATCAAAATATCCTTATCAAAACTATATTGATGTTTTGAACAAAAACGAATATTTTAAAGGCATTGTTTTATTTGTACAAAAATAATGCTCAAACGGTTTTCATATTTAACAGCGCTGTTTGGTGTTATAGCATTATTTCCAAATTCGGCTTTGCCATGTGCTTTTTCGCCGCCGCCAGTATATAAAAATCCAGAATATATAAAACTTAACTTGAGAACCGATAATCCAACTGATGATAGTTACGGTTATTATGATGCGGATGCAAATTATCTCATGCTGATTGAGGAATATATTCCGGCTCTGAAAAATGCAAAAGCAAATGATACAAACCAGTGGATGTCTTATGAGGACGGCGCAAATACCAAAGATAGTTATGATAAAGCGGTTAGCGCGCTACTAAAAACTAAAGGTCTGGAATGGCAAAAATTGCCTTTAACCCAATCAGATAGGTACAATTATTATTCTTACTGGGATAGACCCGGTATGTGCCATGACGATAATAATAAAGCGGCGCTTGATTTTCTAAATGAAGCTTTTTCAGATTCAGCCGTCAGGGGCGGCTATCTGGAATTGGCGCAGATAAGAGAAGAAGTTACCAATCTTTGCGTGAATAATACAGGAAGCGATGCTGTATTTCAGAACATAAATATATTAAAGCAAAAAAATATTGCCGGTGATTATCCAGCCTATCTTGAGGCAGCAGTATATTTTTATTCGCAGGCCTATGATAAGGCTTTGCCAATATTTGAAGCTCTGGCGAAAAAAGATGTAACGCAGCCAAATCGCATCATAAGATTTTATCACCGGTTAATCGGCAAAAAAGAGCCCTCAAAATGGCTGAAAGAAACTTCTACATACATGATCGCACGAGTGCATTTGGTGAAATCTCAATACAAATGGGATGGTTACAGCCATACAGAAGATATGGTTGATAAAACTGAGGTAAACCTAGCCAAGCAGGGTTTTGATTCTTATCTAAAAGCCTATCCAAATGGCCTTTACGTCAATTCGGCAAAAGGTTTGCAGCGAAAAATTGATAACCTTGCCGGTGATACTAAAGCTTTGGGCCTTGCTTTGAAAAATGGCATGACAGAAGCCCTTAACCTGCCTGATAGTAGTGATAAGGCAAATATAATTTATAACCGCTACTTGGAATTTAGTCGTTACGCGCCAAATATCGATATCGCTAAAGACCACCCTCTGCTTGTTGCCTATGAAATTATGAATGACCAGAACTTACCATCTGATGCATTGGTAGAACTTGATAGCAGCAAAAAGCATTATGAAACCTATCCCGGTCTTTACAAATTTCTGAAGGCAGCAATTTTATTCCGTAACAAGCAATATGCGCAATTGTTGGAGCAAATTCCGGCTGAGAACTTGGTTGATAAACCAATACCAATTTCAATCGAGGCACTGCGGGCACGGTCTTATGAAGCGCTCGGCAATGAGAAAGAGGCAATTGCCACCTGGCAGAAAATTAACTTAGTACATAAAGATGATGATACTACACAACTGGCTCTGGCCGGGCTTTATGTAAACAAACATCATTTTAGAGAACTGCTATTGGATAAGACAATAAGCAATAAACGCATCTTCTTAGATATGCTGCAATTCGCCACCACAAACCAAGAGCTGGTAGAATTACTTAACACAAAACTCCCGCAGGAAAAAAGAAACCTGGTTGAACGGCAATTACTGAAACGTTACATACTTACAGGTGATTTCAAGGAATTTTCCTCGCTTATTGCTAATTCTGCCACGCCAGGAATATTTAAGGAAGTGCAGGAGAGCGCCGAAACCTTAAGCGACAATCCTAATGATCCGGCAAGCTTAAGCGCTATCGGATCTTTTATTCATAATTATAATATTACTGCACAGGGAATGGCTGGAAAAGAAGAGCCTGATTATGACAGCGGCCTGGATGAAATAGAACCTTATTGCAAGTCTTGTATAAATTACAATGAGAGCAGTTTAGTAAAACACATGCTTTCCGCATATGATTATTTTGTCAAAGCAGAAGATAATTATAAAATATCTGGCAAAAATGAGAATGAAGCAAAAACTCTGCATTATCTTGTAGAATGTTTCCGCCCATCCACCTGGGGTTATGAGTGCGTTCAACGCAAGGATTATAAAAATATGAGTAAATCATATTTTAACCGATTGCATAATCTCTATCCCAATTCTAATTGGGCCAAAGCCACAAAATATTATTATTAGCGGCGCTAATATGGAGAAACCATCAAGGTTAATGTGCCGGCATATGATTTATCACTGCCAATATCCGCCTGGCTTAAATTAATATGAAGTTTGGCAGCATCGCTAGCGCCATTGCATGAGGCCGCAGCAAATGTTGAAGCTTGGTTTGCCTGCAATTGTTTGGAAGCCGAATTATGATTTTTCCAACTAACTTCATAATTCAAAATTCCACTATCACCTTTTAACTGGAACTTATTATCTGGCCCATCACCTATTGCCGTTACTGAAAAATTACCAGTATTTGAAAATATGCAAACATTACCTGTGAGGTTAGTCAACGTATTATTACTAACTAATTTGTCAGTTAGACTGGTCACCTCAGCCTGTGGTGATTTGCTTATACTTATATAAGCCGTCCCAGTTGAAGATTGGCCTAATTTACCTTGGATAGAAGCCGCATTTGCAGAAGTTAATGAAACTGCCAGAATCGCAATAGTTAACGCTGTTTTTTTAAATATAAGCATTAAATCCCCCGATTTAATCCGTGCTTTGATTATGAGATAATAGCATAGGTTCTTCTGAATCTCAAGGAAAATCTCCTTATAAATCAAAGTGTTATAGAAACGCATTTGCCTATGATCCAATACGGTCAAACAACATTCTAATAACCTCGCCGGTTCAGAAATATAGATTAAACACATTAAAATGTTAACTAATTTTTAAACTGTATTGCGTTACAATTAAAACATATTTCAACGCTTCCAATGTATATAAAACACATCGCAATATGATCACTATCGAACAAATCAGAGCATCGCGTGCATTATTGGGATTAAAACAGGAAGAACTCGCCAAAAAAGCCGGCGTTTCTACCGGCACTTTAAATAATATCGAACGTGGTTTTCAAAAAGATCCCAAGCTCAGTACATTAAAATCAATTGAACTCGCTTTAAGATCCGAAGGTTTAGAATTCAGCGAAGATGCTGATGGCACCATAACTATTAAATTCAAATCAAAAGCTAGAAGCGGCGCAGTTAATGTTTTGATCATTGATGATAATAAGAGTGATCGCTTACTATATAAAACCTGGCTCAACAAACATCCGGATATGAGATTTAAAATTTCAGAAGCTGCGGATGCGCGTAGCGGTTATGATGCTTTCATCAGCCAAGCGCCAGACTGCATAATTCTTGACTTTATGATGTATGGCAAAAACGGCTTCCAACTGTTAGTTCAGATGAAGCAGGATCATGCAAAAATCCCACCGATTATTTTTGTCACTGCAATGCATACAGATGTAATTAGTAAAGATGCCATGGAACTTGGCGTTCAGGTTTGTCTTGATAAAAAGGTGCTTACCAAAGAAAATTTATACGAAGAAATTCAAAAAGCAGTTTCTTAAAAGTTTAGCAAAATCATGAAACAACCACGCATAGATTCACTGGCGAAATTATTGGCACTACTTCTTGGGGCTATCTCAGTTACGGTTATGTGGGGCTGGTATACACATAATGGGTTTGTTGTTCAGTTAAGTCCTGATTTTACACCAATGAAATTTAATACTGCGTTGAGCCTTTTTCTTTGCAGCATCACGCTACTTACCCTCAACACAAAATTTAAACGAATTGGCGCAATAACCGCACTACTCTGTTGCATATTTAACTTCATCACTCTGCTGCAATATCCACTTGGTAGAAATTTAAACATCGACACATTATTCGTAAAACCTTTCCTAAATTCGCCAATGCCTGGCCGCATGGCACCTAACACTGCCACAGCTTTAATATTACTCAGCCTCTCACTTTATACTTGCGCAGTTACGAAAGATTTCACTAAAGGCAGAAGCTTTTGCATTGCGCTAACTGCCAGCATCGCCGCTGCTTTGGGCATGGTTCCACTGCTTGGTTATTTAAGCGGTATAGATATAGAATTTTCGTGGTCGCATTATACGCGCATGGCCGCACATACTGCTGCATGTTTCGTCATATCTGGCATTTTCATATCTACATATGCTTGGAAAAAATCTCACAAACCGGCGATGTGGTTACCCATCCCGATTTGCGTCGGCCTACTAACTATCTCAATTTCACTCTCCGCTGC
>Ga0206927_1208_pt1 | contig 11572 bp, 8 predicted proteins | sample Alteio_BWOrgHeat_60_FD_153249 | JGI IMG/M metagenome (GOLD analysis project Ga0206927, IMG submission 153249) | Enriched cells from forest soil in Barre Woods Harvard Forest LTER site, Petersham, Massachusetts, United States -... | ecosystem: Environmental > Terrestrial > Soil > Temperate forest > O... | reverse complement strand
GCGACCTGCGTTCTTAGAATTTCGCCCAAGCTTAACGTACTGATCGAGCACGATGCGTGTAGTTGCCCACGAGTTTCCAACACGCCAAGCTTGAATTTTCCCCTCACTTGCAAGCCGTGACAAATAATTGGGGTGATACCCGTACTCCTTTGCGATTCGCGCAATTGAGACGAGTTCCTTCGGATCGATCTTTTTTGCCATACTGCCGCTTTATCCTCCGTTGCCAGTATCGTCAAAAGCAAGAACGCCACTTGAGCACGATGCGCAATCATTTCGCACCGCCTTTCACGTCCGGCCGCTGAATGTATGGCAGGCCATTTTGCTTGCGATACTCGTTCACTTCGTCGAACTTTTCAGTCGTTTTCGTGTACTTCGCTTTCTTCCGCCGGACTCGCTCGTGAGTCTGTTCCGGCGTCATCTTGATCAGTGCGGCGCTTTCGATCACCTTCGACAGCGGTTCTTCGATCTGAATTTCTCCGCCCGGCTTGATGTTGCTGTCGGCTTCTAGCGCCAAGAGGCTGTTAATCTGCCCAAACAACTGCTGCGCGATTTGAATTTTGGTCGCGGCTACAGCCTTTGCACGGACCAATGGGCACTCACGTTGACCACCGAGGAAATTGTTCTGCACCGTCTTCCACCACGGCATAGGCTTCTGCTGTGTGTGATGCAGCTCGGTGTGATTTTGAAATTTGAGCCAGTTTTCCGTGCAGTACGCCCACAGCTTGCGCGGATGGTTCAGCAAGTGCCAAACAGTGTCGATGCCCAGTTCCACGAACACTTCACGGCGGATCTGGAACTCAACGCGGATGACACGATAGCCCGGCGGAACTTCTTTGATTCCCCAGATGTCATACATCCAGGTCTTCTTCGACTTCGTCAGAATTTCATGCGGCTTGTCGTACAGCCTCGCCTGAATATTGCCCTTGCCAATTGTGATACCTTCCAAGAGTCCGTTGTCGTGATACATTCCGGTGTGATGCGCACGTTTCACGGCATGCTTGAGCAGCTCTTCTTTCCAAATCGCGTCCTGCACCAGGATATCCATGCACGGGTCGCCGCGGCACGACATCACTTTCACCGTGTCTGCGCCCTGCGCTTGAAGTAGCGTAAGAATCCGGTCCACCGCTTCAATAACGCCAGTGTGCCACAACGTCACCGAGCGAATTTCAATGATCGAGGGACGCCGCGTCGGGCTCATTTTTTCGATCAGCTTGATATAGTAGTCGTGACTCTCCAGCAGGTAGGCGTAGCCTTCGGAGCCATGCGGCTGGACGTTAAAGATCCAGGAATCGGCGCCCGCTTCGATTTTCCCCGGCATCGCCACGCCCTGCGCCATGGCGTCCGCTTTCAGTTTCTTCAACAACTGGAAAAAGCCATCGTGCTTCCAGATGATCATCAACGAAAGGTTCAGCGAGTCGAAACCCGACGCCAGAACCTTGCCTTCCTTGCCAACCTTCTTGCCGTTCTCTCCCGCACCACTAACGATTTTGGCCATACTGCCGCACTCCCAGGCTTGGAGTTGCGCGTTCACTTCATCGCACAGCGGCAACGCGGCATCGAGCATCACGTTTTCGGCGGACCTTTAATAAGATCCTGTAAACCGAACGCGATATGCTGACGCTGACACGCTTGACGGTTGCTTTCACAACGTCGTCTGCACGTGCTCTAAATTTTTGCTATGCGATCATGAGTGCGCCGGCCGGCGCAGGGCCTGGTAACTGATCGTCGCTCATGGCGGCGATGGGAGATCTGTTTATCCACTTTGCAAGCATTGTCGCAATCATCCCCTGCGATGGTGAATGCATCTCTGCAACTTCCGTGTATCACCACACGGTTAGGGTAGCTTACCCCACATGATGACTTTGCCTCCTTTCGTTGACTGCCTCCATAAGGTTATTACCCGCCGCTCGACCATCGGTGAACAAATCTGGACGACTATTTTTCAAAGTCGTGTGCGGCCAGAACTTCCGGTTCTCCGATTGCTCTGCCATGCTTTCTGTGCTTTTACATAGGGTTATTACCCGCCGAACGCCTTTACGACCAAAATCTTTCTGACTATCTTTCAAAGCCCTGACTGCACGATACTTCCAAGGTTGCGTACTGCGCGCTGGTGCTTGGATTCTCACAGCGACCCTCCACAGGGTTATCTGCCGCCGACAGCGCATGGATTGAAAAATCTGAGCAACTATTTTTCAAAGCTCTACCAGTGCGCCATTTCCAAATTCATTCCCATGCGGTGACCAAGCCCGACCCACACCCCCGTCGCCAACAGTGCGCCAGACGATACGACTGTCTGTCACACAGTTAGCAAAGAGGGCATGACTGGGCGTGTCAAGGCTCCGCTGTTTGCCAATTTTAATCTCTCTCTCGAATTTGCTTCCGCGTTGGCGTCCGCAGATCGGTCCAGACCCCTCATGAAACCGAGGGGACTGAACGCGATCCGCAGACAGCTCTCGAAAATCACATCGAAAGCATCGAAGGAGACTCAAGCGTGAAAGACACAGCAGCAGCAGGAAAATGGACCATGGCGAACACGGTAGGCGTTGCGAATGTCATGCAAGTCTACAATTTGACCGAAGCCGATATGTGTGTGTTGGCGCTCAAAGGATACGTCAGACTTCGCAGGCTCGAAACAACACTCAGGATTCCCATCGCCGACCTCGAAAACATACCGCCGTGGCGCGTTGAGCCTACCGACCCGGGCGGACCGTTCATGCCTGCAAAGGCGCTCAAACCGTCGTAGCGCTTTACCCGCGCGGGAGCGTCACACTCCCGCGCGGTTTCCATGCCTCATATGAATTCCCTCCCCCTATATACAAAATGCAGCAGATTGAAAAATGTGCCTCTAAATGCCCTTAAATGCCTTAATGTGCCGTTAAGTACCTTCGAAACTAAAATCCATCTCGCATCCACGCCTTTAAATCTCAAGCGATCACTAAGTGCAATAGATGCCGACTCTCCGCACCTAGTATAGATTTTCCCGTTGATCCATCTCTCTCAATGTACAACGTCGCGAAAATGCGATTTCGTCTGAATTCGACCAAATTGAAATTGTGCACCTATGAAAATACCTGCATTCACTTCCTCAAGCCTTGTAGCACTCAACGTGCTGCGCCCCGGCTTGGCGCATCGCCGTGTCCCGCTGTCGCGGGTCCACGGCGCTGGCCACCCAGTTCGCAGCACGTGACTATCCAACGATCTTTCTACAGGGGAGATTCTTGCTACGGTGACAGCGTATGCCAATTTTCTAGAGCTTTATCTTACGAATAACCCACTTTGCGTTACCATAACTCGTTAGCTGATAACATTCTTCGCATTAGCAGGGGGCCTGAGAGTCCTTCGGCCCCCTTCGACACAAAACTCAGCAATACTCGGCTGGCCATGCGCAGCGCCGTGTCCCGCTGCGCGGGGCCCCGGCGCTGGCCGGCCAGCCACTCATTGATGTCAACTTACGCCAATAGAGCAGTCTGACTGCAATTCTAGACGCCTTTCGCGCATTACTGCATTAATCAAATATAATAGGTATTTTACGACAAGCGCACTGGAAAGCACTACGTCTTTAACGGAACCTGACACTGCGCTCGTAACTTTTCAAGGCGACGCAAAAAAGGGTCATAATCATAACAAAGCCTGTTAGCTAACTCTAGGTATTCCAACGCTACAGCTTTCCTACCTGACCTGATTGAGCATTCAATTAGAAATATCAATGTGTTTTGCACTTCCCGACCCCATCCATGGAAAAACTCAATCAACCCCGCAGGCCAGTGTGAAAAACGCTTCGCCTCCTCAGATAATAGTACCGAAAAATCTTTGGTGGACTTTGCGGAGTACGCTAGCCAGTCTAGCCACTCTCGGACTGCTTCCAGGGCCAAAAACCTCGGAAAGAAGTCAACTTCTCCCCAAGATGACTCGCAATTCTTAAAAACCGATATGCAAGAATTCGCAACACCCTCCATTTGGTCCATAAGCTCCTTCTGAGGAGTATTCGTCGTAAACCAAACATCTTCCTTTTTTACAAGCATTCCTAAGCGGTCGCGAAGCCCAAAATCAATAAGTTTAAAGTGCAAAGGATCTTTCGCCTCGAATGTTGCGCAAGATGGAATGAACGAATAGTGGAAGCATAAGTTAATAGTAAATTCTCCGTTGCCGTGCTTACCACTCTGGAAATCGATTCCATGCACCTGCAATCCGCTTTGACGGATATAAATTGATCCTCTACAATCGAACCCAATTGGCTTAAGCAGCCGGCCCATTACGTCCTCGATGACCTTCGCATTTTTTTTCATAAACCACTCCTAAAAATCACGATAGGTTGAATTTATAGGCGATGGAATTCTAGTCGGATTTGTCTTTAATTCAAACACTTCTCCAGGTTCCCAACCAGACGGAACGTTACGTCCTCCGTATGTTGATGATGAGCGACTCGGTGCAGAATGGAAAATTGTGACTTTAGATAAACTCCACAAAAGATCATACTCCGGATTCGTTGGGTCTGGGGTCGTCAAACTCTTATCCTCCAGGGTATATCGTATGAAAACATCGTCGGAAAGTTTTGTGTCATGATAGCCGCCCTGTGCTTCTAAGTCAGCTGAGTTCTCTCTTGGTGCCTCTGCTGCGTCGACACTCCCCATTGTGGCAAGCTCAATCGCCCCCATAGTAGCAATTCCTGCAGCTCCCTCTCCGCCAATTTTTGCAACTTCCAAAAACGGTTCCGCCAATTTTGCTCCGTTTCTAAACCCCCGTCCAGCGAATTTCAGTACTGACCCCAGCACTTCTGAACCGCCAGTTACGTTCGTAAGCGCCTTTGCAAGATAGCGTCCCCCCCTTGTAAACGCAGTACCGGCAGACGAAACAAAACTTATTGAAGATTCGTTAAAGGTTAGAGCCGATAATAAGGACAATCTTACGCAGGAAGAAATGGACCTTTCAATCATGTATCAGCTCAAGAAACTTGATAAGAAATCGTCCGTGATTGCCCAATGTAAAAAACTCTTTGCCGATGAATGCGATTGGCTAAAGACGAACTTAACTCAACGGCGCGGGGTGAATGCAGAATTCAGAACACCGGCAGAATTAGGAATATTTCCAGAAATAAATGACGTGGTCACGGAAGCAGCAGAATTGGCGAACTGTAGCAACCTTTTAAAAACATCGGGCGAAAAGAAATCCGCGCCTACGCAACCCACCAAGCTCACCATATACACCCTCAAGGATGGTCGAGTGATACGTGCGCAAATGGCAATGAAAGCCGGTGATGACTTAGTGATTAAGGATGAAAAAGGCAAGATGACTACGATTAAGGCGGATGATGTGGAAAGCGTCAAGGAAGGACTTTAGCCAAGTCACCGTCCGTCAAACCAATCTTTCAATTTCCGCACGCTACGACAGACTCACACATTTTGACTTCCACGTCAACTTCCCGGTTCAAGCCGCCAGTCCTCATGAGCCGTCACCGCTCTAAGTGTAATGTGGGCGAGTGGAATTGCGGCTACGGTCAAGGAAAATCGACGCCTACTTGTTGCCACCAGTCGCGTGAATCACGACCGGTAACGCGGTCGCCGTGTTTCGCAACCAGCGCGCCGGGAACGGAGCGCAAGCAGGCTACGTGGCCTTGCTGCGGAAGGCTTCGAGCCGGTGCAACACAGTCCATCCTACAGACCGAGCGTCAACAGCCAAATCACGCCTTCTTTTTTCGCGACTTGTTCGCAATCTCTTTCACTTGTGCTGGCAGAATTTCTTTTCCAGTCTTACCGCTCAGGACTTGGACATCATCGGGGGCAACCCCGTGCTTTTTGTATAAGTCAAGCACCATGCTGAGCGATTCGTCGGGATTAAGTGGTTCAGTATGCTGAGGAACAAACTTCCGCCAATCGAAGATGACACCCGCGTCCCAAAGTACAGAACGAATCTCAGAAGATTTCTCCTCTTCGACTTCCCAAAGCGTGACCGAATCATTGAGTATGTTCAACTTGCCACGGAACTTGTCCGCTTGTATCCAGTTTTTCAAGGGCACACCGTTGACTGCTTTCTGTAGCTGCGGCGCCGTAAGAATATTCCAAGCGTAAACGTCTCGAAGTAGACCTTGACGATAGACTTCTTGTTCCATGCCGATTTGGCTCCATTTTGAAATTCTGCTTTTCTCTTCGCGTGCAGAACCAGTAATACTTTCGATTGCTTCTTGAATTCCGTATGAATATCCAACGCCCACCGCATAATGCCACGGACCTTTTTTGTAACTCCGATTATATCCAATTCCGTAAATGGGGTTTAGATTCTTTAACATCTTTGCCAACAATGGCAACATATTTTGAAGTGACAATATAGAAGACCGCGCAACTATAACTGCGCACGACGTATCCATTGAAGCGGACATTACATTTTGGTTGTTCGGGACCGAATCCCCCGGAATGCCCGCATAAATACTAACGCTGTTTACATTCAAGAACTGAGTCTTGCGCAATTTATTGTCAGCCCGTAAAAACGCAGTCAATTTAGGCCCATATCCCTTTCCCGTAACGCCCAATGAAGTTGCGGGATGCCCAAGTGATGAAAATAATTCAACCACCCCGTTATAGAAAACGACCATCCGCTCTTTGGTGGCGTCGATGCCGTAAAATGCAAGAGTAGCGCACTCGTCTGAAAAGTTCATTGCCAAGTCCTTAACTCAATTAGACGGCTGAATGATATCAATCGTTCCCTGACGTTGTAAGGGCAACGATGATTGTCCGGTCTGAAGGCGACTTCGCAACGCCTGTTGATTGTCAGTAAGAGATTCGACTTCCCACGCATCAACGACGCCAGTTCTCTGCACTCCAATGACGTCAGGAATGGCTCTGCTCGTTCCAACACGCCCCGTTGCGGTACGCCAACTGCGCTGAAGTGTAAGATATTCGTAATCTCCTGTCTTCGCAAGCGCTCTTGCATACTCTAACATGGTCGTGTCGTGACCGGGTGTAGTGGAGCTTGATGAAGATTGACCATAAATTTTTACAGGTCGCCCCTTCACATCCGTTACTGTCTCAAACTCCATTCCTGCGCGATTGACAATCGTAAGTCCGCTGGAAGGCGGCGCTACGTATCTGATTCTTGCATTCCCGAAGTTCGCTCCAAAACCTTCACTTGTCACCTGATAGTTGAGTGGGTTAAATCGCGGATTTTCTCCAAAGAATATCTTGGTGTCGCCCGAACCATAGTATGCGGATGCGCCGCCAAGACCGAAGTTGAAAGCAGCGCCTCCATAATTACCACTTTCGATGTCATTAATTCCACCTCGCACTCCAAAGAACGTTCCTGTGCCGCTCAAGAATAGTCTAAATCCCGATATTCCTGAGGCTGGTGCTGCTGCTATTGCGGTCATTGAGCCAAAGGTAGCGCCTTCAAGCGGGTCTTGACCGTGAAGAACCGCACCGCCAAATCCAATTAGCGCACCGACTGCTGGCAATGGCGAAACGACACTGGCAGGCAACGTCGCGAGAGCCATCTCGGTCTTCACGACCGGATTCACTTGACCGTGTACGAATCCAGCGACCTCGCCGGGGGCCATGTTTGTTCCGCCACTCGCAAGACCCATTCCGATTGGCAACCCCGCTCCACCGGGAGATACTCCACCACTACCCGGCACAAAGCCGGCTGGCGGGCTTGTTGGTTTTGATGGGTAGAAGCCTAATACGTTGACAAAGAAATCTAATGCGGCACTGCCGGTATGAGAGTCAACCCATACGTAGTGACCACCATTTTCCTCGTTTGCATCCGTTACCCAGTCCCATCTTGTACCCATTGGGTCAGACCGATTCACCGGGTCGCCGCCGCAGTATCCGTAGAGATTGAGTCCGCCGTTTGTGCCGATTGGGTCCATTACATTGAAGCGACCAGTTCCTGGAGAATAGTATCTATTTCTCAAATATATCTGGTTAGTTGTCGAATCGTAAAGTTCGCCGCCAAATCGTGGTCGAGATGAAGTGCTGAACGCGGGAAGTCTTCGACACGCTGATGGAAGCGAAGGTGCTGGTGGAAAAGTACCGACGTGAATACAACGAAGAACGTCCGCACAGCGCATTGAATTATACAACGCCTGCGGAGTTTGCAGCGCAATGCTCGGTCACCCTCAAGCTCGGGAGCAGCAGGCTCGCTCCCGCTGCTCCGCCGCTATCGTCGCCGGCCGAGCTGGTAAGTGCGACTGACGCCGACAGCGACGGAGCAGCGGGGCTCGTGGGGAGACCCGTTTTGGAAAAACTCTCATAACGACTGGTACATAAAACGGGGGCAGGTCACACGATCGAGACGCCCCTAAATAATTTTACTTTTCTCTTGCACTTGTGCGATTCGGAAGTTATCTTTTATTGCACTCGAGTGCGGTCACTCAAGTGCAATAATAGTAGAGGGCATTATGCTGTACGCTGGATTGTCTGCTACCTAGCTAATGTGAGACGGACAACCCGGCATGTTTTATAGGGGATTGCCATGATGGGCTCGCTTTTAACTAACCTGGATACCACCCCGCGCCATTTTAGCGCCGATGGGTACTGTGTGTGCGCGGAACGCCTTGGGCTACGATGTGCGCGCTGTTGGCCAAGCCACAAGACCTTACGTCCGATGGCCGAAGCCTAGAAAACATCATTTTTGCTGTTTTTGCCATTACAACGTCCATAACGCCTGGTGTCACCATTCGAACTGGCAGAATCAAATTGCATCGTCGTGGTCATCTGTGGTTTGACGAGAAGCAAAAACCCGGCTCAACGGGCTGTTAGGTAAGAATTTTAAAAAAGCTTGGGCAAGAAGCTTCCTGTGTAGGGAAATTCCCAAGGGCTGCAGCGAAGCAGGAAAACCTGTGGGCAAGACTTCAAATGGGGGCGCGAGCGGAAGAATGAAACAGATTTCAACGAGTGTCTTGGGTGTAATATTGGCGTTGGCATTCTCCGCTTGGGTTGGCAACGCCGCCGAGGAACCCGAGGCAGCGCCCGCGCAATTCCAGCTCCGCGTGCATGTAACGAATCCAGCGCCCTTAACAACTCTGCACCCGGCTCCGAGTTCGGATCCAGCGCAGACGAGTTCGCCAACAAATGCAGTCGATTCGAGCTCTGATCCGGGTTTGCTAACAGTGGCCTCTCGTGCTGCTACTTCCGGTCTCACGATCATTCCTACTTTCGATAGCACAATTACAAACGATATTCAAGCTGCGACGATCCAGGCAACAATCAATTCGGCAATTGCCGATTACAACAGAATTTTCTCGGATCCAATTACGGTGAAGATCACGTTTAAAGAGATGAGCAGTGGTCTGGGACAGAGTTCTACCAATTACTTTGCAAATTTTACATACTCACAATATCGCGCGGCCTTGACGTCTCATGCGATAACGGACGACGATGCCACCGCGCTCACGCACTTGCCGAATCAGAACAATAATCCGGTTACCGGCAATACCAGCATTTACATTACTACGGCCAACGCACGGGCATTGGGTCTGGACACCTCTTACACCGGCTTGGACAGCACCATCAGTGTGAATACGTCGATCTGCAATCTCTCATCGTCCCAGAAAGATCCATCCAAGTATGCGCTCTACGCCACGATTTGTCACGAGATCGATGAAGCGCTAGGGCTTGGATCCGGTCTAAATGGCTCCTCAAATGGCGGCCCCACGCCAACTGTTATCTTTCCAGAGGATCTCTTTCGATACCGTTCGAATGGCACACGCAGTTTCGACACAAGTCTCGATACAACCACCGGCTTAGCACCCTATTTTTCGATCAACGGAACAACCTATCTTGCGGAATTTAACCAAGTTGCATCGGGCGACTTCGGCGACTGGTACAGTTACTATGGCGGCGTAACGCCGCAGGTTCAGGACGCTTTTGCGACTCCGGGCGCTGCGCCCGTCTTAGGCGTCGAACTCCGCGCATTGGACGTAATTGGATATACTCGCAATTACCCCGTGATTACCTCGCCGCCTAGAGCAACACCCAATCCTGCGCTGATAGGACAGATAGTAAACTTCGCGGTGGCCGCGACCATTGCAAGTGGCGACAACTTAACCTATACATGGGATTTTGGCGATGGTACGTCCAGCTCCGGCTACCTCACGAGTCATACCTATTCGATAGCGGGAACTTATACGGCGGTCGTGACCGTGAGCGATAGTTACGGCAGCAGCGTCGCTGCTTCCCTAACAGTGGTCGTTGACAATCCAGTCCCGAACCTCGTATTTCCTCCAGTAGCATCGCCTAATCCCGCGCTTGTTGGTATTCCCGTAACTTTTTCGGCCATTGGCAATTCACCCGCGTTAAGTTTTTCCTGGAACTTTGGCGATGGCACACTAAGCGGACCGCTGACGGCCGGCACGACGACCCATGTATACTCGTCCGCCGGTCAATACACAGCTACGGTGACTCTGAGTTTCGGTAGTTCGAACGCCACTGGAACTATTCTGGTATCCGTTAATGGCCAAACGGGGTTATTGGATGGCGGCTTTGAATACCCGAACGTTGGCCCCGTCGGTTCTGTAAATTCTTTCGCATACAGACCCACGGGAAATCCGTGGAAGTTTTCTGGTGGTGCGGGAATTGCTGCCAACGGTAGCGGATTTACCGCGGGAAACCCCAATGCTCCGGAAGGTATCCAGGTCGCTTTTCTTCAGGAAATAAGTTCAATCAGCCAGAGTGTGAGCTTGCTGGCTGGAACCTACGCCATCAACTTCCAAACCGCGCAGCGGGCTAATGCAGGCACAAGCAACCAGGCAATCAATGTGCTCGTCGACGGCCAGACGGTATTGTCACCCTACGTTCCCAATGGTATCAATTATCAATCGGTATCCACGCAACCCTTCAGCGTTTCAACCGGTAGTCATCTCATTACGTTCCAAGGCCTGAAATCGAATTTGTCCGGAGCCGACACGGCATTGGTTGACAATGTGACCATAACAGCGGGGTTGCTGGATGGCGGCTTTGAATACCCGAACGTTGGCCCAGTCGGAACTATAAGTTCTTTCAAATACGGACCTGCGGGAAGTGCTTGGGCGTTTTCTGGACCCGCGGGAATTGCAGCCAACGGTAGCGGGTTTACCGCGGGAAACCCCAATACCCCCGAGGGTGTCCAAGTCGCATTTCTACAGCATGTAAGTTCAATTAGTCAAAGCGTGAGCTTGCCCGCTGGAACTTACGCCATCAACTTTCAAGCCGCGCAGCGGGCCAATGCAGGCACAAGCAAGCAGTCAATCAATGTACTCGTCGATGGCCAGACGGTATTGTTATCCTACGTTCCCAATGGTATTAATTATCAAACGGTAAGCACGCAGCCCTTCAGCGTTTCAACCGGTAGTCATCTCATCACTTTTCAAGGCTTGAATTCGAACGGAGACAACTCGGCATTTATAGACAATGTGACCATAGCAGCAGGCTTGTTGGATGGCGGTTTTGAATACCCGAGCGTCGGCCCCGTCGGCACTATAAGTTCTTTCAAATACGGACCTACGGGAAGTGCTTGGGCGTTTTCTGGACCCGCGGGAATTGCAGCCAACGGCAGCGGGTTCACCTCAGGAAACCCCAATGCTCCCGAGGGTGTCCAGGTCGCATTT
>Ga0206927_1206_pt1 | contig 11627 bp, 4 predicted proteins | sample Alteio_BWOrgHeat_60_FD_153249 | JGI IMG/M metagenome (GOLD analysis project Ga0206927, IMG submission 153249) | Enriched cells from forest soil in Barre Woods Harvard Forest LTER site, Petersham, Massachusetts, United States -... | ecosystem: Environmental > Terrestrial > Soil > Temperate forest > O... | reverse complement strand
CGTCGAGTTTCACGGCTTTGTTGAAGTGCGTGATCGCGTCGTCGTATTTCTGCGACCGGCCGAGGGCGATCGCGTAGTTGCATTCGGTTTCAGGCGAGCCCGCGACCAGGCGTGCCGCGTCTTTAAAGGCGGCCAGCGCCTCCTCGGTGCGTCCGAGCTTGTCCAGCACCACGGCCATGCTGCCGTAGGTAAACGGATATTCGGGATGGGTTTTAATAGTTTGTTTGAAAACAGCGATCGCGTCTTCATCCGAGCCCATTTCATAGACGGCCAGTCCGATGCCGTGTTGCGTATCGGCATCGTCCGGACGCAGGCGGATCGCCTCTTTGAAGTGCTTCAACGCTTCGTCCTTCTGATGCAATTTTCCGTATGCGTAACCGAGGTCCTCTTCGGCGCGCGAATTGGCGCTGCCGTCTTTGAGTTCCTCTTCGAAGACGGTCAGGGCCTCCTTCGGATTGCCCATCGTGATCAGCAGCCGGCCGAGCCGATGGCGATAGTAAGGCTGGTTGACGGGCGACTTGATCGCGCGATTCCACAACGCGACCTCGTCGTCAAACTTTTTTGAAGCGTCCAATTCGTCGCCAAATTCGATATATGCGCGGCGCAAGTCTTCGCGCGCATTCGGCGCGTCGGATTTTCGTTTGTAAACATCCTCGAACTGCTCCAGCGCATCGGAGAGCCGTCTTGCGCCGTTGTACAGTCGGCCGAGAAGCTGCCTGGCGGGCACGTCGCTGGAGTCGATCGCCAGCACGCCCTGCACGACCTTGATGGCCTCTTCGAACTTTCCGGCGCCTGCCAGTACGGCGGAAGCGTTATTGGCGGCGATGGATAACCCGGGACTTTGTTTCAACGCGGTGCGCCAGGCATCCAGCGCCAGGTCGGGTTTTCCCAGGTCGTAAAGGATTGAACCTTTGCCCGCGTAGGCTTCGGGAAATACCGGTTGCAATGCGATCGCGTCGTTGCAGTGCTTCAGCGCGTCGTCCAGCTTTTTCATATACAAATCCATCAAAGCCATATTCAGATGCGCCGCGGCAAAGCGCGGACGCGACTCCACGGCTTTCTTGTAGTACGTATACGCTTCTTCGTAGTCTCCATCGTTCGAGGCGCATCCGCCGAGATTGTTGCAAACGTCCGCATTCCTGGGATCGAGGTCGTACGCGGTGCGGTATTCCTTTGTGGCCTCCCTGTGGTGTCCTTGACCTTCGAGCACCACGCCCACGATGACGCGAGCTGGAACATAGTTGGGATTGACCGCCAGACAATGTCTCAATACTTCCAGCGCTTCTTCGTCGCGCTTCAGGCAATGGAGCACGTTGCCAAGATTGTTAAGCGCTTCACAGCCGTTGGGATTGATATTCACTGCTTTCCTTAGATATGGATACGCGTCATCGTAACGCTGCAAAATATAAAGTGCGCAACCGAGATTGTTCAGCGCTCCGGAACTTTCCGGCCGTTGATCGACCACGTTCTGCCACATGATGAGCGCCGAGCGATAATCCTCGTTGCGCCGGTGAACGCGAACGCCGAACGCGATCAGGACGCAAGCCAGCGCGACGGCCGCGAAGCCCCCGCTCAACACGGCGTGTTTCAGCCAGCTTAACGCGCAGAAGACCGACGCGACGAATAGCGCCGCCAGACCGGCCAGCGGCAGGTACATGCGATGTTCGAACATCAAATCCGGAATTGGCAGGAGACTCGAAGTGGGCGACAGGATCAGAAACAACCACGCGCCGCAATACGCCCAGGGCATGCGCTTCACAACACCCCACGCGGAAACAGTCACCAGCGCCGCCACGACCAAGCACCAGGGCAGCGTTTCCCGCAAAGACGTGGGGACCTGATAATTATAATAAAGACACAGCCGGGCAGGCCAGAAAGTCAGTGCGAAATATTGGCAGATCACCTTTCCTTGCGACAATAGATACTGAATGGGCGTGGTCTGATTGGTGTCGAGCGATGAAGCGGTCGCCTGGGCTCCCGTCGCGAGCAGCCCCGCCAATATACTCCAGGTCGCCGCGATGCTGCCGTAGAAGATGATTCTGTACTTCAACGTCGGCTTCGGGATATCCGCTGGGAACATGTAGTCGTATAAAAACACAAGCAGTGGCGCGCTGAGCATGACTTCTTTGGAGGCCATTCCAAGGGCGCAGGAAATAACGGCTAAGATATGCCATGTCACGCGGCGGTGTGGCGAGTCCCAGCCGCGGATGCTGCAGTATAGCGTGAGCAGAAAAAACAACGCCATCATCGATTCGCAACGCTGAATGATATACGTCACGGCTTCCGTCTGCAGCGGATGCAGAGTCCAGAGCAGCGTAGAAACAAAGGCCAGCGCCGTCGCGTGCGCGCCAAATCGGGCGCGGAGCTGCGGCCGGCGAAAGGTCCTGCGCAGCACGCCAAAAAGCGCGAGCGCTCCGCAGATATGAATGAGCACATTGAGGAGATGGTAGCTCCACGTGTCTTCGTTGCTGATGGCATAGTTAATCGCAACGGTCAGCGCCGGTAGAGGCCGCCCGGCGATCGTCGTCACGTCGGGCGCACTCATTGCCTTCCAGATCGGCCACAGGGTGCGAATACTGAAATTTGTGAGGATGGCAGGTTCGTCGTCGAAAATGAAGGGCAACTGGTAGACGTTGCTATAGGCTGCCGCGACCAGCACGACAATGATGCCCGCGCAGAGCGCGGTATAGCGCATTCCGGCAAAACGGTCGGCGCCGGTCGATTCTAAGCCAGTATACGCCCGTGAGGGGACAGCCGATTGATTCACGCTGGCGACCCTATCAGCCCGTTGAAAAAGGTCAATTCCGCCGAGTTGATCCGTGAAACGCCTGGCTGTAGAGGCGTTTCACGGCGACGGCCAAAAGTATTTCAACGGGCTGCTATTCCCAATTTTCTTCCTGACAAGGCGGAGAATAAAACCGGCTTGGGAATACGCCCCAAGCCGGTCTGAGTATTTCAGTCAGGGCCTCGCACGTTCAGGGGCCTGTGACGCCGGGACGCACGCGGCTGATGCCAACATTCTGATAGTTCCATGGATTGATCGTCAAGCTTGGCAACTGCAGCAGATTGGGAATGCGTTTATCATAATTCAGGATCAGATTGCTCGGATACTTTCCGGTCGGATCCACGCGCCCGGTGACCAGCAGTCCGAGATCCGGGGCGATGACGGCTCCGTTGACGTTCAGGCGGCCGCGCGAGCTGGAGACTGTTTCTTTGCCATAAATTCTATTTAGCTGCGCGTCCTTCGCGCCGGAAACCGGCGCCACAGGATAGTCCGCCGTGGGAGCCGATGGTGTCCCAACCAGCGTGTGGCCTGGACCGTAATATCCAAACGGTCGGGGGCCGGGATTTCCGCCGACACGCGCTACAACCGTGGTAACTGCCTGCGGGTATGGGGCCACAGAGTAATTTTGAACCAGCAACACATTGGGCGGATTTGGCAATACCACCCGCGCTGAAACGTCGGGTGAATACGTAATGAGGTACGTAGTGCCGTAGGTTATCGTCGCCGCGTTTATCACAGTTGCTGGAACCGCCGAAGTATACAGAGTTGGAAAGGGATTTGGCGGCCGCACGGTACCGGCCCCGGTATATGTATAAGTTGTGGTAAATAGCTGGACCGATCCCGTCACGGCATTGGAAACCAGCGCAAAGCTATAGGGTCCCCAGGCGGGATAACCCGTCGGTGTCCATACGGTTCCTCCAGTCGTGTAGGTATTGCTAAAGACCAATGTCGTTTGCGCCACGGGAACTCCTGTTGTTACGCCGTAGGAGTAGACGGGGTTATAGTTCGTAGAGCTGACGGGATAAACCGGCGTGAACGTTACGACCGAGGTGACCACCTGGGTGTTCGCGGTAGTCGGGTAACCCGCGGGCGGAGTGGGGGGCCCGCCATACGAGACCTTAGTCTGAACACTCGACGCACTTGCAGTATAAGTCTTGGTCCACGGGGAGACACCAACCGTCGGCATATAGGCTGCGGGCTTGGTCGGAAGCGAGCTATACGCTGGCGGCGTCGTCGCCGTAGTATAGGTAATTGAGGTATTGACCATCACCGACGTCGTGAACGTCGTTGAGTGCAGCCATGTGGCGCCAGCAGGCGTGTTGGGGGCTGCAGGTTGCCCGCCGGAGACATACGGTCCTTTGGTTGAAGTCACGTTTGCACCCGCCGACGTTGACGGTGACACTCCGTTAAAGAACCCAGCCGCAAGGGCGGGCAACGCGGTGCCGCTATACGATCCCGATGCCGGACTGCCGGGGACCGTAGGCGTGCCGTAGGTTGTCACCTGAGCGGTATAGTTCACTGCAATCGTTCCGCCTTGTACGGTGTATCCGCCCGGCGCACTGTTGCCGGCCAAGACGTATTGCGAGTTGCCGGCGACTGACGTGGACGGGGGGCTGCCTGGATTTACACTCAGCACCGTATTTCCGTTGTACCCGGTCAGCACCGGAGTCCCGCTGGTCGAGGTCGTATATGGGGTGTCAGGCGTAATGACGTTGCCGTATTGATCTTTCAAGTGCAGCAACCAATTGTACGTCACCGCGGCCGGCTGCGACCACAAGACGAACGACTGCGACTTCGAGTATAGATAGTTTGTCGTCGCATAGTAATAGTTGTCGGTATAGGTCACAATGCTGTAGGTATCAGTTTCATTGCTGGCGGACGCCCATGTATAGGTGTATTGCTGAACGTTATACTGATTCTTGTATTGGGGCATGTTATATACGGCCTTGGAGTTGGTATAGTTGTATCGATCGGTTGCGGTCTGAGTCTGATATTCGTCGATGGCCACGGTGCCCGTATACGTATCTGCGGTATAATTGTCCACAGGCTGGGGCGTGATGTATGGGCCAGGCTGTGTGGTGTCAATCGGAAGTGGATTTCCGGATGGATCAACGGGGGTGGTGCTAGTGCCGTTAATGGCATGGATCGTGTAGTCCGCAGTTGACGTTTGGTCGAGCACCCGGTTGCGTTGGATGCCGAAAATCGCGTTATTGGTATAGAGCATGCCGTCGACGCGCAGCGGTGTGCCGTCGCGCGCCGTACCATAGATGCTTTGAGACGTCTGCGTATTGTACTTTCGATCCCACTCTTCGTTCAGGAGCAAATTCCACATCGTCTTGGTCGGCATCCAGCTCGGATTCAGCGAAATGACGGCTGCCTGTTGCGTGTTGGTAGGATCGCCCGACTTGACCAGCATCGTGTTGGTGGAGTCATAGACGAGATTTGTCGGCGTCATAACGCCAGTCGTATTGGGAATGGCGCTGTTGGGGCCGCCGATAGCCAGGGTATTGAACGCCTTCGACATTTCCGATCCCTGCCACATTGCAGGCACGCCGGGGGTCGGATTGACCCAGTAAGTGCCGTCGCCCGCGCCGTCGTTGGCGCGCGGATTAGTTGGGCCTCCACTATTCTGGTAAATGAACGCGTTGACCGGATCGCCGGGGTTCAGCGTGTAATAGCGGGGCAGGTAGGGCTTGGTCGGATCGTAGGTAAAATTACCCGTTGTGGTGTCGAACACCTGTGCACCATAGGCCTGGTTCGCCAGCGTAAAGTTGCCGTCGTTGCCGGGCAGGTACTGCTGCGTGTGAGCGAATTCGTCGCGATTGAATACCTCCATTTGCGCCAGTGTGAAATTCTTGGAGGTCACCTGGCCCGTCTCTGGGATATATTTGCCGTACGTGGGCGAGGTGGCTGGGTTGCTTGTATTATCGAGCTGGTAATAGGTGTAATTCGTTGTCGAGCTGGCCGTTTGAAACTGAGGAATCAGCGGGAAACTCACTTCATATCCAGGCCTCAAATTCGAGCCGGTGGGGTACGGATCCATGCCGGAGACGCCAGCGATGACGCCATTCTGACCGGCATTGGGATCAACGATGCTCCCGCCCAAGCTGGGAACGGGCGAACTGGTGTCGGTGCCGTTGTAATCGGGAGGCAGGTCGGTGACTGGACCGCCATTGCTTTGATTGCCGAGCGACGAGGTCAGGTAATCGCCGACGATGATGGTCTTGCCCGCGATAAAGCCGCCCAGATTTTTTTCACCCGTGGAGTTGTTCTTGACGCCGAAGTTCTCGATCGGTTGATTGTTAGCGTCGTACAGCGGCGCTTTCGTGACGGGGTCCAGCATCACGTCGTTCTTGTACTGCGTGTCGCTGGGCATGTAAATGTTGCCAGTAGCCCAGGTGGAGCCCTGTCCGGTGTAGTACCCTTTGATGATCACGTCGCCGTTTACGAACACCTGTTGGTTCAAATTTACCGGATTATCCTTGGTGCCGATCAGCACCAGGTTTCCATCGACGTAATCACTGGTCATGGGGCTTGTAGCATAATTAGTAACCGGATAAGGGGACGCAGGATATGTCCCATTCACCGGGCCGTTCACCGGGTCGGGAAGGCGAGTGCCAAAAGCCGCGGGGTAGGTTCCGCCGTTGGGAACCACGACCGCGAAGCCGCCGTCAATCTTGCCCAGTTGATTCGGGTTGCTCGGGTCGCCAGCGTTGGATTTGCGGTTTTGAACCATGTCCAGCAAATCCTGGGTCGTGACCAGACGCGTCGGATCGGGAATGTAGGTCTTGCCCGTACTATCGGTAGGATCCTGCTTCAAGAACGGGTAGGGGAAATCGACGGGTACGTTGCCGTCGGTCTGATTGGCCGCGAGCGTGGGGTATTGCAGATACAAATTGGCGTACTGCTGCTGGTTGGGTTTGCCCGTCACTGAGTCGTTGCCCAGATTATTCAATGCCGCGGGAACCATTTGTCCAGTCGTCTTGTTCTGCTGCATTGAGACCAGCGTCTGTTCATCGAAATTTGTGGTGGGGTTAACGTATGGAATTTCCTTGCCGGCGTATCCTGTGGAGACCGATGACGTGCCGTACTGACCGTCTCCCATTTGCACGCTCTGCAGCGCCAGCGGATCCACGCTTGTGATCGGCGTGTGCGTGCTGTCCATCACGATTCCGCGCGAATACAACGTGCCGTCGATGCTGCTGTTTGAAGGCGAGAAACGAGTGTTCGATGTCGCGCCGGGCAAGCGTACTTCAAAGTTTCCCAGGGATGCGATCTTGGTGCGCTGGAACGTCCCGAATTCAGTCGCCAGATCGTTTGCAGCAGTCGAGTTTCCCGCCGCGGTCACTTTGTTGAATGCCAACTGTTGGAAGTATTGATCGGTGGTGCCGAAGCTGGTGTGGCAGAGCGTGCAGGAAACGTTCTTTGCCAGCGTCACAAAGGCGAAGATGTTCGAATTGTTATTCTGAGCGATCTGGATGGTTTCCGAAACAATGGATGGCGGATCGTCAGGACTGTATTTCTGGGGTAATAGGTTTCCGGTCACGTCGTAAAGCAGCGTGTTCTGGGCCTTGACCCGGACGGTGATGAAATAAAAATTGCAGCCCGAAGTTTCCGCCGCCGACTCCTGCCAGGAATAGTCACATGCCAGGATCGTGGCCACACCGAATTTAGTGCCGGTCGGATTCTTGGACACGTCGTAACCGTAAGGAATGCCGCTGGGCGCAAATAATTGCCCCCAACCGAAGGTATGATTGTTGCCGGATTCGGCCAGCCCCGTCGTCGAATCGGTGGTCTGGCCGGCGTTGCCGATCGAGGGAGTCGTTCCGCCCGCCAGGTAATTTGTCAGGTCGGCCTTCTTACTGTAGTTGCCAATGCCCGATCCCGTGGACGCCGCGATTCTCTGCAGCGCCATCCGCGCCACGCCGTGCGCGGCGAGATAGCTGCCGGAGCGCTCGGTATAGCGATCGTGCTGCTGGATGTTGTTCGTGCTGGCGCTCAGCACGCCTGCCAACAGTGCAGCCGCGCCAATCAACAGGATCAGGGCCAGGAAGATGGCCGATCCTTTTGGCTGCCGGCGTAGGAATATGAGGTCGATCATGGCTGTTCCTCCGCGCTTCAATTTGCTTTTCATGGCTGTTATTCCTTGGTTTTCCGGCCGCGCTAATTATTGGGTTGATTGGACATGTAGAAACTGGTCGTGGCGACTTTCTGCCGCACCTGGTATTTGCTGGATTGAAGAATGCGAGCTTGAATATGAATGATCGGATCCCACTGGTTTGGGCCCGATGGATTTGGTGAAGCAATATTGATTCCATCGTTGGATACGGTCTTAAAATTGTTGTAATTCACCTGGCCATTTGTTGTGTATGGCACGTACATGAATAACGGCAAAGCTGGGATGTTGGTGCCGGTGCCGTGCGTGGTATATGTGTGAAATACGTTGTCATTCCAACCCGAAGAAAAAATCGTGGGTGGCAAAGTGGCGGCTACACTATAGAAGGGCTCAACCCAAGTGAAGATCTCATTCAGCGGCTGGTTTCCTGACACCGGGAGGATGATTCTGCCGGGATATACTTTTGTGGATGCTGGGAGATAGCCCGTGCCTGATTTTCCAGGAACAAAAGGCACATTAAATGTTGGCGGACTCGTTCCGGCGGCGTCGCTTCCTATCTCGGAGGCCGCACCCCATACGATCGCAGGTTTGTTTGCGGTCGTTGGAAGTAGCACCGACGGTGGATTGTAACGCCGCAACAGCACGCCTTCGAAAAACACCGAGTTGTATTGCCCGTCCCCGTCAATGTCGGCTTGGATCACCTCCACCGGCATGTTCCCGTACAATGCGGTAGGGTTTGGCAGCGGCAGGGCGGGGTCGGCTTCGTTGATCTGTTTGGTGGCGCGAAAACAGACATCGAACCAGCCATAGGGCGTGGGCGGCCCGCCCGGCGGAGGCAGCGCCTTGTTGGGATCGTCAGCACCGTAGTAAACCATGCCCGCTGAAATGCCGGGCGAGGAGTTAAATGTCGAATTTCCGGTCGAATCGGTCAACGGAACCTGGTACTGCAGCAACAGGAAACACGGCCTTGACGTGGCGCTCGGGTCGTCATCCGTACCACATAGGAAGGCCGGTCCCGCGGAGCCCGTTTTCAGCGTGCCATCAGACTGAACCAATCCGCCTTGCGCCATATATCCGATGCGAGCCACTGTCAGATCGTCGTGAAGACTTTCGACCAGCAGCCGCGCCTTGTCCTGCTGGTCGGTTTCGGCCATTTCGCTGTCGCTGACCGTTGTTCCGATGCTCATCATTTGCAGCATCGCGATGGATGCGACGCTCAGCAGCGTGACAGAAATGACGGCTTCAACGGCCGACAATCCGCGGGGATGAGGTCCCACTCGGCGGGACCGTGAAACGTTTGAAGGCGAACTGCAAGGCATCTTCATTGCTGGTAATCCCTTTTCACACCACAACTGGACCGTTGGAATCCTAAAACTGGGCTGCGTTGGTCGTGTTGTAAACGATAAAATCGGTGACGGTCCACAATTCGACACGTTGCGGGCGGCCATCCGTACCCTGCCAGCGCACAATCGCGCCAATCGGCATACAACCGGCTTTTTGGCCATAGATTTTTGCCCGTACATCAGGGTTTCCACTCGGATCAGTGGGTGTGGCCAACGGAACCTGATCGAGATCCATGTCTCCGATCGGAGTAAATGTCACGCCATCGGGCTTTCCATCCGGTCCACCGTTGACGCCCCCAGTTAGGTCACGCCCGTAGGGCCACAGCTTCGTTCCAGGCATCTGCGTCACCGTTTCGTCGAACATGGCAACGATCTCTCCCACCTGGGGGACGACGCCGATAGTCGGAGTTCCTCCGCCTGGCAGGGCCTGCAAACTGACCATGTGCTGTTTCTGTCCGGGTTCCTGGTTAAGATAGGAGACGCCGAAGGTCGTGGGAAAGGATTGCGTCGCCGACAGGTTCAACGACAACAGCACGCCGTAATCGGTGGCGGTTTGGCCGATCGTATAGTTCGGGAACACCCCGACTGGATTCACAAGCGCCTGGCGATTGCCGATGACCCGGTCGAGTTGATTGCGCGCTTCGCGAATGGCTGCTTCGCGCTCGTCCACGGTGCTGGTGCTGCGCATCGACGCGATCAGTCCACTGGCCAGGGCCAAGGCCGTGACCGCCAGAATGACCAGGACGATCATCATCTCAATCAGTGAGATGCCTGTAGGCTGTTGGTTCGGTTTCACACTCACGGCTGGCAATCCTCTGTCTTCTGCTGAAGTGCTCATCGTCCACTCATCGCCCGGCCGACATTGCTTTGCGGCCCATATCGTTCACCGCGTTGCTGAAACTCGTCACGTTCACCTGCAACTCCTGTATCCTCATGTCCTGCTGCCGGACGGTGTTCTCAAGCGTCCTCAGTTGCTGCTCCAGCTTGCCCACCTGTACTTTCACGGCTTCGTCCAGTTCCACCGTTCGTTCGACCGTAATGCGCTCCTCAGTGGCCTTCTGTCCATTGAGCGTTGCGTAGATCACGTTGGCAACGACAATCAAAACCAAGAGAATGCCGCCGACCATAATCGCTGTGCGCATGCCGCTGCCAGGCTCCGGCGCGCCCGGCCGTGGTCCGCTCACCACTTTTGGCGGCGCTGCTGGCGGCAAACCTTTGTAGGCCACACTGGCGCGCGGATCTTTGCCCGATCCGCTGCTGGGCGTCTTTCCCGAATACTGGTCCGTTGCCATGGTCGTTGCTCCGTGGGGAAAAAGTGAATAGCTTATCGAAGATGCATAAGCTATCCCGGCGCGAGATCCTTGGCAAGAGCACAGTGGGCACAGTTGACACGCTTTCTCTCCCGGTGCACGTAATGAATGCGCATCGTTCACAGAACAAACCACGTGCCGCTTGAATTAGCAATAAATTAGGTGCGAATATAGCGTGGCAATTACAAGCTCGTAACGATGCACTCGCGCATGATTACGAGATGGTAACGCGATGGCGTTACCGAAACTGTAGAGGGTTGCGCACCTCACCAGTGCGTGAGCGCCTTAACAGAGTCATTTGTGTTGGTCATCGTTCATTTATCATTTGTCATTGCCCTTGCGGGTAAAGCTTGCCAACCCGTAAATAGACAAATAACGTTCTGAAGAGATGAAGAATAATGAAAGTAAAGTACGTCATTCCCGTGAGGGTCAATGGAAAATGATAACTGGAAAATGGACAATGCAAAATATCCGTTACCGTTGCTGGCGACGAAGCCCACTTCTAATGTGGGGTATTTTGACGCTCCGCGACGCCTCTGTACCGCGTCAGATTGGACCAGGCACACTGTGCGTAGATCTTGAATGCTCGAAAATGGATCGTGTAAGTCTTTTCTAAAAATAGAGTTGCGATCGATTCTAAGCAAATGCTCTCGTGGGCATGGGCTTTGTTATTGCAGGTCCGCGCCACTTGCCGTGTAGTCGGTAAACATGAATTTTAGCGGAGGAACGCTCTATGGCCAAGCAACTGGCCTTCGACGAAGAAGCCTTTCAACACATCCGGTCCGGCATCACCAAGCTTGCTCGGGCTGTCAAAAGCACGCTGGGACCGCGCGGACGCAACGCCGTGCTCGATAAGTCCTGGGGCGCGCCTACGGTGACCAAAGACGGAGTGACTGTCGCCGAAGAGGTCGAGCTGGAAAACCCTTACGAGAATATGGCCGCGCAGTTGGTCAAGGAAGTCGCTTCCAAAACTTCCGACGCCGCCGGAGACGGCACCACGACCGCCACGGTCCTGGCCGAAGCGATCTACCTCGAAGGATTGAAGAATGTGATCGCCGGCGCCAATCCTGTGC
>Ga0206927_1204_pt1 | contig 11652 bp, 11 predicted proteins | sample Alteio_BWOrgHeat_60_FD_153249 | JGI IMG/M metagenome (GOLD analysis project Ga0206927, IMG submission 153249) | Enriched cells from forest soil in Barre Woods Harvard Forest LTER site, Petersham, Massachusetts, United States -... | ecosystem: Environmental > Terrestrial > Soil > Temperate forest >... | reverse complement strand
TCGTAGTCGCCTTTTTGAAAGTGGGCTTCGGCGTCGGCGAAGACGGCGGTGGCCGTTTCCGCGCGCAACGACGGAATGGCCGCAAGCGCCGCCAGCAGCAGGCCCGCGCAGACGCGCAGAAGCGGAGAGTTGGGCGCTTCAGTTCGCACCGGTGGTCCTCGCGGCGTCGGAGATCTTGCCAGCCTCAGACAGCGTCACTTGCGCCAGATTGATGGAATCGCGCAGCGGCGCCGGCGCATCGTCGTTGATCGAGGCGCTGAGCTTATCGAAGCGCGCGGAGATGCCCGCGGTCTTGATCCCGGCGAGGATTTCGCGGATCTGCTCCGGCTGCGCCACGTCGATCGAAAGGATGCGTTCGACGTACAGTTCGGCGTCTTCCGCCAACGACTTGCCTTCTGCGTCGCCGGCGTTGTCGAACGAAATCTGCAGTTGTTCGAGTTCGTCGAGCAGTTCTTTGCTGCGCACCGACTCCTGCAATTTCGCTACTCGGTCAGCCAGTCCCGCCGGAACGCTTTCAGGCGCTGGATTTTGTGTCGGTGTCGGTGTCGGTGTCGGTACGGGCGTCAGAGTATTTTCCTTGGGCGGCGTCACAGGCTCGTTTTGCAGCGCGATGGAATCGGATTTCCGGGCAGCGCCGAACGAATAAACCGCCCAGGCGCAGAACGTCAACATTGCGGCCGCCGCGCCACTGACCCACGCCCAGCGCTGCCATGTGCGGCGTTGCTCGTTCGTGCGCAGCGCGGAGCGGACGGCGGCGGCATGGCGCGACCAGTGTGCGTCGTCGGGCTCCGCCGAAAGCACACGCCGCAACATCGGCCCGGTCGTGTCGAGCTGCTCCGCGAACGCCGCGCAGTCGCTGCAATCGACCAGATGCCTGGCGATCGCGTCGTCGTCGGTAGGCTGTGACGCATGAAGAGCTTTGCGAACATCGTTACAATTCATTGGTCGGAACCTTTCGCCCTATTTTGAACGGGCCCGCCCTGAGCCTGTCGAACGGGTCGAACGGGTTGCCAGTCCTTCAGCATACTTTGCAGCGCCTGGCGGCCCATGAACAACCGCCAGCGCACCGTCGGAACTTCGTCTCCAGTGATCTCCGCGATCTGCGCATGGCTGAGTCCCTCGCCGAACCGCATCGCCACCACCGCGCGCTGATCTTCGGGCAAACGCTGAATGGCGCGCCGCACCGCCTCGTTCAATTCCGCGTTCTCTTCGTGGCTCTGCGCGCCCTTATTTTGCGGCGCCCTGGCCGATTGGGCCGACTCCTCTTGCAGCGTCACTATGGCCGGTGGGCGTTTTCTCAGCGCTCGGAGCCACTGCCGATAAGCAATCTTGATCAGCCAGCCGTAAAACAGGGCCGGATCGTCAAGATTGTGCACCGCGCGCCAGGCCTGGATCCACGCCTCTTGCGCAAGATCATCGGCGCTCGCGGCGGAACCGGTCAAGTTCAACAGGTACCGCAGTAGCGGACGGCCGTGAGCGCCGATCAGACGGTCGAACGCGTCGCGATCGCCGGCCTGCGCGGCCCGCACCCATTCAATCGGGTCATCCACCAAGGTTAGAGAGGCCTCGTTGAGCTCCCGCGTTTGGAAATTCAGAAGAATAAACCCAAGGTCTTAATTTTGCCGATTTTCAACAATTTCACAAACGCCGACCCGCCGCGTCGACTCTGAACTGATGAACACTGGAATCGCGGCAGGCTTAAAGCAGATACCTACTCTTTCTCTTGGAGAACACCGATGAAAAACGCAATGGCCCCAAAAGACCCAAAGTATCTTGGGCGCACAGGTGCATACAGTCTGGCGCTCCTGGCGTTGTGCCTGCTTACAACGCCGATTCACGCTGCCGACACCAATACCACCACCAGTGCAGCGACCACCACTACCCCCGCCGCAGCCCCTATTGGCAAACACGTCAAGCATTGGGAGAAAAAGTTCAAGAAAATCGACGCGAACGGCGACGGAAACATTACACTGGACGAACTGCAGACGTACCACGATGCACGCGCGGCCAAGCACGCGCAGAACACCGCTAAGAAGGGCAACGGCAAGGGCGTGGCCAAACGCTTTGGCAAGATGGACGCTAACGGCGACGGCAAGGTGACGCTGGACGAATTTATCGCGTACAAACAGGCGCACCATCACGGCGGCCACAAGCACAACAAACCGGAAGCGAACAAGTAATCAGTCGTCAAGCAGGCTCGATCGACGGGGGGGAACCTGACATGCTCGCGATACGCCGCTTCTTTCGTCTAGCCTCCATCGCTCTGTTGGCCGTCGTGTGCCATTCCGCGCTCGCCGCGGGACACGGCGGCGGCAAAGGGCACAAAGGTAAAGGCGACGAGGACCCGCCAGAACACACGATCGCGTGGCAGGACACTTACGACTCCGCACTCGATTTCGCCAGCCACGGTCCGCGCCCGGTCATGGTGGTGATTACGCGCGACGCGAACGAAGACGATCTCAAGCTGCTCGATCTGCTGGCCGATTGGCCATCGATCGACGATCTGAGCAAGAAAGACGCAGCGCTGCTCTGGCAGACCAACCAGGCGCCGAAGGGCAAGGAGTTGATCGCGCAATTCAACGTGAAGTCGTACCCCTACGTGATCTGGCTGGATCAATACGGCAATGCGCTGTTCGGACAATCATTCCCCAGTTCTGCCGACGGCATACAATCGGTGGTGCAAGGCTGGAAGAGCACACTAACTAACGTCACCAAGTATCTTTACGATCGGGTGACATCCGGCGACAAATTGCTGGCGAAGGGAAGATTGCGCGCGGCGTACCAGGAGTATTCGCTGATTACTCCTTTCAAAGGCCCGCTACCGGACCAGGCGCGCGCCGGAAAACAGAAAGCGTTTGAAGCCTGGACGAAGCTGGCGCAACTGGCCGGCGGCATGCCGGCTTCCGCGCGCGACCGCAACGCGATGCTTAAAGGCGTCGTGAAGGAAACCGAAGGACTCGACTGCGCCAAGCTGATCGCCGAAGTCATCGCGCGCGCGTCGCAGCCCCCGTCGGCTGCGCCAGCGGCCATGCCTTCCGACGTGGCGCAGGGACCGGGCACGGGTCCAGGAACCGGCCCCGGCACAGGTCCAGGCGCCGATCCGGGCGTTGGCCCTGGAGCACCCGTCAACACAGGCATCCCGCGGAGCGTTGCATCCGCGGCTACGCCCCAATCAACTCAGCCTCCGCCGGCGGCGCACGCCGCCACGCCGCAGGTCGCCGACATTGCGCTGACGCCCGCTCCTAACGAGATCAAGCCGCTGAAGCAACTGGCCAGCGCGCCGATCCATGAGCATGACAGCGAGGACACCAACGTCGATCTGCGCTCTCTGGCCAACAGCAGCGACGAAAAGCTCAAGGGCGCCGGAAAGATCGTCGCGGCGGGATTGGACGCGTACAGAAAAGCCTGCTCCGACAACATGGATCGCGGCGAAGCCCGCAACACGCTGCTGAAACAGGCGCACGACGCGTTCGAAGAAGGCCTGAAGCAGATCGACGAAATCAACACCGCCAAACCCAGCCCCCAGCTCGACGGCGCGATGACGCAGATTTCCATGCTGATGTATGGGTGTCTGAAGTATCAGAGTTTGTGAGCGCGGCGGCGGTTGGCAAATTCTATCGCCAGAGCGCCAAGGGCGGTCAGCGCACTGCAAATAAGCACGTTTCGCAACAGCGATTGGGCTAGCGAGCCATCTCGTTTAAATTTACGTATTTGGTCCAAGGGAGGCAACTCTTCCTGATCGTCTTCTCCATCTCTGGGATGCCATCTCAAAAATTCGTACCAATCGAAGGGCCAACCTTGAATACGGACATAAATTTTGGCCTGTTCATACCTAACAGTACGTGTTTTAAGATTCAGTCCAAGGAACGTTCCCACCAACGCTGTCGCCACGATCAGCGTGCTCAAATGAAACTGCCAGAATTTGCGTTTTGCCGGATCGGCCATGGCCTTATCCCGAGCTACGCGCGTTGAGATATCATTTAATGACTGCGGACGTATCTTAGACAGACGCATTTAGGAATGAAGCGATGAAAACCGCAGACGCATCCAATCGCGTTCCGCCAGCGCAGTTGAAAACTTGGCAAGAATACAGCGCCTACCTGGCCAAGCATCTCAAACCTGTTCGGTTCGGCCCAAAAGAGCAGCCTATTTACGACGCCGAACAGATTGCAACGCTGAACATTATCCACCGGATTCGAAATAGCATCGCTCGACCACCTGCGAATTCGTCCGCGCAAAAGGTCAAAGCTATCTGACGCACACACTAACTTTCAATTTTCTCGAAACGCAACTGCACTGGCGCCGACTCAGTATTCTGGACTATCCTTACTCATCGGCAGCAAGGATTCGCCACGCCGCGTCGAGGGCTTATGGAAGAAAAAACGTCGTTCACCACCGAGTTGCTGAGGTTTCATGAGGCGCACGAACAGATCTCGCGCGAGTTAAGCAAAGTCATCATCGGGCAGCGCGAAGTCATCGACCAGATGCTTTCCTGCATGCTCTGCGGCGCGCATTGTCTGCTGGTCGGCGTGCCGGGACTGGCCAAGACCGCCATGGTCAAGGCGCTGAGCGAAGTGCTGGCGCTGTCGTTCAAGCGCATCCAGTTCACGCCCGACCTGATGCCCAGCGACATCACCGGCACCGACGTGATCGACGAAGATCCCCAGACCGGGCGGCGTGATTTCAAATTCCTGGCCGGCCCCATCTTCGCCAACATCGTCCTCGCCGACGAAATCAACCGCACGCCGCCGAAGACGCAAGCCGCGCTGCTGGAAGCGATGCAGGAGCGCCAGATTTCCGTCGGCAAGCTCACCTACGCCCTGCCCAAACCGTTTTTCGTGATCGCTACGCAGAACCCGATCGAACAGGAAGGCACCTACCCGCTGCCGGAAGCGCAGCAGGACCGCTTCATGTTCAACGTCCACGTCGGCTACCCATCCGCGGAAGAGGAACTCGAGATCTACCGCTTCACCACGCAAGGCAAGCCGTCTCGCTTGACGCCGCTGTTGACCGCAGACGACATTTTCCGGCTGCAGGAAGTGGTCGACCGCGTCGTGGTCAGCGATTATGTCATCCAATACGTCGCGGACCTGGTGCGCTGCACACGGCCGGCCGACGTGAAGGCGCCAAAATTCATCAAAGAACTGGTCGACTGGGGCGCGGGCCCGCGCGCCGGACAATACCTGATCAAAGGCGCCAAGGCGCTGGCGGCCATGGAAGGCCGGGTCAACATCTCCTGCGCCGACGTGCGCCGGGTGGCCGTGCCGGTGTTGCGCCATCGCCTCGGCACGAATTTTCAGGCCGAGTCCCGCGACATCGACGCCGTGCAGATTGTCAACATGCTGCTGAAAGAAGTGCCCGAGCCGAAACTCACTTGAGCATTCGCTGTCGTTATTGAATTGCAATTTTTTGTACGTACAGAGTTGCAGAATGGCTGTTTCTTGACAATATGTTGAGCAAGCCGGACCGAACGAGCGAACCTTACACAACCAGGGGCCGATCCTATGTCCACGCAGCCGCGCGCAGGCCATAGCAACACGACCATATTACCCGTACGGGATCTTCGCGTGACGTTCTGGGGCACACGCGGAAGTTGTCCGATCTTTCCCGCGCCGCACGAGGTCGAGGAATTCACTCGGCAGGTCGCCGTCTATTCCATCGTTAAAGCACTGCAGGATTTTGCCGCGAAATCGGAAAGCGCCGGCGGCAAGTTGACCATCGAACAACTACTTGGCGGGCCCATGACCCAAGGCAGCATGGAAGCCTACCAGACCCGGCTGGGCTTGCCCAACCTCCCGATCTATGGCGGCGAAACCACCTGTGTCGAAGTAGAGACGGGCGACGGCAACCACATCATTCTCGACGCTGGCAGCGGCGTGCGACATTGCGCGCTGCGTCTGGCCAAACGCTGGACGAACCGCACCGACCGCAACGTCCATATGTTTTTCTCGCACGAACATCTGGATCACCGCAGCGGACTGGCGTTCTCGCGCTTTTGTTTTGCCCAGCCGCCTTTTACGCTGAACATCTACGGCACCGGACAGATGCTCACGGCGCTCGATACGATTTTCGGCATCTTCTCCAAGGACATCAATCAGACCACGCATTTCGACGACCCGCTCGACTACCGGCTGATGTCCGCCAAATTCAACGGCATAGAGCTGCGCGCGCCCATTCACACGGGAGGCGACACGATGATCCGCCGCGCGCGCCCCTGGAAGGTTCAGGATATCGACAAGACGGTGCACATTGGCAATACGACGGTTACGGCGTTTCCCGTTTATCACGGCGCCTGTCCCTGCCTGGGCTACAAAATTCAGCACGGCAAGAGCACCTTCGTCTTCTGCACCGATCATGAACGCCGGCACGGACCTGACCCCGAAGATCCGCGCCAGAAAGCAAGTATGGAAGCCGAAGCGCGGCTGTTGGAGCACTGTAAGAACGCCGATGTGGCGTACTTCGACGGTCAATACTATCTGGCCGAGTATCTCGGCCAGAAAGGCATCGGCTCTTCGCCGCCCACGCCACGCATGGATTGGGGACATAGCTGCATCGAAGACATCTTCAACCGCGTCCATAGCGCGAACATCAAACACATCTTCATTGGTCATCACGATCCCGACCGCGAATGGCCTGAGCAGGTCCAGATGGATCGCGACCTGGAAGCGCAGAGCTCCGGAAAGCCATTCAAAATCGAACTGGCGCGCGGCGACTCAACAATCGATCTTTAAACGCATTGAAAACGCGCGACGCTCGCAGCATGATTTTCTGATATCTGTCCGTCCATTCTGAAACCCCTGAGGCCTCTTCATGAAAACACGAACGATTGCATACGTTGCTCCCAAGAAAGTCGATGTGCGCGAAGTCAACGTCGCCGATCCCGCCGACGATCAGATCCAGGTGCGCAAAATCGCCTGCGGCATCTGCGCGTGGGACTTGAGCACCTACAAATATGGCCCCGACAATCCGTACGCCGCGCCCCCCGGCCACGAAGGCCTGGGCCAGATCCTGAAAGTCGGCAAGGACGTCACCGGCATGAAGGAAGGCGATTTCGTCTGCGCGGGCGGATTTCAAGAAGTGGAAAATTGCTCTGCCAAACACTCCGTCAAGATTCCGTATGAAGTGAAGGATCCGATGACGTGGATCGTCGAGCCCATCACGTGCGTGGTGAACGGCATCGAACGCGCGCAGATTTTCCCGGGCGAGCGCGTGGTGCTGGTCGGCGCCGGCTATATGGGATTGCTGATGGTGCAGGGCTTGTCGCACCATCTTTGCGGAGAACTGATCGCGCTCGACACCAACCCCAAGCGGCTGGAGATGGCGAAGAAATTCGGCGCGCACCAGACCTTTCAGATCGGCAAAGACGACGCGCAGATTGAAAAACTCGTCGACCAGAAAGCCGACGTGGTGATCGAATTGGCCGGCGCGCAGCCGGCGCTGGACCTTTCGGTGCGCATGATCCGCAACGGCGGCAACCTGTGCATCTTCAGTTGGCAGCGCGGACCGCGCACCTTCGACTGCAACGCCCTGCACTGCCGCGGCATCAACGTCCTCAACACCGCCCCCGCCAATGCGCCGAACTACGACCGCGTCTTCAAGAACGCTCTGCCCCTGATCGCGCGCGGCGTTTTCAAGAACCACGAACTGGTCAGCCACACCGCGAGCATCGAGCATTATCCCGAGCTGCTCGAAACAGCGATGACGCCGGAAAAGGGCTATTTGAAGGGCGTCGTGAAATACGCGTAAGACCAACTGACAATTGATTGTTTGCATGAAAGGGGGGGTCGATTATTCGATCCCCTTTTATTTCATCCGTGGAAAAATCGAACATGCGCCGCCCCGCGAATCGACGATATATGCATATTCTTGATGCGTTATCCCGCCACAATAAATGGCCCAGCCCTTGCATCCCATATTTATCAGTGCAGAGCGATCTGCTGATAATTTTTCAATGAGAGGTGCACGGCCATGGTTACATATTCAAACGAACATGAGGTGTTGTCGCCGACCGACGGTCGAATCGAAACGCCAGGCTGGCGTTGGGAAATCAGTTGGAGCGCGGTGCTCGCTGGGTGCGCGGTGGCGCTGGGATTTCTGACGCTGTTTTTGCTCTTCGGCACCGCTGTAGGATTATCGAGCATCGATCCGTATTCGATCACTCGAAACGAAAATTCGTCAGGCTGGGGTATCGCGACGATCGCGTGGGTGGCGGTGTCGTCGCTGGCTTCGCTATTTATTGGCGCGTGGTTTTCATCCCATATTTCGCGGCAAGGCCACGAATCTTCGATGATGCAAGGAGCGGTGCTCTGGGGCATCTGCACGTTAGTGGTCGGGCTGGCCTTGGGCCGCAGCCAATTCATCAGCCAGCCGGCGGCCAAAGACGCCAAGACCATGACCTACTATAGCAGCCTGAACGACAAGGAGTTCGCCACGTTCATGCTTGAAAACGCGCGGAACTGGAAGCCGGGCGCTGCGGAAACGCCGGTCAATGTCAGCGTGGATACGCAGAGCCGAGTGAACCCCAATAAGATCGCGAACAATAAAGAGCTCGCGCGCTTCGTCGAATCCAACACAGGCCTGAATAAGAGCCAGACCCAGGAATTCCTGGAGCAGAACAAGAACTCCATCGCCAACGCCCAGGCTGACGCGCAGAAGCGCTGGGAAGAATTTCATTCGATGGATCTCGCAATCGCCGATCGCGACCGGCGCGCAGCGGCGGCTGCGGCCTGGACGCTGAGCGGAGTAGCATTCTTCGGATTGGTCATGGCGTTTGCTGGATCGTATGTCGGCTGGCAGAGCCGCGACCGGGCATTGTTCGTCGGTCATCCAGTCAAAGTCGCGCCGCCGAAGACTGTAGACATCGGACCGCGCGCGTAAAGCAACAAACGTTGCGCGATCAACGCGCACCGCTAACTTAAAATAAAGGAGTATTGATCATGGGCTACATTCTTGGCTGGTTACTGGGAGTTCCGTTGAGCGTACTGTTGCTGATCTATCTGCTGACGAATCTCTAATACCTTTCGGTGCATATTCGATAACGGCCGCCGGATGCGCAAAAATGCGTGTCCGGCGGCCGAAGTATTTTAAGGATGATCGTTCGGAACAAACTGGCCCAGTCCCTTTTCCATGTCGTTCCAGATCCATTTTCTCCAACTGCTGCTGCACGGCTGTTCGGGAATCTGCTTCCGATAGGCCGTCCACATGGCTTGAACAAACGGATCGACCCGCACTCCGCCGCCGGTCGCGGGAAGCGAGAGACTCTTGCGCTCAGGGTCCGTATCGTGTTCCATCCACCGATCGCAATAATCGAAGAACGCATCGTGATTCCACAAGGCTTTTGCTTTCATTAGCATCGCCGCCAGCGCCGTCCCCGGCCAGCCGCACGAACAGACGCCGCGATATCCGTCCGAACGCTGATCGAAGTGATCCCAAGTCTTCGGATCCTTCTCTTCGTAGGGCCGCCGCGCCAGCGTGTGCCAGACCATCTGATAGAGCGCGCGCTGTCCGTCCCAGCTCTTGCCGTAATAGGTCTGCTGATCTTCTGAAAAAAGAGCATCGGGCGACGACGGCAACGCTTGCAGCTCCGCGTCTCCGAGCAGCAGCCCGGCGAACAGAATCGGCCACTTACGTCCGTTCCAATGCCCGCCATCGCCCGACCACTTACGCCCGCACTTGACCAATCCGGAAAGATCGATGCCCCACTGGATGAAGCCGCGCAGGAGTTTCTCTTTTCGTTCGGGCGAAACGTCGAGCAGCAGCATCAGGCTGGCCATGGAATTGATGCGGCTGAATTCGCGCCCGTAGTTGACCTGGTTTTCGCTGGGGCCAGTGACCTGCAGCAGCCAGCTCTCAATGTGGTCGAGCCACGGGCGTTCGAAATAGCGCTCGAACTGAGACCAATCGGGAACAGCGCCCGCAGGCGCCAGCCGCGGCAGCAAATCCCATTGAATTGCCTTGGCCTGGTAAATCGTCCCTTCCACTCCGGCATAGGGCGGCCGAAAAGCATCATGAGGCGGCGCCTGTTTCACGCAGGTCAGGACGGCTGCCGATTTAAGCGCCAGAGTTCCTGTCTGTTCGGCTTTCCACAACAACGCGTGCATGACTTCGACAGGAAAGGTCTCGTGACTGACACTTGAAATCAGCGTCTGATTCGGCTGAAGTGCGCAAGGAAAGCGGATCGAAATTGACGGATCATAATTGACGATGCGCGAGTCATAGCCCTGGTCGATTCCAGCCCGCAGCACAATCATGGAGCCGTTGCGCATGCGGCTGTCGTCGACCATCGCAACCGTGCCGTAGCTGCTCTTGACCGTCTTGGTCATCTCCCCGCTGCGCGCGGGCCCCGGCCCCGGCGTCACATCCGTGACGGTCACCGGTCCGACGATCCACCAATCCCCGGTGATGAACTTTCCGCACTCCACCGGACGATCGAACGTCCAGGTGATCCCATACTGCTCGAGCTCCGAGCGTTCCATTTTTGGGGTGATCTCGCGGCCGCGGAAGATTTCGTTGAGTCTGTGGACCCACGTTACCCGCCGAAAATGCGGCGGTCAATCGATGGACGCACTCCCCGCAACGCGGCCGCATGGCCTGGGAGCGCGAGCCATCGGCTCGCAGCCCGCCTCACCCCCGCAATGCCGCGCGCATCGCCGACGGCGGCCTGCCGCTGAGTTTCCGATATTGGCGGCTGAAATAAAAGGGGTTGTCGAAGCCGCATTGGCGCGCGATGTTCTGGATAGGCAGCGTTGAAAAACGCAGCAGCTCCGTCGCGGCGTCGATCCGCTTGCGCATCAGGTACCGCAACGGTCCCTCGCCAAACTCCTTGCGGAAAACCTGGCGCAGATAATCGGGGCTGATGAACAATTCGGCGGCGATGGCGGCGATCGTCAGCGGCTGGTGGTAACGGCGATCGAGGATCGCGCGTGCGCGTTCGGCGAGCGACTCACGGCGGCGCAGCGGAAAACGCTCGCTCAAGTTCAACGCGATCATTCCCGCGATCAATTCCAGCCGGCTGCGGCTGCTGGCCGAACCGGCGTCGAGCGCCTCACGCGCGGCACCGATGTATTGCGCCAGAGGCGCGTCGACCGGAAAACTGCCGATGCGGATCTCGCCGGCTCCGCAACCTTCCATGCCAAGACACAGATGCCCGCCGCGCCGGACCTGCGTGACCCAGTGTTCCTCGCCGGGCTGGTACGTGAAGACCGAGTTCGGACCGTACTCGAACGCTTCGCCGCCATAGTACATCGTCCCGTTGCCGCCGATATTAAACACGATCTCGGTGCAGGCGTGCCGGTGCCGGACGCAGGTGTTCCGAGGCGGCACCGGATGCAGAAAGGCGAACAGGCAGTGCACTTCGGCCATTTCAATATCTCCGGTTTGTGCAGGCGCTTCACTCCGCTCCGTCCATTCTCTACAGGTCTTCCAAGGAGTAGTATTCTTGAAACTTAATAGGAGACAAGCGCATGAATGTGCAGGAAACCAAAGAAAAGTTCGCCCAGGACGGAATACTCATCTTCCCCGATTTCTTCAAGCCGGAAGAACTGGCGGAATTGAACGCCGTCATCGACGAACTGCTGCAACAACCGTTCGATGCGGCCAACGACAAAACCAAAGCCTATGTCGCCCGGTATGAGACCGACGTGATTGGCCTGG
>Ga0206927_1203_pt1 | contig 11695 bp, 9 predicted proteins | sample Alteio_BWOrgHeat_60_FD_153249 | JGI IMG/M metagenome (GOLD analysis project Ga0206927, IMG submission 153249) | Enriched cells from forest soil in Barre Woods Harvard Forest LTER site, Petersham, Massachusetts, United States -... | ecosystem: Environmental > Terrestrial > Soil > Temperate forest > O... | reverse complement strand
GCACCCGACGAAGGGCGCAAGCTGGTGGCGAGTCTACAGGTTGGTCGATGTCACAAGGCAAAATCCAAATCAAAAGAGCGGCAACCTCATTACATGTATTCCTTGAAGTCATCCAATGGCGCGTCGAAATCCGGCGCAATCTACTTCATCATTAACGAACTACCACGCGTAGTGGGCGAAGGCCTTGTTGGCTTCGGCCATCTTGTGCGTGTTTTCGCGCTTGGTCATGGCGCCGCCTTCCTTCTTGTAGGCGTCGAGCAATTCCGCGGCGAGGCGTTCGGCCATCGGGCGACCCTTCTTGCCGCGAGCGGCTTCCAGGATCCAGCGAATCGAGAGGCTCTGCGCGCGCTTGCGGTTCACTTCGACGGGGACCTGGTAGGTCGCGCCGCCGACGCGCTTGGACTTTACTTCAACCACTGGCTTGACGTTGTTCATCGCGGTGTTGAAGACTTCGATCGGGTTGGCGTTGGTCTTTTCGCCGACGATCTTCATCGCGCCGTAGAACACGACCTGGCTGGCGGCCTTCTTGCCTTCGTACATCATGCAGTTGATGAACTTGCTCACCAGCAGATCGTTGAACTTGGAGTCGGGTTTCAGACCCCGGCCGGTGACCTTCGGAGCCGTCGGCAGCGCAGGAACCTGGTTTTCCTTTTCCATCCGCGACTTGCGCGTCGGCTTGACTTTCTTTCCCATCGTCATCTCCCCGTCTTCTTATGCTTCGTCAGCTTTCAATTCAAAACGAACTGCGAACCGGTGCGGTTCGCAGTTCCAAATCCGTTTACTTCGCGCGCTTGGTGCCGTACTTGGAGCGCGACTGCTTGCGGTCGGTCACGCCCTGGCAGTCGTATACGCCGCGGACGATGTGGTAACGCACGCCGGGCAAGTCCTTCACGCGGCCGCCGCGCACCATCACGATCGAATGTTCCTGAAGATTGTGGCCTTCGCCGGGAATGTAGACGGTGACTTCCTTCCCGTTGCTCAACCGCACGCGGGCGATCTTGCGCAGCGCGGAGTTGGGTTTCTTGGGGGTCATGGTCTTGACCGCCAGGCAGACGCCCTTCTTAAAGGGATTGGACTCCAGCACCGGGCTCTTCGACTTGCTCTTCTGCTCCACCCGCTCCTTGCGGCACAACTGATTGATGGTCGGCATCGTCTTCTCTGTTCCTTCATCGCGCTTTCGTCCCCCTGCCTTCTCAGGCGTGGGAGCGGCGGGCGCGTCAAACAAGGTCCTGGCGCAAGCTTTCCGCGCCATAAAAACAGCACACGCGGACAGCGTGTGCCGGGATTGGCATGCCTTCTATAAAAGGGCTGCCAGCGAGGGTACAATTGATAAACGAAGCCCGACCGTGGTCAAGGGAAATACCGCGCGACTTGCCAAAATATCATTTTTCGGCGCTTTCGACCCAAGGCGTTCCTTTGACGATTGTCAACCACGTCGACGCCGACATACTATCACACGGCATCCAGATAGAAACTGCAGCAACCGGAGACGGCCCATGGACCTCAAGCAGTTGGTGCGCAACATTCCTGATTTTCCCAAAAAAGGCATCGTCTTCCGCGACATCATGCCGATGCTCGGCGACCCCCAAGCGCTGCGTTACATGGTCGACGCGATGTTCGTGCATTATTTCGGGAAGAAAATCGACAAGGTCGTCAGCGCCGAAGCGCGCGGATTCATCTTCGGCCCGGCGGTCGCCTACCACCTCGGCGCGGGATTCGTCGCGGTCCGCAAACCCGGCAAACTGCCGCACAAGACCCGGCAGATCACGTACGATCTTGAGTACGGCACCGATTCGCTGACCATTCACGAAGACGCGCTGGAAAAAGGCGATCACGTGTTGCTGGTCGACGACCTGCTGGCGACGGGCGGGACGATGGCGGCGAGCGCCAAGCTGTGCGAAAGCCTCGGCGCGAAAGTGATCGGCGCCGGTTTCATCATCGAGCTCTCGTTCCTGCACGGCAAAGAGAAGCTCAAGCCGTATGACGTGTTCAGTCTGATTCAGTACGATTCGGAATGAGGTTCAGGCTAGCGCCCGCAGGCATGCGTAATTTTGCGCGGCGTTCGGCTGGACGAGTTCGGTCTCCAGGATCGCCAGACACTTCACGTCTTCAAAGCCGGAAGCATTCAACAATTCCAGATGGCGCGCAATCGTCAAGCGGCCCGCTTCGAACGGGCAACTGGCGCCCTCTGGTTTGATGAAATCGCCATTGAGCAGGATTCCGCCAGTCCGGAGCGCGGCTTTGCTCGCGCGATAGACGGCGGCGATATGCGCGTCGCTGCCGAGGTCGTGCAGCGCCCACGTGGAGACCACGGCATCCACGGGACCACGCAATGCCGACTGCCAGTTTTCCCTGGTGAGATCGGCCTGCGTGAAACGAACGCGGTTAGAGAATTTGAGCAGCGCCGACCTGGCAATATTCAACATTGCGTGCGAGAAATCGACGCATTCGTAGGACGCTTCCGGAAGCGCGGTCAGTATGTGTTCCGCCAGGTAGCCAGGTCCGCTGCCCAGTTCGACGATATGTCCCTGCTGACATTGATTGGCCTTTAGCGCGCCGATGATGGTATCGAACAGTTGCAGACGCGCCGGCGACGGTGAAAACCCGTCGGCCCAGCGGCGGGCGTATTCGACATCGTGAAAGTCATGCGTGGCGCCGACAAATTCGCTCATGGATCGCAATCCTTTAATTAGAAGTCGCGCGGCGGCGCCGGCGGTTTTTCGGCTTTCGGCGGCGACGATGCCTGTTCTGAAACGCCTAGTGATTTGAGCGCTTTCGTCGCTTTGCCGTCCTGCGTGCGTTCTACGGCGTGCTGAGCGTTCAACCGTTTTTCGCCGACATTGTTTTTAAAGTATGCAAGCAGCGCGTCGCTGAGCGCGGGGTTTTCCTGATTCAGAATGTACGCGGGGCTTGAGCGGATTTCCGGCCGGCCCCGTTCGCGAATGCTGCACAGCGGCGCGATGATGCACGGATCGGCGGTGCTCAACACGAGTGCGAGATCCGCGGACATCACGGGGTTTCGTTCGTCATCGAAGCGCGCCGCAATGGGGCTGGCGGCCGATAGCTCCGCAAGCGACTGAGCGCCGATCAATTGCATGCCTGGGCTGCTCGTTTTCAGGCATGCGATAGCCGTATCCACGGCGTCACCCGGTTCGTTTAATTCACGTTCCGGCTGATGCGACAATGCGTCGACCAGCGCATCGGCGGACAGCGATGGCTGACCGAGCGTACTGACGGCGAGGCCCGCCGCGTCGACAGTTTGAATGCGGCAGAGCGCGTCGGCGGCGCTGACCACGACGTCGCGGTCGGCGTCGAGCATCAATTTCTGAATGCATTCCAGAGCGGGCCGAGAGCGAATGCGGGCCAGCGCGAGCGCCAGGGACTTGCGGACGACCAACGACGGATCAGCGAGCGCGGTCTCCAGCAGTTCGACACCATTTGCCGGCGCCATGTTGCCGATGGCGTACACGGCGTTGCTTCGCACGTTCGCGTCCTTGTCATGCAGCGCAATCGTCAACGCCGGTAAGGCGCGGGGATCGGGCTGGCCTCCGAGCGCGTGCGCAGCGGCGGCTTGAATGTCGGCATTGGCGTCGCTGAGCCTGGCGATCAGCAGCGGAGTCGAGCGCGGATCGGCCAGTTCGATCAGCGCCTGTTCCGCGACCGGCCGCACGGTCGCGCTTGGATCCGTCAGGAGTTCGATGAGCGGCGCGAGGACGTCGGAGCTGCGGAAACGATGGCCCAGGACAAAAGCAAGCTTCGCGCGGACGTCGGGCGATGGATCTTGCGCGAGCGGCAGAATCTGCGGCAGCACTTTGCTGTCACGGCTTTCCGCCAGAGCGTAGGTGGCGTTGACGCGAACGGGCGGGCTCTTGGATTTTAAGAGCGGCGCGAGCAACTCGCTGACTGCATCCGCATCACGGACGGCGCCGAGACTAAACGCCGCCATCGCGATCAGCCCGTCATTTGCCGAGGCTATCTGAGTTCGTAACACTTCGACGGCCTCCGCGCTGCGCGTATGCCCAACCGCAAATACAGCCACCGACTTTACGCCCATGCCGTCGTTGATGAGTGTCTTGAGCGGCGCAAGCGCGGCCTGCAGATGAAGCATGCCTAACGTGTATGCCGCAATCATGCGAATGTGTGGGTTTCCATTGTGCAACAAGGCCACGAGCGGTTCAATCAGCGCCTCGTCGCGAGTCTGGGCAAATTCATACGCATGGTAGCGGCGCGTGAGCGTGTCGGACAGAATTGAGTCGCTGCCTGTCAGCAGATGGGCAATGTCGTCTATGCAGTGCTGATCGCGATTGAAATTCAACTGCATACCGGCCACGCAGCGCACTGAAAGACTCGAATCGCGTATCATCAAATGATCCAATTGCTGCGAACACCGATTGTCCGCCGCGCGACCCAGGGCTAGCGCGGAAATCTGCCGTACGCTCTGCTGCTCGTCTTTGGATAACGCGATGAGCGCTTCCGGCGACGCGGTGGGATCCAGCAGGCCAGCGCGACCGAGGGCAAACGCGGCGCACGCGCGAACATTGGCATCCTCGTCGAGGCTTGCGGCTTTCAAGCTCTCCAGAATTTTTTTGTCATGGGTGAAGGCCAGCGCTTCCACTGCCGCGGCGCGGACGACCGGCGGCGTGTCTTTCAACATCTGCATTTCGGCGTCGGCCAACTCCGGCAAATCAGGCTGCTGCAGCGCCTGGATGGCGGCGCAGCGGAGCAGCAAATCGCTGCTGTTGGCGGCGGCAAATTGTTCGATGAATTGCAGCGCAGGCGCCAGACGCGTGGCCGCCAGCAGCGATAGCTTTGTGCGCGCATCCAGGTACGAATTCGGCGCCTCAAGCATTTTCTCAATGGGCGCAACCATGGCGGCGCGGTCCGCGATGAACGGCAGCGTGGCCAGGTGGTTGGCGTACAACGACCGGGCGGCGGCGATGGCGACGGCCTGATCGGCGTCGGTGAGCGCTTTTGCAAGCAACGGATAGATCCGCGGGTCGCTCAACTCGCCCAGTTCATGGACGGTTTCGCAGCGCACTGCAACATCGGCGTCGGCCAGTTTCGCGGAGAGCTTCGAGAACGCATTGTCGTCGGCTTTTTTCCAGAAGACCACCGTCGCGCCGTGCTGCTCCAGAGTCAGTGCGCCGGCCGCGGCAAACTTCTCCAGGACTTGCTTCAACTCAAGCTGCTTTTCCTCCAGCGAAAAGAGGAACGACTCTCCAAGTGTTCGGGGAATCGCGCTGTGCAGGCCGTATTTGCGTTCAAGGTCTCGCAGGACTTCCTGTGGATAATCGCGGCGACAGACCACGTCGATTTTCTTTGCGAGCAATTGAGTCAGGCTTGGATCGATATCGTCCTTGACCGCCTGCTTTATGCCGGCAGGACGATTCTCCGCATCCTGTTTGGTCTCGCCGCCATCGAAATGGCGCCGCCAGGCCGCAATGGATATTACAGCGGTCAGTGCGAGCGCCGTGCTCAGCGCGATTTTCAAACCGACCCCCGCCGCAGCCTTCGAGGACGCTGCAACCGCGGCCTTGGGAATCATCCCTTTCAGTGCAGCGGCCAGCGTCGACGGCGCGTGCGGCAAGGGCACGCGCGCGAGCAGTTCCGGAATCGCCATGACGCTCGACGCGTACCCGACCGCGGCGAGCGATTGTCGCGCGAGCTCCAGGCCCCGGCTGATCTGGCTGTAAACAGTCTTTTCCGGCAGCGCGAGCGACTCGGCCACTTCGCGGATCGACAGGCGTTCAACAAAATGAAGGCAGATCGGCATGCGGTAATGGCGCGGCAATCCATCCACGACTTTGCACACATCCTCGATTGTTTGCGGATCCGCGGACGGCTCCGCACTCGCGTCCTGATTGTTTCGCGCACCCGCGGCGGCCAAGTGGCGCTCGCGCAGATTCGAATCGTCTCTCTTCTTCAATCGACATGCGTTGATAACGATGCCCATGATCCACCCTCTGACGCTGGCTTGAGCGGCATATTGATCGGCGTGACGCATCACTTGAAGGAACGCGGACTGGACGGCGTCTTCGGCGTCGGCCGCGTTCCCACACCAGCGCAGGGCCGTGCGATACGCGGCGTCGGAATTGCGCTTGAACAGTTCGTCCAACGCAACGGCGCACTTGGTTTTTACATAGGTTTGCAACAGGTGTTCGTCCCGAATATCGGCGCTGGGAGTCTTGGGCTCGCACGCCGCGATCGTCGTCGGCATAGATGTATTCCTCTGATGAACCACAATAGAGATACACCTGGAGCCACCGATTCCGCAGAATCTGACGAGATTTTAAACGGCTTTAGTTTTGTGCTTAGTAGGGTTTTAGAAGGGTAAGTGAAATACGTTTACTTCCCCAGCGCCGCAGGGGCGGCGCTTTTCTGGGACTTCAGGCACAGCACGGCGATGGCCAGCGCGTAGGGCAGCATCTCGATCACGTCGGTCGGCGCGACATCCGAGGAGATCGCGTCGCGCGCGTAAAAAGCGGCTCCGAAAAACAGGCACGCCAGCGCCGTGCCCAGCGCTCCGTAACGACCCAGCACGACGGCGGCGAGCGCCACGAAGCCGCGGCCTTTGGTGCAGTTGGGTGCGAAGCTCGCGGTTTGCGATACGGTCAGAAAGGCGCCGCCCAGTCCGCCCAGCGCGCCGGCGGCCAGGCAGGCTTTGAAGCGGCAGAGTTTCACGTTGATGCCGCTGGCTTGCGCCGCCTCGGGGTGTTCTCCGACCGCGCGCAGTTCCAGTCCGCGCTCGCTGCGTTCCAGATAAAACCAGACCAGCGCGGCGCAGCTCAAGGCAACCCAGGTCAGCACGGTCTGCGAAAAAATTAGCGGACCGAGAATGGGAACGTCTTTGAGATTTTCCAGCAGCGGCTTGAACGTCGGCGCCTGGAGCGCCTGATGGTGGCTGACCTTCAGCCAGGCCGTGCCGGTGATCCCGAGCGCCACCAGGTTGATCGCCATGCCGGTCACGATCTGGTTGGCGGAGAAGCGCAGCACCACCAGCGCAAAGAGCAGCATCAGCAGCACCCCGCCAGCCAGCCCGGCGCACGCGCCCAGGATCGGGCACTGCCAATACCACGCAGCGCAGAAGGCGCTGAAGGCGCCGCTGAGCATCACCCCTTCTATACCGATGTTGATGACGCCGGAGCGTTCCAGCAGCACCTCGCCGAGGCCGGCAAACAACATCGGCGTGCCGATGCGCGCGGTGGCGTCGAGTGCGGAGCTCAGATCAATCATAGCGCGCCTGCCCCTTCTGCCCCTCTGCCCCCTCTACCCCTGGCGCTCCGCCTGCGACGGCAGGTTGCGGCGCGAGGGTCGTGGGCGTCGCGGATTTTGCGGAATTGTCGGCGACGACGCGGCGGATCAGCACGGCAAGTATGATCAGACCTTCGACAAGATAGACGACTTCGCGCGAGACACCGGCATTGCGTTCCATGCTGCCGGTCCCGACGTCCAGACCGGCGAAGAGCACGGCGGCGGGCAGCACCCAGAGCGGCCGTAAGTCGGCCACGAGCGCCACGGCAATGGCCATAAAACCGTAGTCGTTCCCCGGATATGGCGTTTTATCCAGGCGGCTGCGGACGAGCACGCCGAGCGCTCCGGCGAAACCGGCCAGTCCGCCGCTGCAGGCAAACGCGCGCAGGATCACGCGGTTCACAGGAATGCCGCAGGCTTTCGCGCCGGTCGGGTTCAATCCGACCGCGCGCAGTTCCATGCCGCCGCGCATGTTGAACAGGTAGAGCTGGCTCAATAACAGCGCGGGAACAATCAGCAGCACGCCGGAATGGAATTGCGTATCGCCCCAGGTCTGCAACTGCAGCGAATCGGGAATCGTGTCGCTCTGGAAGATCACGGCTTTGGCCTCTTGCAGCAGCGTTGGACGGCTGAGCAGAAAGAGCGCCAACTGCAGCGCGATGAAGTTAAGCATCAGCGTGCTGATCACTTCTGGAGCTCCGCGCCAGATGCGCAGGGCGCCGGCGAGCAGCGACCAGGCGGCGCCGCAGAGGGCGCCGCAGAGCAGAATCAGCGGCGCGCTCCACAGCCCGAAGCCGCCCAGCCAAGTTCCAGCGGCGGTCGCGGTCAAGCCGGCGGCAGCGATGGCGCCGACGCGCGACTGGCCTTCGGCGCCAATGTTGAAAATGCCGGCTCGAAAACTCAATACCACGCCCAGCGCATAAAAAATCAGGATCGTAGCGCGCGCCAGGGTGGCGGAAAAGGCGTTGAGCGATCCGAAGGCGCCGCGCCAGAGCGTCTGCAGGGCCTCGCCGGGATTTCCGCGCTGGCCGAAGGCGCCGATGGCGAGCGCCAGCACGCCCAGAGTTCCAGCCAACAGCAGCAGGGGCCAGAGCAATCGGATCGATTTTTGCAGCATAGATAAGGTTATCGATGCGACCCCCAGATATTTCCAGAAGAATGGCAGCAATCGGGTATTTTGCTCGTCGGCTTACTTGAAAGGGTCTGTGAAAACCTATATTGCAATACGTGGAACCAGTGAACCTCGTGCAGGCACAGGTTTTATGAAGGCAAAGAATCTTTTTGAGCAAACCTTCTCTGGAAGGAAAACACTTAACCATGTTATACTCAACGCTGCCCACATAAATCAGGAGGTCGCGAGTGCGCCAAGCCCTTTGCATCGTTGTTCTGGCTATTTCATTGCTGGCGTCGAGCGAAGCTCGGGCAGCGAGTCCCACCATCGTCTACGTCAACGCGAGCGCTCCCGGCGGCGTGCAGAACGGGACCAGTTGGGGGACGGCGTTTAAATCGCTACAAACCGCACTCTCGCTGACCGTTCCAGCGGTGGCGCCCGCGGTCGCGCAGATCTGGGTCGCGAAGGGAACGTATCTGCCGACCACGGTGGGCGATCCGCACGCCAGCTTCATCCTGGTGAGCGGATCGGAATATATGGCGGCTTTGCGGGCAATGAGCCGGCGACGTTCAATCTGAATTTCCGCAACATTGCCGGCAATCCAACCATTCTCTCCGGTGCGATCGGCTCGCCCGGCATGAACTCCTACCACGTGGTCCAGGCGGTCGCCGGTGTCGATCTCACCGCGGTGCTCGATGGTTTCACCGTTCAATCCGGCGTCGCCAATAGTCCGGCCGTCTTATTGGATCAGGTGGGCGGCGGACTGGTGATCGAGAACAACGCCAACCCCACGGTCGACAATTGCGTTTTCGCCAGTAACAGCGCGACCTTTGAAGGCGGCGGCGTCGAAGTCCAGAGCGACCCGACGATTCAAACGTTCGACAACTGCACATTCCAGAGCAATTCGGCGCCCGTAGGCGGCGGCCTGGATTCGCTGCGCCAGGTGGTGCTTAACACCTGCACCTTCGGTTCGAACAATGCCACGACCGGAAATGGCGGCGGCATCTTCGCGCAGATGGGCACACTGACCGTCAACACCTGCACCTTTACCACCAATAGCGCGGCAGTGGACGGCGGCGGCATCGATACGATGGTGACGACGGGGATACAGAACTCGACCTTCACCAAGAACTCCGCGTCGCTCGCGGGCGGCGGATTGTGCTTCGAAGCCGGCGCCGCGAATTCGACCTCTACTTCCGACTCGTTTCAAACCAATATGGCGGCAAATGGCGGCGGAGTGGAGACGTTCCCGGTCGCCGCATTCATGGCCGATACATATCAGAACAATGTCGCCACGGTCGCCGGCGGCGGCATGGAGGTCGGCGGCGGCACTGCCACATTGTCCAACTGCAACTTTATGAGCAACAACTCTAGCGCCAGCGGCATATGCGTGGGCGGCGGATTGAACAACAATGCGACGGTCGTGATGACGCTCTGCCAGTTCACGAACAACAGTGCGTCCGCGAGCGGCGGCGGCGTCAACTGCACGGCAACTTCGGCGTCGCTGACCGCGACCAGTTGCCGGCTACAGGGAAACACCGCGATCAATGGCGGCGGCGCGTCGATCGCCTGCGTGTCGACGCTGACGCAATGCGATTTTGTCGGCAACTCAGCCGTGACGGGCAACGGCGGAGGCATTGCCAATCAGGCCGGAAATATGAACCTGACGGATTGCTTCCTGGATTCCAACAAAGCTTCGATGACTGGCGGCGGAATGTTCAATGTTGCGGGCGCCACCGTCACCAACTGCGTAATCTGTTATAATTCCGCGGTGTCGGGAGCCGGACTTTGCAACAATGGCGGCAACACCGGCATCACCAACTGCACCTTCTCAGGAAACACCATCAATACGGGAACCGGACCAGCCATTTCCATCCAGGGCGGCGGCGGCGGCGTTACGGTGACCAATTCAATTCTCTGGCAGAACAATCCCAGCGCGCTGCCACCCCTGGATAGTCCCACGCAATTGGTGCAGTTCACAGACATCCAGGATTTTGGATACCAGGGCGTGACGTTCACCAACATCGACGCCGACCCGCAGTTCGCGAACCCTCAAGCCCGATCGGAATGGACGGAATTTATCGCACCTCCGACGACGGCTTCGATCTGCTTCCGCCGACTTACATCTGCGTCACCGGCAGCACCACGACCGGATCGCGGCTGCTCAACGTCACCAGCACCACCGGCCTCGCTGCCGGCCAGGTGCTGTCCAACAATGCGCTGGACGCGGGCTACACGGCATTTCCGGTGAACACGACGATCGTCGCGATCAGTAACAACCTCGTGACGCTTTCACTGCCTGCCGTCAACACTGTTGCCGCCATCAATTTCCTGTTTCAAACCAGCCCGTGTATCGATACCGGCACGACCGTTCCAGGCACGGCAGCGACTGACATTTTGGGCATCAACCGGCCGATCGGCTCGGCGTACGACATGGGCGCCTACGAATACGCGAAGTCGCCTTACATCCTGCCCACGCCGCCGTATCTCGGTGGATTCACCCCGCCGCCGACCGCGCCGCTGCCCTGGACGAACACGCAGAAGACGCAGGTCGATCAGGTGCTCGTGGATCTCAATCCAATTCTCTGCCCGTCGTCTCCGACGCTCACCCCGCCAGGACCGTTCAGCGCCGTGGCCAATCCGTCCACGGTCACGCTGGGCTCCGCCAGTCCGACCACCTACGGCCTGGTGACCGTCTACGATCCGAACGTGCCGTCGCTGGGCGTCAATTTCTCGTGGTCGCTGTTCACTGGCCCGGTCGGCGGCGTGGTCACGTTCACGGCGGGGGGCCCGCCGGTCAACAGCCCCGGAACTTCTCCGGGAACGAGCCTGGTCATCTCGCCTGCCACGTCCCCGGTGACGGCGACCACCTACCCCGGCGAGATCGTACTCAACTACGTCAACATGGCGTTCTCCCTGCCGGGCACATATGCGATCAATGTGAGCATCTCCAACGGCGCGCACACCATCACGACGGTGACCTATGTTCAGGTTTCGCTGCCCGGAGCGCCAACGATCGTTTCAGGCCCGACGGCCACGCCCAACGGCCTTTCGCTGGGGCAGACCACGCAGTTCTTCGTCTCGGCCACCGATCCCAACGCCAGCACATTTACGTATCTGTGGAATTTTGGCGACGGCTCCACGTCGACTCTGGCAAGCCCCACGCATCTATACACAGCGGCCGGCTCTTACTTCGTGACGGTCGTGATTACCGATTCGTTCGGCAGCGTCGCCAACGGCAGCCTGACGGTCAATGTCTTCACGCCGCCCACCGATCAATTCGCGGACACGGACGGAGATGGGTTCCCGGATCAGTTCGAAGTGCTGGAAGGC
>Ga0206927_1182_pt2 | contig 11776 bp, 9 predicted proteins | sample Alteio_BWOrgHeat_60_FD_153249 | JGI IMG/M metagenome (GOLD analysis project Ga0206927, IMG submission 153249) | Enriched cells from forest soil in Barre Woods Harvard Forest LTER site, Petersham, Massachusetts, United States -... | ecosystem: Environmental > Terrestrial > Soil > Temperate forest > O... | reverse complement strand
GCGAACCGACCGGCGTGCCGGAATGGTTCGGGCCCTATGATCAGCCCGAAACCCGCATCGCGCCGCTGAAATACGTCCATGAAAACTGGGACGCGGCGGGCTTCGTCTGTTCGATGATCAAGACGCACGCGGATTACCCGCTGTTCAAGCGGCATTACCATCCATCGAAGTCGCTCTTCGTCGTCCGCGATCCGCGCGATACGTTGACGTCGTTCTATCACTATCTCAACAGCGACAGTTTCCACACCAACAACCCGCTGGCGGGCGATCAGCGTAGCGCGTCGTTCGCGGAATTCCTGCGCCGGCCGCTGACGCCGTTCTTAAAGTGGTGCTACAGTTTGAATGGGGACGCGGAAAATGTAGTCCAGCGCTGGGCGTTGCATTCGGCAGGATGGCTGACGGCGCCGGAGACGCTCACTATCCGTTACGAGGATCTGAAGGCGGATTTCGAGACCGTATTGAACAGCGCGACGAAATTTCTGAACCTGACGCGCCAGCCGTCCAGCAAGTCGATCGGCCTGTTCGACGCGCCGTCGGTGATGCCGCGCAAGGGTATCATCGGAGATTGGAAGAACCTGTTTTCCGGCGACGACGAAGCGTTCGTCAGGAAAGTATGCGAGGACGCCGGCGTCGGCTGGGCGCGTGTCACGTCGTAGAGGGGCGCAGTATTTTATCGCGGAAGGTCGCACGCTTGACTGCGAACAGATTCGCTGCTAATTTTTGAGCCTTCGCACGCGCGTCAGTCAATGCGCAGTCAGTAGCGCCCTTCCGGGTGGTGTAACGGTAACACTAGGGACTTTGATTCCCTCATTCCAGGTTCGAATCCTGGCCCGGAAATTAGTGCGTGCGTCTTTTCTTTTGTTTATGAATGTTCCAAACATACCCTAACAGTGGCCAGCTTCATGGATCTCACCAGCGATCTTGAAGTAGAATTGACGCTGCGAATTAATTTCTGCGAAAATGATCCGGCGAAAACGGGAGGCACGGCGTTCCTTAGTTTGCTGAAAGGGGAATCCGCTGTGCGCCTCGCCTTATTGGTTCGCGCGTGTCTGAAGAAATGCGACGGTGAAAAATGCCCGGCAGTAAGGGCTTTTTCGCTGTCGCATTCACTGCGCGCGAACCAATTAGACACGAAAGCATTCGCGCGAAAGGCAGGAGTCTGGACATGCGCCTGAAGACGCCAGCGGAGCCCGTGGATACCCGATGGAGACAGCGCGTCGTCGCGCTGACGGCAGAGTCTTCCCGCGCCTATCTGATTGCGTTGCGAATCGTGGGCTCCAACGCGCTTGCAGAGGAGGTCGTGCAAGAGGCTTACGCCAAGCTGCTCCAGCATCCGCTAAAAGACGAGGACGCCGCGCAGGCCACTGTTTACCTGTTCAAAACGATCCGCAGCACGGCCATCGATCTTTCGCGGTCGGCAAAGAACCGCAGGCAAAGGGAGGATGAATACGCTGTGAAACATACTACCGCTTCCTCTTCGCCAGAGGCTCTTTCCGAAGCACTCGAAGTTGCGCAGGCCGCGCGCGTGGCGCTTACGGAACTGCCCTTGGAAGAGCGCGAGGCGATCAGCCTTTGCTGCGAACAGGATCTGCCCCGCTCAACCGCCTCCCAGATCCTGGATGTGCCGGAGAGCACTGTCTACGACCGCATGCAGCGCGGCCTGGAAAAACTACGACTGCGGCTTGCGGCGCAAGGCTTCGCGTCGTTGACTCCCGTTCTGATCGGCCAGCGGCTGTGCGAACTGGGAGTTCCGTCGGCGCCCAGCGGACTCATGCGAGCAGTTGGTGAGTTGGCCAGGAGTGCGGCGGGCAACGGTCTGCGCGCGGCCGGAGGAAAGGTGGCGCTCGCCACGTCTGCAAAGGCAACGGTGGCCGCCAAGGTTGCAACCGGCGTGATCGTGGCGGGCGTTCTGGTCAGCGCGGTTGTTTTCGCTCCGTTACTAACACGACCGAGCAACACTTCAGCTCCTGTGAAGACGAGCGCCGCTTCCGTTCCTGCGCCCGCACCTCAACCGGCCGCTTTTCACGCATTGACGCAAGGCGGCAAGCTGCGCGTGCTGGATGATCACGAGGGCGAGCTCTTGTGGTATCAGATTCCAGACAGCGTCCCGACTACATTTGGCCTGTCGGCCGAGCAGGCGCATGGAGGCAAAAAGGCGCTGCGCATTGCCTATCAGTTGAAGGCGAGCGATCCCGATCCGTACACGCAACTGCTTCATCCATTCTCATTGCAACCTCGGGACCGCGCGTTGCGCTTTGCAATCTTTGTCGCGTCCAGTGACGCAACCGCCAACTGGAATATCCAAATTCGCCTGGGGGATGCGGGCCGTAGCTGCTGGTTGATCGATTCCGGGTTATTCAGCGCGTTGAAACCGGGATGGAACGAGCTCGAACTCGATCTCAACCAAGCGCCTCAGAAGCAGACGTACGGAGATCCGGCGCCCTATACGCCGCTCATTGCCGACTGCCTGATCTTCAGTGTTTGCAACGGCTCCGCGACGTTCTTTCTCGATGATTTCAAAGTCTTGAGTGACGATTAAAGGAGCGTGCGTCATGATGCGATGCGCGATAATGCTGATCCCGCTGCTGTGGCTCGCGGCCAATGTCTGCCAGGCGAGCGACATTATTCCGGACGACCGTCTGACTACTTGGAATCCCGGTCTCAACGCAGTCGGCGGGATTCCGAGCCGCACGACCGTATTCCAGACGATTCAGGCGGCCACGTACGGGAATGGAGCGAACGATGCTTCTGCCGGCGTCCAGACTGTACTGGATGCGTGCCCCGCGGGACAGGTGGTCCTGCTCTCTGCAGGCAAGTTTAAGCTCAATAGTAGTTTTCTCCTGATCCATACGGGCATCACCCTTCGCGGAGCCGGACCGGGCGTTACTTTCCTCCAAAAAACAAACGGTGCGCAGCCGCGAACCTCACCGTTGCAGCCGGTTGATCCATCCTCATACACGTACGATGCTCAACCGGTGGTCATCATCGGTTCATCGCGCTGGCCAGGTCCGGACAACTCGACCTCCCAGAATCTGACGGTGGATGGAGGCAAAGGCGCCACGTCAATATCAATCAGCAGTGCAACCGGATTTGCCGCTGGGCAGTTCGTACTGCTGGATGAAAAATCTGGCGCTTCGTGGCAACCGACACCGGGAGGATTCCCTCAGAACGCCAAGGTCTGGCAAGGCGACAGAGTCTCCTGGAATATGCATTGGCCAGTGCAGCAGTATCAGGACGACTGCACCTATTCAAACTCGACCGGGCCGTACGATACAACGCCGGGTGTGCCGCCGGATGCCATGTCGTGGTTCAGCAGAACCGACCGGCCGACTTGCGAGATCAAGGAAATCGCATCCGTCAGCGGGAGTACGATCAATTTTACGACACCACTGCATATTAGCTACCGGACCAGTCATGCGGCGCAACTGACACGTTATAGTGATTTTTCAGGAACGCTGAACGATCGAGCCAGCGCCCAGATCAAGAATGCAGGCATCGAGAATCTGACCGTAAGCGGCGGCGCCGACGGCCAGATCCGCTTCGAAGATGCCGCCTATTGCTGGGCCAACAACATTGAGAACACGCAATGGCTGGGCGAAGGATTCGCCGTGGACGGATCGTTCAGGATCGAGATCCGCCATTCGAATATTCACGACGGTTCGTGGCCGCAGCCCGGCGGCGCCGGCTATGCCATCAGTTTTGCGGATGGAGCATCGGAAGTTCTGGTGGAAGACAATATCAGCATCAATACCTGCAAGAATATGGTTGTCCGCTCTTGCGGAGCGGGCAGCGTTTTTGGTTACAACTATGCAGACGATGCCTGGGACTTCGATGCACCGACCTGGGTGGAGTGCGGCTTGAATGCATCGCACATGGCCGGCCCGCATCATGTCCTCTTTGAGGGCAATTACGGATTCAATTTCGATAGTGATTACACGCACGGCAACGCGATTTATCTGACGTGCCTTCGAAACTGGATGTCGGGGCACAGGTTGGCGTTCGCTTCTGGTTTCTCCGATGACGGCAACATCCGTTGCATCGGGGCCGCGTATGGTTCGTGGTGGGACTCGTTTGTGGGCAATGTCCTTGGCAGGCCCAGCCAGATGAGCGGTTGGAGTTATGACGATCCGGCGATGACCGGGAACAATTCCAACTGGACAGATCCAACCGTGTGGAGGCTTGGCTACGATCCAGAGCGCTGGTCGATGGTCCCCGATCCCATGACGCTCTCGACTACGATCCGGCACGGAAACTACGATTATCTGAACGATGCCCAGATCTTCGATCCGACGATCACGGACCACACGATCCCCAATTCGCTCTACTTGACACAGAAGCCGGCGTTTTTCGGCAGCCTGCCGTGGCCATGGGTGCAGCCGGAGAACCCGACCCAGCAGCTTTTCACGCTCCCGGCCATGCAGCGATTCGGTACAGGTACAGGTACAGGTACTGGAACTGGAACTGGAACCGGGACCGGGACGACCACAGTAACGAGTACCAGCACGGGCACTGGGACTAGGACAAGCACCAGCACGGGCACTAGCACCAGTACCGGCACTAGCACCAGTACCGGCACTAGCACTAGCACTAGCACGGGCACTGGGACTAGCACTAGCACCGGCACTAGCTCGGGTACGAGCACAGGGACCGGGACCGGAACCAGTACGGCCACAGGAGCTGGCACGGGCACGGGCGCAGGCACGGGTACAGGTACAGGTACAGGTACAGGTACCGGTACTGGCACAGGCGGCGGCGGAGGGACGACTCCGCCAATTCCAATGATCCTTAGTAAGATCCAAGGCTCCGTAAACTTCAAGTCCGGCGGTCACGACATCGCGTCTCTGTCCGGCGCGCTGCCGAATCTGTCGTCGCCGTTCTTCCCGAATGGCCAGAGCTTGACGCTCAACGTGGGCGGCGCAGCGGTGACATTCTTGCTGAACAATCGTGGACAGAGCAAGTCGGGACGTTCGACTTTTGCCTTCAAGCTCAAAGCCAACAAGAAGTCCAAGTCTCACCCCGCGCCGGGATTTCAGGGCGGCAATGTCGCCTTCAAAGCAAAACTGGCCGGCGGGACCTGGGCCTCGGTATGGAAGATGGACCCCAATTTGACCGGCAACACCGCCGGTACGATGACCGCCACGATTGTGCTGAATGGAAGCGTGTATGCGGTCACGACGACGCTAAGCATCAAGTCAAAGGCAAGAGTCGGCGCTAAGTTCGCTGGAAATTGACGAAACCGGGCCGGACGGGAATGGATGTGACCGACGCCGTAATTAAAGCTCTGCTTGGATTACGTCAGTTCGAAGAGGCGGATTCTTGACGTTGTAGACCGAATTACAATTTCGCACGAACGCCCATGCGGCCGTCAGCGACAGCACCAACATGCTCGTCAGCCACAAATGATATCCGGGGTTTAACGTCAGCATTTCAGGATCCGGATCGATGTAAAAAAACAGACCGCAGGTCAGCGCCAGGAATGCATACGCGATCGAAATGCCATAGCGCCGCTCCATGAAGGCGATGGCGCTGACCCAAAGGATAGGATTTGCAGCCCATGGCAGCGACGGACTTGGGTCTGTGTCGGCGAACATGAGCACATAAGCCTGCCACCCACGCATGGGTGTTACGTCTCTTGAATGCACTGGAAGCAGGAATGATGCGGCGAATGAAACTGCGAAAAGCAAAAATCCAATGTTGAGACTAAGGGGTGCGCAGTCCTCAGAGCGGCGCGCATTCTGGTTATAGAACGAAGCCATGGAACGCAGCAGCCACCAACTCAGAACCGCCAATTCGCCGAACCAGAGAAAAAGTGACGAAATTACCACAACCACCGTGGCGCGACGAAGAGGCGCTCCAAATATCCTGGTATCGCGAAACAATTCAGCGGCTGTAATCAAAGCCAGCGCCGCCAACACAATCGCTCGAAGTGAGCCAAAGCGAAAGTCACCCTCTCTGTCGAGAAATAACAAATACACTGCAAACGTCAGCACGCCGATCAGGAAATCCTGGAGCCAGAATTGTGTTGGCATTGGCGCGCGTGGCCACGCTCGCCGATACAAAAGGATGCAGAACACAATCGCTAGAATCAAAGGTAAAAAGCTGGCCCAATCGATGAGACTCATAGGTCCTCTCTTCGGCACGGATTCGACTCTTTATGATACCGAAGTCCAGAGTCCAAGTCACGTATAAGCGTACAGAACCATCCGCCTATTGGTGCAGAAGGATAACTCTTGATTGGATATTTGGTTGCGACGCGACAATGCTGGAGAATGAGCAGACAAATCCGTCTGCTCATTCTCACTGTGTTCACCGTGTTTTCAGAGCAGGACTACAGTGCTCGCAGTTCGCTCGAGACCTTTTCCAGGATCGCGACCGCTTGAGACACTTTCTTCGACAATTTCTCCGCCACCATATTCTCGACGATGCCTTCGATGGCGCCCAAAGTTGCGCCTGCGGGTTTGACCGCCGCCTTCGTCGCTTTGACTGCCTTGGCGGGCTTGACTTTGTTCTTACTGCCCTTCGGCCGGCCCATGCGTTTCTTACCGGTCTTGAGCACGCCATTCTTCATGGCCATCTGTTTCAAATAAGCCAGACCGCCCTTAAACCCCTGCGCTTTGGCGGCGTCAAAAATCTCGTTCCAGGACGCGTCGGCTTTTCGGCCGTTCTTGACGGCATCAAGGAACGCCGCCTTCTCCGCGTCGCTGTACTGCGATTGTCTGCCAGGCTTCTTGGGCGCAGCAGCAGCCTCGACCACCGCCGATTGTTCCGGTTCCGCCGCCATCTCCGCCTTTTTCTTACGGCCTCGCTTTGCCATGTACTGTTTTCCCCTCATGAAGAATGGTTGAAGAATGAAGAGTAGCAGAATAAATCCGGGGTGCAACGTGGTGTGCGTATTAATGATGCAAACCATTGCCTGAATGAATGACGAAATCGATACTATTCACAATAAACAACTGTGGGCAGCAAGAGCCAATCGATGCGTTCGCACCTTCCCCGATCATTTAATAAGTATTGGATGAGCCTAATTGAGTTATATACTGTTGCTTCTTTTGCGACATCATTCTTGTTCGCTGCATAGTTGGCGTTCGCGGTCTCATTCAGGGTAGGGGATTGATGGTGATATCGCCACTTGACGTGCGGATCTCAAATCGCCGCGAGCCGTCGCCGAGCGCTCCTTCGATTTTCGCGCCGAAACTCCATTCAGGCTGAATGCACTTTAGACCCGTCACAGCGCTTTTCACATCACCGCTGCTCGTGACGGCTTGGACGCTTGCATTCAACTTATCGGAAACGCGGAGTCGGATAGCGCCAAAATTGTTGTGGATGTTGGCGGGTCCCGGCGCGAGCCTGACCACATCGGCATCGATATCTCCGGAAGAGTTCTCCAGCGTGTCGATGCCGGACGCGCCGATGATGACGATATTCCCAAACGTGGAGCGCGCATCAATGAACCCGCCAACGTTTTCGAGGCGTATATCGCCAGATGAGGTTTTCACCGGACCAATATCAGTCACGCCATTGAGGTCGATTTCGCCCATCGAGGAGTTGGCGGATACGCGGCCTTGAACGTTCCGTACGAGAATATTGCCGGACGAAGTCGTCAACTGTTGAACGCCGGTTGAATTGACGACCTTGATTTCGCCACTTGCCGATGTTGCGGCAAAATTTCCGCTTACGTTATCCAGGCTTATTTCCCCGGATGAAGTCTCCACTGATGCGATGCTGGACGCACCCTTGATTTCGATATCTCCGCTGGTCGATTTGGCGGTGATCACGCGGCGGGAATTGTTGACGGAGATCGCGCCCGATGTTGTTTCAAGCTCCGCCAGACCGGCGCCTCCGCTGAGTGAAATGTCTCCTGTGGCGGTTTGAATCTTTCCGATTTTTGTATTGCGGGGAACGCCAACGCTGCAACTCACAGAGGCGCGGAATGTCCCGCCGGCTTCGATGATGCGGATGTGTACGTCGCCCTTGGCGGGATCGTGTTTGATTTCGATTGACGACACGTTCGGAGCTTCCTTATTCTCTCCGTTCGTGGATGTCTCTTTCAGTGGTTTTTCAGTCAGCGATGCCGTCCCGCCAATATCAAACTTCAATTCTCGACGATCGTCGCCGATGCTGACGGAGTTCGAAAAGCTCATTGTTACAAGAGGAACTTTGCTGGCTGAAACGACCACCTTGTCTCCGTCGATCTCGCGGATAACAATGTCGCCCATAGGATTCTCGACATTTAGCGCTGCCCCCTCGGCCAGCGTGAACGACTTATGAAACGCCGAATCGTCTTTCTGAGCTGCATCGTTTTCCGCATCGTCGTCGCGGGGAGCATTGGGCTTCGCTCCATTTTGCACGCTTTTTCCCGCTGAAGGTGTTTGTTTCACTTGAATTACGGCTGCGGTGTGCGCAAGTCCGGGAGATTTGTTGAAAGAATAACGCAACGTGATCCCCAGCATTCCCGCCACAAAAAGCGCGACGGCGGCCGCGGGCCAGACGGAAACGGCATGTTGGCCTTTTGCGGTTTTATCCTCTCCGTACGAGTACGCCCGGCTTGACGTGTTATTCTGTTTTGCGCGATGTTGCGCGAGACGCTTGCGGGGAGAAACGATGACCCTGCCATCGTTCACATATCGGGCTGCAGCGCACCGAAGCGTCGCCGATTCTTCGATGGACAACCCGAACTCGTCGTCGTTCATGCTAAATTTCCTTATGAAAGAAGCGTTCTCAGCTCGCGGATTGCGCGGAATAACCGCACGCGCACATTGACTCCGCTGTCGCCGATGACTTCGCCGATTTCTGCCGGCGTCAGCTCGTGAAAGAATCGCAGAATTACAATTTCGCGCAGAGCAAGCGGCAGCCGGTCGATGGCCGCTGACGTCCGTGCGACATCTTCCAGCGCGATCAACATGTCGGTTGACGCTGGCTGCGCATCATCATGCGTGGTGCGGTCGGTATTCACCGGATCCGCTTCCTGCTCCATTTCAGCGCGGGTCCGCCGCGTTCTGAGCGCGCTGCGCGCGGCGTTCCGTGTGACCACGAGCGTCCAGGATGCAATGGCTTTTTCGTTGCCGCCGATGTCGTTCAATTTCCGCAGCAGTTTCATGAGTACGTCCTGGGTAATGTCTTCGGCCAGCGTTGCGTCTCTGACAATGGTTTTTGCGAGGGCGTAAATACGCGGCTCGACGCGCTGAATGAGCGTTTCCAGCGCGACGTCGTCGCCGGCCCTCGACGCTGCCGCCAACTCGGAGACAGGCGCGCTTTGAACATCGGCAGCTCTGTTCATGGTGACTATCACGCTAAGAAGAACGCTTGAGATCGGCAAGCGTTTCAGAATCGCAGAAAGTTTGTTCCAACACACCAACCCGTTGACACGCATGTTAGGCGCGAGGAGTCTTATACAATCAGGGTTTTCTGCAGATCAAAACCCAGCAGAGAATATTAGGAGTATTTCGATATGTCCGCTAATGATACAAGAGTTGCTGTCTGCACGCGGCGTGTGGTTGGCAATTCTACTTATTCATATCCTGAAAAATCTTCAGCGCTTCTTCCAATGTGCGGTCGCTGGCGGCGTAGCTGATGCGGAAGTGCTTGTCGCTGGCGGAAAAGACGTGGCCGGGGACCAGCAGCAAGCGGTGTGCGACGGCGGCTTCGACGAACTCCTGCCCGCATTTGTAACGTTCTGGCACGCGCGGGAAAAGATAGAACGCTCCGCCCGGTTCCTCACATATGTAACCCGCCGCGCGTAATCCTGAAAGCATACGGTCGCGTTTCTTTTTATAGTCGGCCACATATGGCGACAGGTCGAGCTTGAATGCGCCAAGCGCTGCGCGCTGCGCGGAACTGTTGGCGCTGACAAACGTGAATTGCTGCAGCTTGAGCATTTCTTCGGTCAGGAACTTTGGTCCCGTGACCCAGCCCAGCCGCCAGCCGGTCATCGCCAGCGTCTTGGACAATCCGCCCACCGCCAGCGTGCCTTCCGGATAATAGACGCCGAGGCTGCGTTCGGTTTTGCCGGAGTAACTGAACAGTTCATAGATCTCGTCGCTGATCAGGATCAATCCGCGCGCGCGGGCGAGATCGGCAAGATCCTGCTTTTCACCGTCGTTGAGACATGCGCCCGTGGGATTGCCAGGCGACATCGCGACGATCGCTTTGCAACGCGGTGTGATCCGCCGTTCGATTTCCGCAGCCGTAACACGAAAGTGCGGATACGTGTTATACAATACCGCGCGCGCTCCGCACATGGTCGCCAGGTGTTTATAGCTGACGAAATACGGATCGGGAATCAGGACTTCGTCGCCGGGGTTCAGCAGCGCCAGGAACGCCAGCGTCAATCCGCCCGAAGTGCCGCTGGTGACGATGCAATCTTCCGGGCGCACGCTGTGTATCTGTTGAGCATGATCGAGCACCAGCGCGCGCAGTTCGGGAATGCCGGCGCTGGGCGTATAGCGGTTGAAGCCAGCGCGGATCGCGTCGATCGCCGCTTCCTTGATCGGATCAGGCACATCGAAATCCGGTTGTCCGATCGACAGATTCACCGCGTCCTTGACCGACGCGGCGAGATCGAAAATCTTGCGGATGCCGGATGCCTCAATGGCGGTAACGCGGTCGGCAAGCAGGTTTTTGAGGTTCATGCGGATGCTTAATTCTCTACTTGATGTCGTAGCACGCCAGTTTGACTTTGTTACGGACGATCAACTTGCCGTCGGAAACAACCGGCGCCGTCCAACTCTGCCCGCCCAGTGGGACAAACCGTCCAAGTTCCTTGTACGCTGTCGGTGTGGCTTCGGCCATGACGCAATTGCCGGCGGCGCCATTCATCGCGATCAGCACGCCATCGATCGCCATCAATCCGCCCTTTTCGAAGCCGCCTTGTTTCCAATTCTCTTTTCCGGTTTTGGGATCGAGACAGACCAGTCCAAATCCGTCGCCGATGCCGTAGATCGCGTTATTGATCAGTACGGGCGAATTGAAGTGCGCCTTGATCTCTTTGTTGACCCATGCTGGCTTTGCCGTCGCCCCGTCGATTTTGATCAATCCGCAGCCCGTGCCATATCCGCTGGTGACAAAGACGTTGCTGTCATCGATCGGAATGGGCGACGCGGCGTTCACGCCGTAACTGGTATTCCACGGGCAGCGCCAGAGCGGCGGTCCGCCTTTTTCGGCATCCACGCCGTTCAGTCCCTTTGCGTCAAATACAAGGTATTGCTTCTTGCCGTTGATTGTCGCGATCACCGGCGTGGCGTAACCAGCCGGAGCAGGCCCGCCGCCGCTGAAAATTTCCTTGCCCGTCTCTTTATTAAGCGCGACAACGCCTTTCGCGCCGCCGGGACAGACAATCAACTTGTCGCCGTCGACCACTGGGGACTGCGCGTAATCCCATTGGCCGGTTTGCCCCTGAAAATCCTGATGAAGATTGTGCGACCAGATGACGGTTCCCTTGGCAGCGTCGAGGCAATTGAGTTCGCCCATGCGGCCAAGCGTGTAGAGTTTGCCGTTATCAAATGTCGGCGTCGCGCGCGCGAAGCCATAGTTGTCCCTGTCGGTATCGGGATATGCGTATTCCCACAGTTTCTTACCCGTCGTCAATTCGTAAGCGCGAACGATATCGTTAGCGCCGGCGTGATCGATGATGTAAAGCTTGCCCGCGACGACCGACGGCCCCGCAAAGCCGTCGTCGCCCATATCGACGCTCTTGTAGATTTCCGGGTTCGCGTCGGGGTCGTTGTACATTTTGTATTGGCGGTACACCTTCATCTGCTTGCGGCCGGCGAATAGATCG
>Ga0206927_1202_pt1 | contig 11797 bp, 10 predicted proteins | sample Alteio_BWOrgHeat_60_FD_153249 | JGI IMG/M metagenome (GOLD analysis project Ga0206927, IMG submission 153249) | Enriched cells from forest soil in Barre Woods Harvard Forest LTER site, Petersham, Massachusetts, United States -... | ecosystem: Environmental > Terrestrial > Soil > Temperate forest >... | reverse complement strand
CATTCCGAATACCTGTTTTTACTGTCAATTTGATAATTTCTTGTCAATTTGACTGAAATTCCCTTTTCAATTTATTGAGAGTTATCTTTACCTGTATTTAAGATATCACGATTATTCTTACTAATTTCCCCGTTTTAAAGAACTTTGAAACAATAATTATATAATGCAATATCTCAATGCAATAATTTACGCTGAAAAACCAGCGAAGGCAATGGAACTTTATGATGAGTTCCGGAAAATTGCGAGAGGCATTCAAATCTTAGGTGGGTATAGTGATTTGAAGGAGTTTCATAAAAATCTTGGTGATGAAAAGGATGCAATTATTTTTATTGATATTGAATCGGGATGTAAAAATATTCAGAATTATTTAGCTTCTTTAAAGCTTGGGAGGATGAAGTTTATCTGCATTATTCCTGAAAATGGTGAATATAAATTGGAGTTGAAGAAATTAAAAATTGATTTCATTCAGCGCCCGATTACTGATTTGGAATTGCAAGGCAATATAAAAAAGCATTCAACAATACCGGATGCTATTGAGTTATTGATTGAGATTAATAAACCTGCGAATAATATTATTGTATCTGAAATAATAATTCCGGTCGGAATAAGGCTGTTATTTTTATTGGAAACAGGTAAAAAGTTTTTTGATTTGAATACCATTCGACGTTTCATTATGAAGAATGGTAAAGTGTATATGGTTCGCAATGATGGTGAATTGATAATGGTGAAAGAGTTGATTGGCTCACTTGAGGAAAGATTAAAAGAATATGATATCGTTCTGTCAAAGCGCTCCGTTCTTTTGAATTTTTATTATGTTGAATCATTAAGTAAGAATGATGAATATGCCGTAATGAGCGATGGTCGTTTCAAACTTGGAAGAGGGGCGAATAAAGATAATTTTATAAAGAAACTGGAAGCGTATAATCCTAAAAAGGATACTGAATAACTTTTCGTAACACTATATTCCGTCCACACAAATCACTTTGCACGTTTTTGTAGTTCGAGGGCAATAAAATGTAGTTCGACCCCTCTTTACCCTTCAAATTCCTGAAAACAGCCTACAAATTCCTGCCATTAGCATAAGGATTTAATTATATAGAATTTTGCAAAGAAAAAATTCAAGTAAAAAATCTTTAAATTAATTAAAATGAGTAAAAGTAAAATCAAAAAACATGAAACAAGCACGCAGAACATCCGCAGGGTGTTGCGCGAAAAGCAATGGAAGATGAGCCACGAAGGTCAGCTTTCTGATGAAACTCCTGAAAAGTTGTCGTTCAAAGAAAAAGTGGCGAAAGCTGTTGAATGGACTAAAGAAACGTTCCACGAAATTGTGGAAGGATTAAAAGGTAATAGAATTATTGTGGAAGATGATTCTCTTGTTTTTTCTATGTTGGGTAGAGAAACCAAAAGATGGTTGATGAGTCATGGTGGTGCTATGCGATTGGAAAGCGGTGCTATTATCCTGATGGGAACCACTACTGTTATCAAGACATTGATTGCGGTATTGGATTTGAAAGGAAGTAAAGCAGATATTTGCGCTTTATGTACAGCGATTATTACTAAATCGGCTACCTCTACTTATGTAACTGTTCTTCCTGCAACAATCCTGGCATTGAGAGGCTTGGTAACTTCTTATTCTTCTTCCGATTCAGGCACCGAACAAGATGCCTTCAGGGATTTGAATAATGGTATGAAGGGCTTGATGTTTTTATTCCAATCGGCTGCGAATAGTGCGCCAAATCTGGCAAATGCAATTATTTTGAGCGGAGGATTTAAGGTAAAGCGCATCACTCCGCGTAAAGCTCAGGCATGGAGTGCGAAGAACAATCCTGTTCAGGGAATTATTGACTTAAAGGCTGCGGGAGGACCTGCCCGTTCGGCACATACATGGTACTATAGTTTGGATGGCGCGGTTTTTCATCAAATGACAGCTACCTTAAAAGCTGAAACCCAAATAACCGGTCTGGCATCAAATATTGTCATCTATTTTATGCACGAATTGATAACTAAAGACGGACCACAGGGTTTCGATTTGGTTATTAAAATGAATGTGGCTTAAAAACAGTTATTCATTGCTTGCAGATGATTAATTCATCTGCAAGCTGTGAATAGAAAAACGAGACTGATTTAAATACCTTAATAGGTTTAAATAATCCTGAAAGATAGAAACTTTAAAGGGATATACAGATTCTTTAAATAGATGCAGAGATATTTTAAAGTTATCTGCAAATATCTTTAAGGAAACTTTAAAAATCTTTAATGGACACGAAGATATTTTAAAGAAACCTACACATATATTTAATGGACATAAAGAAATCTTTAACGAACCTAAACATATCTTAAACTTATGAACACACATCTTAAACTTATCTGAACATATCTTAAAGATATCTGTACATATCTTAAACTTATGAGGACATATCTTACATATATCCTCTCATCCCAAGTTTTTAAGCATAAATGCATTTTTTCGATGAATTAAGCAAAAATAAAAGACTAAAATAAGGCAAAAAGCCAATAAAATGACCAAAACGATGTTTCAGCAAATTTAAAAAATAAAGAAGATGACAAAAATAAAGCTAATTAATGACCCCGAAACCAAACTCTGCCGATGTGGCAGTTGGTTAAATCATTACAAAAAATTCGGCGCAAATATTGTCCGGTTATGCGTTGTAAAAGAATGTACCGGACATGAATTAACAGGAGTAAAAGTTCAAAAACAGGACTCGGAAGATGTAAAAATCTACATCATCCCCCTATGCACCACCCATGCCGAAAGTAAAGATGAACTTGAAATTTATGACAGCATTCCATTGGTTTCATCAGATACAAAGAAGACTTGTGGTACTTCAGGGATGAGTTATTTGAAGGAAGGGGAACGGTAGGGGGAGGGGAGATTGTGAAAATTTGATTAGCTTTGCAGTCCAAAATGAAAAATAGCAAATACGGAACTTTAATAGTAGAGAACTTCGGACCTATCAAGAAAGCGGAGATAGACCTTAATCAGGTAATGATTTTTATCGGACCACAGGGGAGCGGGAAGAGTGCTTTGATGAAATTGATATCAGCTTTATATAATTTCTTTTCTGTTGTTACACCCTCAAAATCATCTTTAACAAGAATTTTGTCGGATGAATTTAAAAATAGTATTTTAAAAAGATATGATATTGATTCATATATTAATAAGGAGACCTATTTTCATTTTGATGCCTTTCATTGTAATTGGGAATTTAAAGATAAAAAATTAACTACAATGCTTGATAAAAGCAAGGAGAATTATCACCCGCATATTCCTCTCTATATTCCGGCAGAAAGGATGTTTTTCGCTGCCTTTTCAAATTCAATTCAAACATTATTAAATAATAAAATTCCAATTCCTGACACTCTTTTGAATTTTGGCAGTAAATATGAATATGCAAAAAAGGAAATTACAAATTTAGATTTAGATTTTTTAGATATTGTCTTTAAAGTTGAAAATGGAAATGATTTTGTATATTATGATGATGATAATAAAATATTTTTAAATAAAAGTTCTTCTGGAATGCAATCTGTAATTCCAATGGCTATCATTATTGAATATATGAGTCGTGAACTTACAAGAGGAAATGAACCTTATAAAAGAATTGAAACAACACTTCTCCCTAAAGATTATTTTGCATTGCCAGTTGATAGAACTTCTGCGGCTATCATTGAAGAACCAGAATTAAACTTATTTCCAACTGCGCAAAAGGGATTGGTTGATTTTATTATAAGTCGTCTGATTAAATACCATGAAAAGCCTCATTCTGTTATCATTGCAACCCATAGTCCATATATACTAACTTCAATAGATAACCTGATTCAGGCAGGTAATGTTTATGAGAAAGATCCGCGTCTCGAGAAGAAAATTGCTAAGATAATTCCTAAAGAATGTTGGTTGGATTTTGATAAAGTAACCGCATATTACATTGAAAAAGGAAAAACAAAAAGCATTTTAAATAAAACCGAAAGAAGAATAACTGCTGATAAAATTGATAAAGTATCCGAGGATTTATCTCTTGATTTTGATAAGTTATTAGATTTGAAATATCCCTCTTGATGTGTTGCAATAAATTTCAACAACAAATTGGAGGAACATTAGCTGAATGTTATTCAAATGAAACATCCAAAGAAGAAAACAAGGTGAAGTTTGCCTTTAGGAATAAAAACAAAAGCAGATTAACAGAGTCATTTTGTTCCATTAAAATAGATGCATGTGTTGATAAAACTCAGCATAAAAAATGTGATTACCTATTCATTAGATGCAATCTTAAGCATTTTTACTTTGTCGAATTAAAAAAGGGAGGAAATATTCCTGAAGCATATAAACAAATTGAATCAAGTATTAAGTTTATTCAACCTAAAATTGATTTAAAGATAAATATGTTAGAAAGAAAAATTCCTTTAAGCAAGGAAAATATATTTGGTGTAATTGCAGTAAGATCAGTTCCTCGCCCTCAATCTCTTAATCTCCGAGGATTTAAAGAACGATTCAGAAAAATTGGCAAAGAACTGATAGTAACCGAGAGAGGGATTGAAATTTAAGATTTAATCCCCTCAATACTTTCCTTATAAGTCTTTAATCTCATCCCGATAATCTTTAAATCATCAGAAGTATTAGTATATTCGTTGTTCTTTAATCCCAATAGATTTTCCTTAGTTACAGGCAACTTCATTCCAATAATCTTTGAAACAGACAATATCACTTCAGCAATAAAAAAAGGCATCGGAATGAATAATGGTTTTACATTTATCTGTTTTGATAATGCCTTATAAAACTCTTTATAGGTAATAGAATTTTGTTCAGCAATAGTAATGGTTCCGGTAAATTCATTTAATAAAGCTCTATCAATAAACTGAATTAAATCATCAACAGCAACAGTTTGGATAGATTGTTTTCCGCCACCAATCAATGGAACAACACCTTTCTTCTTAATAAACTCCGTCATCTCTTTAACCAATCCTCCATTACCAATCACCAACCCGGGTCTTATAACAAGGTCTTTATCAGTATTAAATAACTTCTCGATAGCAAATTTCTGCTTCCCATAATTCGATAAAGCATCCACTCTTGAAGATATGCTTGATAAAAAAATGCTCTTCTTTAAGTTATATTTCCTGCTTAAAGATAGAATGTTTTTAGCTCCCTGAACATTTATTTCATAAGCATCCGGATGACAATCATGTTTTACATAAGCTCCATGAATAAGATAATCAGCATCTACAAATAGTTGTTCATCGGGAGATACCGATAAATTATACTCCTTATAAATCACCTCTTCAATTTTCTCTTTTGGTAAATGATGAACTAAAGCAATTACCTTCCAATTCTTAGAAGCAAAATGACTTACTAATGCTGACCCAATGAATCCATTGGCACCGGTAATAATAATTGTCGGAGAAAGAGAATTCATTTATTTAATTAAAGATTGAGCAACATTATGAGCATTAGCCATCAAAGAAAAAGTTAATCCTTTAGCAGGTAAAAACTTAAACCCCGAACCATCCGCAACATAAACATTTTGAGTATCATTCAGCCTCCCATCCGGTTGAATGGTATAAGATTTATTCTCTTTATTAAAAGGCAAAGTCCCAGCATAATGAATACTCGAACCATGCCCGGGATAAACTCTTTTCAAAGCATAACACCCCAATGAATGAAGAGCAGCAACAAATTTATCTTCTCTTTTATGAATATACTTTTTCTCTTCTTCCGAAAGAATATATTCAGCCTTCATTTTATCTCCTGTGGGAGAAGAAGAATCATTTTCTAAAGTAAGATATTTATTTTCTGATGCTTCTTCAGGATGATGAATACCCATAATTACCAGTCCCGAAAGTAAATAACGCATCAATATTCTTCCATCATTAAAATTAATCGGCATCTCTTTTATCAACCGAAATAACATCAAGGAACGATAACTATATAAGGATGCCATTGCAATATTTATATTCTTCCTACCATCATCATGAAATAACGATAGCTGTGCAAATCCTGTTTTATATTGTTCTATTTCTTTGCCCATCATCTTTGGTTGTATGCAAGGAATATAACAATAAGGATTACTAATAATCGGTAACTTAATATTTATGCTTTGAAATGACCTTAAAACAATTCTGGCAGTTCCCAATACACCGGGAGAAAGAATTAACTTTCTCGTTTTATAAATGATTTCTTCTTTGTTATTTGTATCAATGCAATAAACGGAAACAATACTATCTTCTTCAGAAAACTTTATTGCTAATTTATCAGAGATATAATTAAAGTTGGGATTCTTCTTCAACTCTTCAATAGTTATCCAAGGACGGTAAGCGCTTTTATCTCTGTCAGAATAAAAATCCATATCCTGATATTTAAAAGCCTTTCTTCCATTAAAATCTTTAGTTATTAATGCAAGAGCAGGTTGACCCATAAAGAAATCTTTATCATTTAGATTCTTTCTTTTCTTCAGATATTCCGAATATAATAACTTATTATTTTTATCTACTTCAATTGCATGTTGATAATTATTCAAATGTCCTACTGTATAAGGACTTGCATCATCCTTACTTCCTGATACCCCAATTCGTTCACTCACCCAATTATATGCATCATTCATCTTAGAATTATCCAACCCTGCTTTCACCAATTCTTCTTTTGAAAACACACAACATCCTAAACCCCACCCACTACCAAGACCACCAATAGCAAGACTTTCCATTGGAAAGAATGTTTTAGAATCTATTTGTAGGTACTCATCAACAGCTTCTGTAATGAATTTTCTTGATGGAGTCAATTGTGCACCTGTAGATAACTCCCCCCAGGGAATTCCTTCAAAATCCTTTCCAATTAAATATTTGTATTGGTGTTTATCCTCATTTCGGATAGAATTAAAATCTTTATCGGGAATCAACGATGAATAATCCCTGTCTTCTTTACCAACATCAAGCATGGTTACTTTTGCCCCAGCTTCTATGAGAGTTTGAGCTGCCATTGCTCCGGTACATCCTGAACCAACAACAATAAAATCATGTATCTCGGACATGATATAAACCTATTATTTGTTTTTTAATCCTGCTATGATATCTTCCATCTTCATAGCTCGAGATCCTTTAATAAGAACAACATCATCCTTCTCAACAAGAAAATTAAGATACTCCATTAAAACTTTCTTTGAGTCAAAATGAATGGTGTTCGCCATAAGTTCATCAGGTTTTTCAAAGGCATATTTCATATCCTTGCCGATGGATAGAAAGCAATCTATCTTTGATGAACCGATAATAACACCAAGTTCCTGATGTCCTTTTTTACTTGTAGTTCCCATTTCAGTCATATCTCCAAGAACAGCAATTTTTCTTCCTTTAGTTTTTATTTGTTCCAATGTTTTGATAGCAGCAATCATAGAGTCAGGATTCGCATTATAACAATCATTGATAATCGTTATACCATTAATATGGCTAACTTCCATCCGTTTGGAGTATGCTTGATAACTTTCCAAGCCTTTCTTTATTTGACTACCTGATAATCCAAATTGGAAACCAATTGCTGCGGCTGCAAGAGCATTAGAAACAGAGTGTTCTCCGGGAACCTTCAATTTGATCTTTGCTGAAACTCCTTTAAAAGTAATTTCAAAAGTTGGCAAAGCAGATTTATCTAATCCTAAGAACTTCCCTTTAACATCAACCCTTCCATTAAATCCATATGAAAGTTTCTTTTTTATGCCTTTAGATTTCATAACAATATTCTCATCATCTTGATTGATAAAAGCAAAATGGTTGGACTTTTTTAAATAATCGAATAATTCACCTTCAGCCTTTGCAACACCCCTTATAGTTTTAAAAAACTCAAGATGCTCCCTTCCGATATTTGTTAAGATGCCATAATCAGGTTCCAATATCTTGCATAAATACTTTAATTCATTAAAATGATTAGTGCCGATTTCTATAACTGCAATTTGGTGTTCCATTTCCAAGTTCAAAAGAGTCAAAGGAACCCCTAAATGATTATTTAAATTTCCTTCCGTTTTTAATACATTATATTTTTGAGATAAGACAGAAGCTATCATTTCTTTAGCAGTGGTCTTACCATTGCTTCCCCCAACAGCAATAAAAGGAATGTCAAATCTTTTCCTATAATTATTCACAAGCAGCCCTAAAGAAAGGGTAGTATCATTAGTAACAAAAACAATATATTTCTTTAATTTGTTTTTATTTTTATTAAACCAATCTTCATTCACCACACAAATAGCAGCACCTTTTTTATAGGCTTCTAAAACAAAGCCATGACCATCTAAATTCTCTCCTTTAATAGCATAATAAATATTTCCTTTTTTAATGGTTCTTGTATCAATGGAAATAATATTATTACATCCGATACCCTTTACTTTAGGAGACCAATAAATCTCTTTAATGTCCGCTACATACAAATCTATAATATTTATTGGAGGCATATTTTAAAATAAAGTTTTATCGTCTTTTGTCTCATCATCTAACGAACGATCAATTAAAACCTGAGGCAATGATTTACTCGCTTTTGCTCCAAGAGTTTTAATATCTTCCACTTTCTTAATAAGATTACCTTTCCCTGTAGAAAGCCTGTTCATAGACTCCTCATAACTCTTTTGTGTGCCTTTTAATTTATTTCCAACATCCACAAGACTCTCCATCAATAGAACAAACTTATCATATAAATCTCCGCTTTGCTTTGCAATTTCCATTGCATTTCGGTTCTGATATTCCTGCCTCCATAAACTCGAAACAATTTTTAATGTTGAGATTAAGTTAGTTGGGCTAATTAATAGTATCCTTCTTTCATAGGCATAACTCCATAACTCAGGATCAGCCTGAATTGCAAGAAGAAAAGCCGGCTCTATCGGAATAAACATCAACACAAAATCCAAACTTGTCAATTGATATAAATCCTGATAATTCTTTGCACTCAAAGTATTAATATGCAATTTAATAGCATCAATATGCATCTTCAACTCACCTTCTTGTTTTGTTTTATCATCTTCACTTGAAAACCGTTCATAAGCATTCAAAGAAACTTTTGAATCTATTACAATACTTTTATTCCCGGGATAATTAACAACTATATCAGGTTGTAATCGCTTTCCTTCATCATCAGTAAAAGACTTCTGAACAAAATATTCCCTATCCTTTACCAATCCTGATTTCTCCAATATATTTTCCAGAATCATTTCTCCCCAGTTACCTTGAGTCTTTGCTTGTCCTTTTAATGCATTAGTCAGATTATTTGCTTCTTTACTAATTGTCTGATTTAAAACAACCAAGTTCTTTATTTCATTTTGCAACGAGAAACGCTCCTTCGATTCTTTATCATAAGTATCCACTACTCGCTTTTCAAAATCCTTAATCTTTTCGTTCAGAGGTTTCAGTATCTCATCAATATTTGTTTTGTTCTGTTCAGTAAACTTCTTGCTTTTATCTTCAAGGATTTCATTCGCAAGGTTTTTAAACTCTATAGTAAACTTTGTTTGAATATTCTCTATCTCTTCCTTTTGTTTTTCCAGCTTCTCTTGGATATTTTTATAACTTTCTTCTTTAGTAGATAATTGTTTGTTCAACGAAATATTTTTCTCTTGCTCAACAGTTGTTTTCTCCTTCCATTCTTCAATATCTTTTAATAAATCAACAATTCTTGATTCTGCAATTCTTTTTTCTGCAGAGAGATTATTTATTTGCTTTGCCAATTCATCTGCCTGTTGTTTCGTAATACCTTTATCCCCTTCAAACTTATATTTAGCGATAAAGAATCCTCCAATAACTCCTAAAATAACTCCAATAATTAATAATACTATTTCCATTTCATTTTCTTTCGTTGCAAATGTAATATGAATTATTGAATATTGATACATATAATAATTAGTCATGAAAGAAAACACCATTTCCAAAATAATACCTATCTTTGCAATTGATTTATAAAAAGTATCATAAAAAATAATAATAATGAAAAATTTAAAACTTAAAAGTAAAGGTTTAGCTCTTATCCTTTTTGCAATGATAAGTATTTTCACCATCAATGTCGCTGCTCAATGTCAGGCTTCATTTACATGGTCTCAAACATCCAACAATGTTGTTACTTTCACAAATACATCGACAGACCCTGACTCTTTAATTTCTTATTCATGGAATTATGGTGATGGCGGCTACGGATATACTCAAAATCCAGTCAATACATTCGATGTGCCCGGAACCTATTATGTATGTTTATACATATATAATCAAGACTCTATGAACAATTTTTGCAGCAGTTCATGGTGTGATTCAGTTACTGTTACAGGGGTTGTTATTTGTAATCTTTCAGCCTCAACTTATGTAAATAGTCTGGCATCATGCGGCAATTGTGCTAATGGAAGTGCAACTGTTAATGCATCTGGTGGAACAGCCCCTTATTCTTATTTATGGTCAAATAGCGAAACTTCACAAACCGTTTCCGACCTCTTGCCAGGAACTTACACTGTTTGTATAACTGATGCAAACAGTTGTTCAGCCTGCACTTCAGTTACAATAGATACTTGCTCCTTACTTTCTGGTTTCACAGCGACACAAACATCTAATAACACAATAACATTCACAAATACATCAACCGGAACAACTAACATGACCGAATACCAATGGAGTTTTGGAGATGGAAATTATGATTTTACTCAAAACCCTGTCCATTTCTATTCCAATCCAGGCACATACCAAGTTTGTCTCATACTCACTGATTCAATGAATATCAATAGCTGCACCAGCAACTTCTGTGATTCGGTAGTAGTAACCGGACTTCCTTGCAACAATCTTTCAGTTTCTGCAAATGTATATGGAGTAACCTGTAATAATTGTAACAATGGTTCCATTTCAGCAATTGTTTCAGGCGGAAACCCTCCTTTCACTTATGCCTGGACTCCAAATGTTTCTACAACATCCTCAGCCTCAAATTTGTCTATTGGCAATTACCAGATTTGTGTGACCGATTCACTTGGATGTTCAGCATGTACAAATGCAAATGTTTATCTCGATACGATGAACAATAATTGCGCTTCCTATTTTACATTATATCCCGATACGACTCAGTTACATACCTATATTGCAGTCAATTATTCAACAGGTCCTCCTCCATTATCTTATACATGGAGTTGGGGCGATGGAAGCTATTCTTATACCGAATATCCAACTCATACTTATGCTAATGCCGGAATGTATAACATTTGTCTCACCATTTCCGATTCCATATATGGATGCAGTAATACCTATTGCGTAGAAGATTCCATTATGCGAACAAGTAATTCCATGATTTATATTACCGTAATTGCCCCAACATCTTCAGGAATTGAGCCAATTCAAACTCTCAGCAACTGGTCGGTTTATCCAAATCCAGTTTCTGATAATCTCAATATCAATTATTACCTTAATAATTCCACCGATGTATCCATAAATCTTTATGATATGCTTGGAAACAAGGTAAATGAGATTGCTAGTAATTATGAATCCCTAGGAGAACATCAAATCCAATGGAAGACAAATAACTTATCAAATGGAATTTATTTGCTCCAGATAAGAGTAAATGATAAAATAACCACTCATAAAATATCTATCATAAGGTAGATTTAAGCTTAATTTTAAAAAGAAAGCGCCTTCACAATAACAGGGCACTTTCTTTTTTTGACACCCAACATCAATTTTATTGAAACATTTCAAAATTAGCTGTAATCTAACTGAAAACATCGAATTCGGTCTTACAAATTAGTAATTTGGTGTTCCAAATTAAGAATTTGGTCTTCCAAATCGGAAA